>RCNB010003104.1_pt1 | contig 11288 bp, 11 predicted proteins | sample 2041321 | NCBI WGS metagenome assembly RCNB01 (sample SAMN09708232, study PRJNA481090) | Marine sediment metagenome, whole genome shotgun sequencing project.
AAATCTATCTGGTTCATCACACCATTCGGTGGCCTATTATTTATCGTAGGTTGGGTTCTTATGCTGATCTCATTTATTAAAAAAAGTTAGTTAAAATTGTATTATTATTAACGGAAGATGCGTTTGGGTTGTTACAATATTCGTATGGCTTTTGAAGTTACACAGCCAAAAAAATTCCCAGGAGTTCTAACAGTAGTTTTAAGCACGAGAACTACAAGAAACAACGATGAAGTTTATTACAATATACCCTTCTTATTGTCCAACCTCTTTAGAAAGTATATCGATCAATTTGAGTCATTTGTCAAGAAAGAAATTAGACGGGTGGCCCCAAAGATTTGCTTTTTAGTCAATTCTAAAACTACCTAAACGCATTTTGTATTTTTTTTGTGCAAATTGAAAATACTGATATAATTTATAATTGACTTCCATACCATAATCTATATTTGGCTGATAGTCAACTACATTTTCATAGATATTAGAATCATATCTCAAAGGATTTGAGGCTCTGATATTCCATTCAGTAACATAAATCCTATTTTTAGCTTCCAATGTAGTTTGGGTATAAAAACTCATAGGTTTTGCAGTAAACAAATAACTATTAAAACCAATATCAATGATAATGATTTCATACTCTAAACTATCATTAGCTATTCTAACGGGTTCCTCCTGTTGATTAACAGTTGTGGCTGTTGCATTTTTTGGTGTACCACAACTAAATATCAATATTCCAACAATTAAAAATATATATACTAAATTTCTCATAATGAATAATTTATATTTTAAATGCCACAATTATTATTCCAAAGTTACTGTTTAGAATTCCAATTTTAATTGAATATTGAAAATCTCTTCTTTTTGTTTATGATTTGTGTTTAAATTGGTTAGGGATATACCTAGAAGCCTCACAGAATTATGCAATTCTTCTTGATATAATAATTCCTTGACCAACTCAAAAAATGAATTTTTGTCATTAAAATAATTTTGTAAAGTCTTACTTCGAGTCTGTATTGAAAAATCGCTATACTTAATTTTTAGGGTGATCGTTTTACCCATAATTTTCGATTTTTTCAAACGGTTTTCTAACTCACCTGCAATTCTTTCCAGTTTTTCCAACATATAGACCTCTGATGTCAAGTTTGTAATAAATGTATGTTCGGTGGCAACTGATTTTTGGATCCTGTTTGTTTTAACTTTGCTATGCTGGATACCGCGTACGATATTATAATAATCACCTCCAACCTTCTTAAAATGTTCAGTTAAAAATTTCGCAGATTTTTCTTTTAGATCTTTACCCGTGAAAATCCCCATATTATACATTTTAGCCGCAGTAACTTTTCCAATACCATGAAATTTTTCAATAGGTAACTCTTCTAAAAAAGTAATTATCTTCAGGAGGTATGGTTTTTTGCCCGTTTGGTTTATTAATATCTGAAGCAACTTTAGCAATAAACTTATTAATTGAAATACCCGCTGATGCTCTTAAACCTACCTCATCAAAAATCCGTTTTCTTATTTCTTTTGCAAGCAGTGTTGCTGATGGAAAATTCTGCTTGTTAAGTGTAACATCTAAATAAGCTTCATCTAATGATAAGGGTTCAACCAAATCAGTATAATCAAAAAATATCTTTCTTATTTTATTTGAAATTTCTTTATAACGATCGAAACGAGGTTTTACAAATATTAAATGTGGACATTTTTTTCTTGCCAGTACGCCACTCATTGCTGAACGAACTCCAAACTTACGTGCTTCATAACTTGCAGCTGCAACTACCCCTCTTTCACTACCTCCCCCAACAGCTAATGGTTTACCAATAAGATTTGGATCGTCTAGCTGTTCTACAGATGCATAAAAGGCATCCATATCAACATGAATAATTTTTCTATATTTTGCAACTTCATTCAATACCTAACAAATATAAAAAGAAAAAGGGTTGCCATTGGGCAACCCTTTTTGTATAAATAATTAAATTTCGATCAAACAACACCTTGTGCTAACATTGCATCTGCAACTTTAACAAAACCAGCTATGTTTGCACCTCTTACATAATCAATATATCCGTTTTCTTCCTTACCAAATTCTATACAAGAATCATGAATATCTGTCATAATTTTTTTCAGCTTGGCATCTACCTCTTCACGACTCCAATTGATTCGTAAAGAGTTTTGACTCATTTCCAAACCTGAAGTTGCAACACCACCGGCATTAGATGCTTTACCAGGAGCATATAAAATTTTAGCTGCCTGGAATGCATGAACCGCTTCTGGTGTAGAAGGCATATTGGCTCCTTCACTTATTACAAAACAACCATTACTTAATAACGTTTTCGCTTCTTCGCCATTAACTTCATTTTGAGTTGCACATGGCATCGCTACGTCACATTTAACGCCCCAAGGTCTTTCTCCTTTAAAGAACTTAGCTTGAGGATATCTTTCTACATATTCATTAATTCTTCCTCGTTTTTCATTTTTAAGCTCCATTACAAATGCTAATTTATCAGCATCAATACCTTCTTTATCGTAAATATAACCTGCTGAATCTGATAAAGTAACCACTTTGGCTCCTAACTGAGTAGCTTTTTCACAGGCATATTGCGCAACATTACCCGCACCTGAAACCGTTACAGTTTTACCTTTAAGAGAATCTCCTCTTGTTTCAAGCATGCTTTCTGCAAAATAAACGGTACCATAGCCCGTTGCTTCAGGACGAATTAATGATCCACCCCAAGAAAGTCCTTTACCGGTTAAAACCCCAGTGAATTCATTTCGTATTTTTTTATACATACCAAATAAGAAACCAATCTCTCTTCCTCCAACACCAATATCCCCAGCAGGAACATCCGTATTAGGCCCTATATGACGACATAGTTCTGCCATGAAACTGTGGCAAAAGCGCATTATTTCATCATCTGATTTTCCTTTAGGATCAAAATCAGATCCTCCTTTACCACCGCCCATTGGCAATGTTGTCAAAGCATTTTTAAATACTTGCTCAAAGGCTAAAAATTTAAGAATACTTAAATTTACTGTTGGATGAAAACGTAAACCACCTTTATAAGGTCCGATTGCAGAGTTCATTTGAATTCTAAAACCTCGATTTACAATAATTTCTCCTTTGTCATCCACCCACGGTACTCGGAACATTATTACTCTTTCTGGTTCAACCATACGCAATAAAACATTTTTCCCATAATATATGTCGTGATTTACGATATAAGGAATAACTGTTTCTGCTACTTCCTCAACGGCTTGTAAAAATTCTGGTTCATGTTGGTTGCGTTGTTTCACCAAATCCATAAAACCTTTTATTTTTGATTTCATAATTTTAATAGGTTATTTTTATTTATTTTACAATTTATTGGTAGCAAAAGTAACTATATTTATCATATCATTAATTGATATTAATCATATTTTTCATTTTTTTTTAATAAAAAAAATAACCTATAAATCCGTTTACAAAATCAACAATAGTTTATCAAAAGAATAGGCCCAACAATTGAGGAAAAACATTAAATTTGCATCCTAATCTTGAAAAGATAATGTTAGATAAAGTACATGAATTAATCAATGAAGTTAAGGCTTTTAAAGCCACTTCTACGGATGAAATTGAGACGTTCAGAATAAAATATCTGGGTAGTAAAGGCTTATTGAAAGAATTATTTGCTGAATTTAAAAATGTTGATGCTGAATTGCGAAAAGATTTCGGACAAGCCTTAAACACTTTAAAGAATGCTGCTACCGATAAAGTTAACGAACTTACTGACACCTTAAATAGTGAGTCTGAATACCAAAATATTTATGGCGATCTAACAAGACCCGCTGAACCAATCGAATTAGGGTCACGCCATCCAATATCAATAGTAAAAAATCAAATTATAGAGGTGTTTTCTCGTATTGGATTTACCATTTCTGAAGGTCCTGAAATTGAAGACGACTGGCATAATTTTACGGCCTTGAATTTACCTGAATATCATCCGGCTAGGGACATGCAAGACACCTTTTTTGTAGAAAAGAATCCTGACATGTTGTTGCGTACTCACACTTCGTCTGTACAAATTCGTTATATGGAAAACAACAAACCTCCAATACGAACTATTTCTCCGGGAAGAGTATTTAGAAATGAAGACATTTCAGCGCGTTCACATTGTATTTTCCATCAAGTGGAAGGATTATATATAGATACAGATGTTTCATTTGCCGATCTAAAACAGACTTTGATCTATTTTACCAAAGAGATGTTTGGTAAATCTAAAATTAGATTGCGACCTTCTTATTTTCCATTTACTGAACCAAGTGCAGAAGTAGATATTTATTGGGGTTTAAAAACAGAAACCGATTATAGAATTACCAAAGGTACCGGATGGTTAGAGATCATGGGTTGTGGTATGGTTGATCCGAACGTATTAAAAAATACGAATATTGACCCTGAAAAGTATACTGGATATGCTTTTGGTATGGGTATTGAGCGTATTGCAATGCTATTATATCAAATACCAGATATAAGGATGTTTTTCGAAAACGATGTGCGATTTTTAGAGCAATTCAAATCGGTTATATAACTTTATGAGCTTAAAAAAATTCTTAGTAGATAAAAATTACCATAGTATTAAACTCAAAAAAACAGCCACTAATCATTTTGAAATTGAAGCAAAAATAAATGGTAATAAAGGCTATTTTATATTAGACACAGGAGCCTCAAATTCATGTGTGGGATTTGATGAAATTTCAAAATTTAATCTTCTTACCGAAGAAACTGATCACAAAGCTGCGGGTGCAGGAACAACAGAAATTGATACGCAAATTTCTAAAAAAAACACCCTGAAAATAGGTGATTTTAAACTTAGTAAAGTAAATCTTGTGTTGTTAGACCTATCACATATCAATAATGCATTAAAGAAACAAAGTGCCAAAGAGATCAATGGAATTATTGGTGCTGATATTTTGGAAAAAGGTAAAGCCGTTATAGATTATAATAAGAAGAAATTATACCTTGCTAAGAAAGTCAATAAAACAACTAAAAAATAGAGGTAATTATTAACCTAATTAATATCAACTTTATGAGTTCATCTTCAGACCATCGTTACAATCTCAGAGGTGTTTCTGCTTCAAAAGAAGATGTACATAAAGCCATTGCAAAGATAAATAAAGGTCTTTTTCCTAAAGCGTTTTGCAAAATTGTTCATGACTATTTAACCAATGATGATGAATTTTGCATTGTAATGCACGCTGATGGTGCCGGTACAAAATCTTCATTAGCATATATGTATTGGAAGGAAACCGGTGATCTGTCCGTATGGAAAGGTATTGCGCAAGATGCACTTATCATGAATATTGATGACCTCCTTTGTGTTGGTGCCACTGATAACATATTACTTTCTTCAACTATTGGTAGAAATAAAAATGTAATTCCGGGTGAAGTAATATCTGCCATTATCAATGGTTCAGAAGCATTAATAAAAGAATTGACAAAATTTGGAGTTACCATACATTCAACAGGAGGAGAAACTGCCGATGTTGGTGATTTGGTAAGAACTATCATAGTTGATTCTACCGTAACCGCAAGAATGAAACGTAGCGATGTAATAAACAATGCCAATATTAAAGATGGCAATGTTATAGTTGGATTAGCTTCTTTTGGTCAAGCTACGTACGAAAACGAATACAATGGCGGTATGGGAAGTAACGGACTTACATCTGCCCGTCATGATGTTTTTCATAAAGAGTTGGCTAAAAAATATCCTGAAAGTTTTGATCATGCAGTACCTAATGACTTAGTATATTCTGGCAATATTAAATTAACTGACAATGTTACTAACTCTCCTATAGATGCCGGCAAGTTAGTGCTATCTCCAACGCGTACTTACGCACCTATCATTAAAGAGATTCTCAAAAAATATCGTTCTCAAATAAACGGAATGGTTCATTGTAGCGGCGGTGCTCAAACTAAAATTTTACATTTTATTGATGAGCTTCATGTCATAAAAGATAATTTATTTGAAATCCCTCCTCTATTTAAATTGATACAAGAACAATCTAACACTGATTGGAAAGAAATGTATCAGGTTTTTAACTGTGGTCATAGAATGGAATTATATGTGCCAGAAGAAATTGCTCACAATATTATTCAAATTTCAAACTCTTTTAATGTTGATGCTCAAATTGTTGGTAGGGTCGAATCTTCAACAGAAAAAAAATTAACTATTAAAAGCCGTTATGGAGAATTTGTCTATTTTTAGCTAATCTAAATTGTAACAAAAAAGATTTTTAACTTACCTATAGTCGCAAAACAACTCAAATGATTTCACGTTTTTTAAGCTTAGAATGGAAACAATTTTTCCGTTCATCCTATTGGCAAAAAAGTATGGCCCTGAATATTCTGATGGTATTTTTGGCACTTTATTTTATTGTAATATTTCTTTCATTGGGTCTTGGTTTATACCCCATTCTAAAAAAACAATTTCCGGATGCCGATCCCCTACTAATTGTTAACGGGTTTTTATTTTACTGGTTGTTAGCAGATTTAGTCATGCGGTTCTTCTTACAAAAATTACCGGTAATGAATATCAAACCATTACTGACATTACCCATAAAAAAAAGCAAAATTCTACATTATGTGTTGGGGAAATCTGCCATCTCTTTCTTTAATTTTTTGCCCCTATTTACGATTATTCCTTTTGGAATTGTACTGCTTTTTCAAGGTTATAGTGCGATAGTGTTAATGACTTGGATTATATTGCTAATAATCTTTGCGCTGATCATTAATTTTTTAAATTTTATTATTGAAAGTAAATCAGCTGATACTGAGTTATCGTTTTTACCCATCATAATCATAGCGACAGGACTATTCAGTTTAAATTATTTCAATATAATTTCAATAAGTAATTTATTGTCTGATGCTGTAAATACTATTACTTCAAATCCTATATTACTGTTGATTCCTGGAGCTTTATTGTCATTATTATACTATGTAAACTATTCTATTTTAAATAAAAAATTATATATAGATGGGTCACTAAAGACCAAAACGCAAACGGCTACCACAACTGATCTTGCTTGGACAAGAAGGTTTGGTGATGTGGCTCCTTTTTTACAGCTTGATCTCAAATTATTATGGAGAAATAAAAGACCCCGCTCATCTGTTTTTATTGTGATAATAGGTCTATTTTATGGATTAATCTTTTATCCAAATCCGACCTATCAAAACATCGTCCCAATGTTTGTTTTTGTGGGCATTTTCGTAACCGGAATTTTCATGATCAATTTCGGACAATTTATTCCGGCTTGGGATAGTGGGTATTATAAACTATTAATGACTCAAAATGTAAAATATAAGGAATACTTGAATTCTAAATATACTTTAATGATTGTAAGTGCTATTGTAATGTTCATATTAAGCATCCCCTATGTATATTTTGGCTGGAAAATTTTATTGATCCATTTTGCAGCAATGGTATATAATATTGGCGTCAATTCATATATATTATTATATGCGGGATCTTTCAATAGAAAAAAGATCGACCTAACCCAACGAGCGGCATTTAATTATCAAGGTACCGGAGCGGTACAATGGATTGTTGGTTTCCCATTACTTTTTATTCCTATGATATTTTTTTACATCCCCTATAAATTCATCAATTTTGAAAGCGGTATCGCTACATTAATAATTTTAGGAATTATAGGAATCGTATTCCATCAAAAATTAATGGCTTTCATTACTAAAAAATATTTCAATTCTAAATACAAAATGATCAATGCCTTTGAGCAGGATAATTAATTATTTTAAGACAACATAAGCATGATAAAAGCAACTCAACTAACAAAAAAATACGGACAAGCCACAGTTTTAAATATGGAATCTTTAGAGATCCCTAAAGGGCAAACTTTTGGTTTAGTAGGTAATAATGGAGCAGGCAAAACAACCTTTTTCAATTTGTTGTTAGACTTAATTCAACCAACAACCGGAAATATAACCAACAATGAGATTCAGGCTGATAAAAGTGAAGATTGGAAACCCTTTACAGGTTCATTCATTGATGAAAGTTTTTTGATAGGTTATCTGACTCCCGAAGAATACTTTTATTTTATTGGTGAATTACGTGGCATGAACAAAGCTGACATTGATACCTTTCTAGAAAAGTTCATCGAAATTTTTAACGATGAAATTATTGGAAAGCAAAAATATTTACGAGATCTCTCGAAAGGAAATCAGAAAAAAGCCGGAATCGTTGCCGCACTTATTGGAAATCCGGAAGTAATTGTATTAGATGAACCTTTTGCGAACTTAGACCCAACTACACAAATTCGTTTAAAGCAGATCATAAAAGAAATGACTCAAAACCGAGACATCACGATACTTATTTCGAGCCATGATCTTATGCATGTTACAGAAGTGTGCGAACGCATTGTTGTTTTAGAAAAAGGAGATATTGTAAAAGATATCATAACATCAGCTAAAACATTGAAGGAATTAGAAAGTCATTTTGCCGTTTAAATTTATTACAAGTTCATTTAATTTATTCGTACTTTTACCGCGTGGTGTCGCAATAATTCTATGTGAATTAAGTTTTTAAGGGTAAATAAATTGAGTTTTGAATAATAGGGTTTTCTCTAATCTACTTTACATTTTTCTTTTAGTTGTACTTTTTAGCTGTTCAACTAAGAAAGACGCTGCCCTGAACAGAGGCATGCACTCCCTTGCAACCAAATATAATGTACTATATAACGGTAATGTTGCTTTTGATCAAGCCAAACAGGTGTTAGATGATGAATACAATGATAATTTTTGGGAATTACTGCCTATCGAACCTTTAAAAATTGAAGAAGTTGATCTAGACCTTCCTTCATTTACAAAAAAACAAAAATCTGACAGTGAAAGTACCGCTGAAGGTTTTGATAAAGCAGAAGAAAAAGCCATTAAAGCTGTCCAAAAACACTCCATGGATATTAACGGCATAGAACGTAATCGTCAAATTGATGATGCGTATTTATTATTAGGCAAAGCTCGTTACTATTCACAGCGTTTTGTACCAGCTTTAGAAGCCTTCAACTTTATTTTAGGAACTTATACAGATGGTGAATTAAGAGATGTAACCAGAGTTTGGCAGGCTAAAACATTGGTAAGACTACAAAATGAAGAGCTCGCCTTAGAGACTTTAAAAATTCTCCTAAAAAATGATTATCTACCACTAGAATTTATTGAAGATGCCCATACTACAATGGCTATGGCTTATACTGAATTAGATAGTACTGATTTAGTAATTCGTCATTTAGATAGTGCAATTATATATTCTAATGATGTTAAACAGAAAGCACGAAACTTATTTATTCTAGGACAGTTGTACAGAAATCAACAAAAAATTGATTCCTCTAATATGACATTTGAAACACTGTCAAAAACTACAAAGGCTCCATTAAGATATAAATTACATGCTTATATAGACCGGGCTAAAAATTACTCAAATCAAGATAGTACTGAATTAATGTTTGCGATCTTAGATAAGTTAATTAAAGATAGAGACAACAGGCCATTTCTTGATGAGTTATATTATCAAAAAGGACTCATTGAACTGCAAAATGACAGCATCTCTAAGGCCAAATTGAATTTTGAAAATTCAATATTAACCAAACAAGCAAAAGATTTTCAAAAGGAATTGTCTTATGAACAATTGGGAAACATTTATTTTGATAAGGCGAATTTTCAACCTGCGGGTGCTTATTATGATAGCGTAATTCAAATAACAAAAAATCAAAATGTAAAAAGGGTAAGGCGTATTATTAGAAAAAGAGAAAATTTAGAAGAAGTAATTCTCTATGAAAATATTGCGAAAATTAATGATAGTATCTTAAAAATTGCAGGCCTTTCAAAAGAAGAACAAGAAGAATTTTATCAGACATACATAGATAAACTCAAAAAAGAGGAAGAAGAAGCTAAGAAGAAACTCGAAGAGGCTAACATAACATCAGGTTTTGGTAATTTTAATGATGATACTTCAAAGGATGCGAAAAGTGGTGGTAAATTCTATTTTTACAATACCCAAGTTGCAGGTTTTGGCAAGCAGGAATTCGGAAAAATTTGGGGAAATCGGGCTCTAGAGGACAACTGGCGTTTGTCTACTAAGAAAGCGGATATTTCAACAAGCAACGAGTTAGAAACGTTAGAAGCCGCTAATGTTTTTGATAATACAAAAAAATATGACCTTGATTATTATTTAGATAGAATTCCTAAGGATGCTAAAGAGCTAGATAGCATAGCTTTAATTAGAAATGATGCTTATTACAAATTAGGATTAATTTACAAGGAGCAATTCAATAAATTCCGACTAGCAGCCGAAAGGCTAGAAAAATTATTGAGTTTTGATCCAAAAGAGAATCTTATTCTCCCCATCAAATATCATTTATATAAAATTTACAGTGATTTTAACATAGAACAAAGCAATAAATATCGAGAAGAAATCGTTAACAATTATCCAGACTCGAGATATGCAACAATTATCTTGAATCCTGAAAAAGTTCTTGCATCTAATGATATAGATTATTCACCTGAAGCAGTTTATAATGATGCTTATTGTGATTACGATTATTTGCGGTATGATGAGGCCTTAAAAAAGTCTGAAATTGCGATTAAACAATTTGAAGATTTACCAATAATTCCTAAATTTGAATTATTAAAGGCTTATATTTTAATGAAAACGGAAGGGGCTGAAGCCTTTAAGGATGCCTTGAATTTTGTTGCTATTAATTATCCGAATACTGAAGAGGGTAAACATGCCGTTAAAATTTTAGGCGGATCAAAAAGTTCTTCTTCAGATATAAATAAAGAATAAGTTGTTACATAAAATTAAAAAGAAAAGATGATTACTCCCCAATTTGAATATGAAAAATTACTATTGTAAATGGAGTATAAATTAAAAATGTAAAATTATGTTTTCTGAAAAAAAATTAAATCCAAACCAGGTATTAGAGCGTAATATCGTTGGAAAAAACACTTCCTTAGTAGGAGATATTAATTCTGAAGGTGATTTTAGAATTGATGGCAAAGTTGAGGGTAATATTAAAACTTCCGGTAGAGTCGTTATTGGTCAGGAAGGGTCTGTTGATGGAACCATTGAATGTGCACATGCAGATATTGAAGGGAAATTCTCCGGTAAATTAAATGTTGATCAAATGTTATCACTAAAAGCAACGGCAACCATTTCGGGTGAAGTTGTTTTAGGTAAACTTTCTGTTGAGCCCGGCGCAACTTTTAACGCCTCTTGTAATATGAAAGGCTCTATTAAATCATTAAAAAATGA
>RCNB010002485.1_pt1 | contig 11286 bp, 7 predicted proteins | sample 2041321 | NCBI WGS metagenome assembly RCNB01 (sample SAMN09708232, study PRJNA481090) | Marine sediment metagenome, whole genome shotgun sequencing project.
GAGACAGTGTTTTTACAGGCAGAACCGTTATTCCCCCTACAACCGATGCTTCTCGACCATTGTCATAAGGTACGATAATGCCTTCATATCCGGCATTCTTTGCAGCCAGGGCCATGGGAAGAGAACCTTTCACCGGTTTAATGCGACCATCCAGAGAAAGCTCACCCAAAACAAGGTATTTGGATATGATGTTCTGGGAAATGATTTGGGTTGCCGTAAGTATCCCTAAAGCGATGGGCAAATCAAAACCGGTCCCTTCCTTTTTAATATGAGCAGGGGCAAGGTTAACGGTAATTCTGTCGTCCGGGAAGGTATAGCCTGAATTGCTGATGGCAGACTTGACCCGCTCTTTGCTCTCTTTTACTGAAGCCTCCGGGAGTCCGACGGTGGTAAAGGTGGGGAGTCCTGACGTTATATCAACTTCCACTTCGATCAAAAATGCATCAATTCCAATAACAGCGCTGCTTAAAACCTTTGCGAGCACGCCTCCTCCTTTAAGGTATCATAAAAAGTTCACAGGACGAGCAAAAAAAGGATCTTCATGAACCCATTGAGACCTATAATTAACACTTGTTAAACAGGGACAATAAAAATTAGGATGTAATTCAAAGTTAAGATTGATTTTTTTTATTTCGTATTTATGTTACTAAAGTTTAACAAAAACTTTGTTTTTGTTCAATTAAATCTTTACTCTGAATTTTTTATAAAATCGCGTTACGATTTTATAAAGAACATTGTGTTCAACGGATTAAATATGTTATGAATACTCCATCGATTCATTTTGCAGGATAATTAATCGTTTTTGAACTCTGAGAAAAACACTTTTAAAAAAATGCAGCATCGCTGTATAAAGTTTGGTTTACATGTATTACTTACAACGAACAGTCGCAAAGCCGGTAAATTGCTCGGGTGTTGGGATTCATTCGGGTAAAAAGGTCAATTTAACCATCAAACCGGCACCGCCGAATCATGGTATCAAATTCATCAGAACAGACCTTTTGGACTGTCCTGTCATATCTGCCCATTTTAATATGGTTGTGGATACAAGCCTGGCAACTGTTATTGGCTTTGAGGGCTTTATCGTTTCAACTATAGAGCATCTTATGGCAAGTTTTGCCGGTCTTTCGATCGATAATGCACTGGTGGAAATAGACAATTATGAAATGCCGATAATGGATGGTAGCGCAGGGCCATTTACTTCCATGATAAAAGCAGCCGGAATAAAGGAACTGGACACTCCTCGATATTTTTTTGTCATTAAAGAACCGATTGAGCTTAAAAAAGATGAAAAAATGGTCGGTGTATATCCATGCTCAACATATAAAATAACCTGTACCATTGAATATGATCATCCCCTGATCAACAAGCAGTCTTATTCTGTGGATGTGTCGGACCACGTTTGGGAAAGCGAAATCTCCAGAGCAAGAACCTTTGGTTTCTTACATGAATATGAATATCTAAAAAAAAATGGTCTGGCCCGTGGCGTTACCCTTGAAAATGTGATTGCCATCGATGACAAGAATGTTATCAATGAAGGCGGTTTGCGGTATCAGGATGAGTTTGTAAGGCATAAAATTCTCGATTGCATCGGTGATTTTTCACTTCTGGGTATGCCTATTTTGGGGCATGTTGTGGCTGAGAAATCCGGCCATGCCTTCAACCATTCTTTTCTAAAAAAAATCTTTACTGAAAAAGAATCATGGGAAACCTGTACGATCAATGATTTAAAAGTTTCATGATAAGATTTCCTTTAGAAATTGGGCCTCCTATTTTGAATATCGGCGGGCATGTCTTTTTATGAGCCGAATTGTTGTAGAAAAAATGGCCCCTCCGCTCATAACAACTAGAAGAACAGCTATCCAAACATATCCATGATATTCCGCATTTTCCCGTGCTACCGAGATCCCGATAACGCCGAAGAAAAAAACAATAAGCATGAATACGATAACGCCTATGCACACCACTTCGGAATCATACCAGGGAATGATTGTTTTTCTAAATAGAGGATTTTGATCGATACGCATTATCGTATCTACAGTTAAAAAACGGTAATGTTTTCAAAAGGCTAAAGTGTTACAAAAAATGCATATTGAAAATGCCCCTTACGAGCATTTTGTAAAGCCGCAAAAATGGCAAATCATACATCCCTCTTCAAAACTTATCGTATGACCGCATTCCGGACAGACTTCTCCAAGGAGGCTGTTTCCGTACCTTTTTTTCTTGTAAGAACCGTCGCTCAAATACCGCTTTTCAAGGACCCTGCCGATGGCATCTGGTATAGACAAAACCAGGCCGCCATCCTGGAAGACCGGATGTTCTCCACCGATACCTTTGAGTTGTTCGACAATTTTATCTACTTTTACGCCGGATCTCAAAGCAAGCGAAACGAGACGGCCAATGGCTTCGGTTTTGGCAGTGGTCGACCGTCCTGATTTTCCGATGGTTGCAAATACTTCAAAAGGCTGGCCCTGATATTCCGTTACCGTAACATAAAGCTGGCCCATACCGGTTTTCATTTTGGAGGTAAATCCCTCCAGCGTTTCCGGCCGATCTTTGACTATAGCACCCAGAGCGTGAAGAGATTTGTCCTTTCCTGAATAAGACAGAACCTGATTTTCCTTGCTCCCGTCCCGGTATATGGTAACGCCCTTACAACCCAACTCATGAGCCAGATTATAAATTTTTAGCACATCGTCTACTGTGGCATCACGGGCCAGGTTGACCGTCTTTGAAACAGCGTTGTCCGTGTATTTTTGAAAAGCAGCCTGCATACGGATATGCCATTCAGGAGATACATCATGGGCCGTTACAAAGATTCTCCGAACATCTTCGGATATTTCCTCAAGATGCTGAATGCCGCCTTCAACAGCAATGGTATCCATCAATTCCGTGCTATAAAAACCCCTCTCCTTCGCTATATTTTCAAAGTATGGATTCACCTCCAGCAATTTATCGTTATCCATAACATTTCTAACAAAACTCAAGGCAAACAAGGGTTCAACGCCACTGGAACAGTCCGAAATGATGCTTAACGTTCCTGTTGGTGCAATGGTTGTCGTGGCGGCATTTCGATATGTACAACCTTTTTTGTCTTTAAAAATGCTTTTATCAAAATTTGGGAAAACCCCCCTTTCCTCACCCAGATGGTTTGAGGCAGCGTGAGACTCTTTTTGGATGACACCCATCACCTCCTCTGCAACCTCAAGAGCTCTTTCTGAGTTGTAGGGAATTTTCAGCTGATATAGCAAATCGGCAAACCCCATGACGCCAAGGCCAATTTTGCGATTACCCTGAACCATTTCTTTAATTTCCGGAAGTGGATGTTTAGACATATCGATGGTATTGTCCAAAAATCGGACACTCTGCCAAACAATATCCTTTAATGCCTTGAAGTCGATCGCCGGCACTTTGGCATCGTGGGTTACAAACTTGGCCAGATTGATGGATCCAAGATTACAGGATTCCATGGGAAGCAACGGCTGCTCCCCGCAAGGATTTGTACTTTCGATCTCCCCCAGCGCAGGAGTCGGATTGTCTCTGTTCAACCGGTCTAAAAAAATGATGCCTGGATCCCCGTTTTCCCATGCCTGTTTCACGAAGGATTGATAGACCTCGGCGGCATTCAACTCTTTTTCCTTTTCCTGGCGGCTAGGGTCGATAAGATCGTAGTCGCTCTCTGCTTTGACAGCGTCCATGAATGCATCCGTAACACCGACGGAGATGTTAAAATTGTTGAGCTCGTTATTGTCCTTTTTGCTGTAAATAAACTCCATGATATCCGGATGATCGACCCTCAAAATCGCCATATTGGCTCCCCTGCGAGTCCCTCCCTGTTTAACTTGCTCTGTTGCAGTGTTAAAGATTTTCATAAATGAAACAGGTCCGGAGGCGATACCGCCGGTGGTTCCCACCCTGCTGTCTTTTGGACGCAGTCGGGAAAAAGAAAAACCGGTACCTCCGCCGGATTTGTGGATAATTGCGGCATTTCTCAACGCATCAAAAATGCCCTCCATGCTGTCCTCCACAGGAAGTACGAAACAGGCTGCCAGCTGGCCCAGCCTCCGTCCTGCATTCATAAGCGTGGGAGAATTGGGCAAAAATTTCAATTCGGTCATCATATTATAAAAAATGTTTTCCATCTTGTTTACATCCGCGTCACTGCCATACTTCTTCTCCGCCTTAGCAATGTGCTTTGCCACCCTTTTGAACATCTTTTCCGGTGTCTCGATAGTTTTTCCCTTGCTGTCTTTCTTTAGATACCTTCTATTCAAAACATTTATTGCATTGTTCGAAAGATGAAGTCCATTTTTTATGAATATGGATTTATCCAGGCGAATGGGCGAAGCTTGAGTTAAGCCGTATTCCATCAACTTCGTCTGGATCATTTTATCGATAATCGGCAGGGTAATGGTATGATTTTCCATGTTGGCGATCTCTTTTCTCAAAAATCGGCTGATGCTCATGGCCTGATCGGATTCAATCGGGTTGTCTTTGGCAAGAATATCCGAAAATAATTGATCATCCCATTTGTAAGCGGATAGATCGAAATGCCCCTCATCCGTAATTAGAATTTTACCCTTTGAACCCATCGCCATTCTCCTGTATAGTAATAATCATCGGTTTTTCAATTAATCTTTATCAATAACACGAGTGTTAAATTATAACAAGTTTCGATCCGGCCATTAAAGATCTATTCACTGAGGATACGTTAAATTTTACGTTTCAAGAAGTGGAACCTCATTCTGTTTGAATGAGGCTACTAAGGACCATGCCATTTAAAGAGAAGATTCTGTACAGAAAAACAAAAACAAACCTGTTAAAGCGCATAAAATTCTGTGAACAGGTCTGTTGAAAACTTCCAGGAACACATTTTGCACACTATATATAGTATGTCAAGAGAAAAAAAGCCCAATATCTGCACATTATTCATCCAAAGCTGTCTAAGGTGCTGATAGCTTATTGAAGAGCGATTTGAAAATTATTACAGGTAAAATAAAAATGCCGATTAAAATCATTTTATGGACACTGTCATTCTACTTGATTTATTGTGGTTTTCTTTTTCTGATGCAGCGACAGATCCTTTTTCCCCGCTATCTTATCGGCACCCAATCTGAAAGTGAAGATCTACCCTTTATGGAAAAGATATGGATAAAGACAAGTTTCGGTAAAACCGAAGCCTGGTTTCTACCACCGGATCCGATGAATAATGTAGAACCATCACCGGCGGTCATTTTTGCACATGGAAACGGAGAACTCATTGATTTCTGGCCGGATGAACTCAAAAGGTTTAATCATTTTGGCATCGGAGTGATGCTTTTGGAATATCCGGGCTACGGGCGTTCTGAAGGAAAGCCTTCTCAAAAAAATATCACAGAAACATTTAATAATGCTTACAATATTCTCATTGAACGTAAAGATGTGGACCCGGCCAAGATTATTTTGTTCGGACGTTCCTTAGGTGGTGGTGCGGTGTGCACACTTGCCGCCGATCGACCCTCTGCAGCACTCATCCTCATGTCGACATTTACCAGCGCACGCTCATTTGCAAAAAAATATCTTGCTCCCGGCTTTCTTGTCCGAGACCCGTTCAATAATCTCACTGTTGTCCGCAACTATCCGAAACCGGTTCTTGTGTTCCACGGCAAGTTCGATGAAGTCATTCCCTATTCCCATGGCATGGCGCTTTGCAAGTCGGCACCTCATGCCACAATGATCACCTATGAAAGCGGGCACAACGATTGCCCACCGGATTGGGAGATATTTTGGAGAGATCTCGAGACGTTTCTGAATGCATCCGGAATCATCAAAACTATTGACAAAAGTTTCGTACCTTCAATTTTCAACAACACCAATAAAGAGTAGCAGGCCGGGAAAATTTTTTAAGGTAAAATCCTATGGATGCGATTGTAAAATACAAAACAACCCCTTGAACCCATATAAGGCGCCAAGAAAATGTAACTTGCAGATATTCATATGATTTTTAATATAAGCGTCCTTTATATTTTGGCGCCGCACTAAATAGCGCCCAAGACATATTTTACCTTAAAAAATTTCTTTTGGCCTGCGGCATCAAATGCTTTTTAGCTATATTGAGGTGCGAAATGTGCGTATTAGAGGTTAAATCCTATCTGGAAATCATGGCCCGCATCATGTCACCGGCATTTTCAGCATGATCTGCGATGGAGCCGATGATTTCAGCCAGTCTGACCATATGAAAAACAGTGACGGCATCGATATCCATATTCAGCACTTTTTGTTTCACCACGTCTTCGGCTTTGTCGGCTTCATGTTCCTGCCGGCGCAGTGTACGAATAATATTTTTGATGATCACCCGCTGGTCTTCGGAGTAATTTTTAAAGTATTTTCTGGCTTCAGCAACCATCTTGCCGAGTTCTTCGATGGAGTCCATAACGGCGTCCGTAAGAATAACAAACTCTTTTTCAAGTTCGGCGGGAATCCCCGGTTCACTTCTGAACGAAATCCAGTCAAGGGCATCTTCTACAGCATCAATAACCTGGTCCTGTTCCCGCAAATACCTGAACAGCAAAAAATTATAGACCGGCATCATGGTCCCTTTGGGAAGATGTCCGCGGATACGGCGCTTGATGACATCGGCTTCGGTTTCCAGCTGAATCACTTCCTGTCTGAATTCTTCAAATGTCTTGCATTTTTCTGCAAGATGACACTCGATGGCCTGCTGAAACGCCCAGGCACATTCTTTAACCTTTTCAGCATGTTCCTGAAGGCCTTCAAAAGGTGATGTCATGAACATTGAAAAAAATGGAATGCGCATTGCCGGCTCCTTTTAAAAAATGAATTGAAGTATTTTAAAAATGATCATACTGGTCAATGCCGCCACGGGTACAGTTAACACCCAGTATACCATAATTTTAAACACAATGCCAAAATTAACGGCCTCCATTCCACGGGCAAGACCGACCCCAAGCACACCGCCCACTGCGGCATGGGTGGTAGATACCGGCAAACCCATTTTTGAGGCCACAAGGACCGTTGTCGCCGTTGCAAATTCTACCGAAAAACCGCGGGTATTGCTAAGTGTGGTAATCTTTTTTCCCATGGTCTCCATAACACGGTGGCCGGCCATGGCGATACCACTGGCAATTCCGATACCGCCGAAAAACAAAAGAAAAATAGGAACCGGTACTTTGCCCCCAACGCTCCCGGTTTTAACCAGAAAATAAATCACCGCCAGAGGACCGATAGCATTGGCCACATCATTGGCCCCCTGTGCCAGGGCAACATAGCAGGCGGTTCCCACTTGAATTCTCCGAAAGACTGCCTCTGCGCCTAATTCTTTGTCTTTTACATATCGTTTTAACAAAGCCGTTGCCGCAAATCCTATCAGGACCGACAGCAATACAGCAAATGTTAGTGCTGGCAGAGGCCCTAAGTCCATCTTTTTTCCAAGGGGCGTCTTAAACAGAAACGATAATACGACGACAAAAAGCGTAATCCCAATAAAAAAGGGAGATAATTTCAATGCTTGATTAAAATTATCCTTTTTGGAGAGAATCAATCGTACAATAATTTTAAAAATTACAAAAGCGATAACGGTACTAAATAAAGGTGAAATGATCCAGCTGAGAACAACAGCGAGGAGCTTTCCCCAATTAATGACGCCAAAACCGCCCGCCATAATTCCAAAACCGATCATTGAGCCCACGATAGAATGGGTTGTGGAGACCGGCAGCGATTTCCAGGTGGCAAAACTGACCCAAAGGGCTGCGGCAATAAGGGCTGAAAGGGCACCGATAAGGGCCACATGGGGATCGGTCATAATTTCCGTCGATACTATCCCTTTTCGAATAGTGTTGGTAACGTGAGATCCAATGAATACAGCACCGACAACGTTTAATATTCCTGCGATAAATATGGCCTGGCGAATTGTAATTGCCTTGGCAGCCACAGATGAAGCCATGGAATTGGCCACATCATTGGCACCAATGTTCCATGCCATGTAAAAACCGAAAATATAACCTAAAATGAGAATAATATAAGGTTGAGTCATTATAATTAAACGTCTTGATATTTTTATAACTTTATTAAATCAAAAGTTTCTTAACGGCAACCTGTTTGTGCCATCTGAATTGAAGAATGGAAAACTGGAATGCTGGAATATTGGGGAAAAGAGCGGAAAACAAACCATTTAAATTGTAACAACTCCTTCAAACCCATCATTCCATTACTCCATCACTCCATTATTCCAATGGGTACGAAGCCTCTAAGTTCTATTATATTGAATACGACCTTGCAGGTCGTGTCAATCCTTAGAGGTTATGATAAATAAAGCCAACCTTAAATTGGGAGAGATAATGATGTTATGCGGGCACATATCATGCTGTAAAATTTGAATCAATCAAAAATATAACGGTTTGGTGGAACCTATGTTTGAAACGCTCAGCTTAGGTAAAATATCGTCGGGAATGTTGTCTATAAAACGGCAGGGCCGGTTTAAAACCATTCCGGACATTCGGTCATAAATTTGGGCCGGGTATGTAAAAAAGAGGTTTTCCTTAGCCCTTGTTGCTGCAACATAGATCAGTCTCAACTCTTCTTCAAGCGCTGTTTCATCATGGATGGCATGTATCGACGGGAACCGGCCGTCAAGGGCCCATATAATAAAAACCGTGTGCCATTCAAGGCCCTTGGCGGAATGAACGGTTGACAGAATAAGCCGGTCATCAGCCGGATCACCACTTAATAAAGTGTCATTTAAACTCGTATTCGGAGGCTCCAGGGCCATGTCGGTCAAGAAAGGTTCAAGATGACGATACCGCTCCATAATAGTTACCAGATGTTCAAGGTCTCTCGTCCGTTTTGGATGATCATCGTATTTCTTTTTTAATATGGGCAGGTAATATTTAACAACTGCTTCACCCATTTGGGCAACAGACATGGGCATAGAGTCAATATCAGAAAAGAGGCGTTTGAGTTTATCCAAATCTTTGGATCGGCTGGCTTTAAGTTTGGTTTTAACAAATCCTGTATATCCGGATTTTTCAGTCAAAATCGTTTCATAAATGTCCAGTGCGGTTTTGGGGCCAACATGATCCAAAAGAAGAAGTATCCTGTACCAACTTATCCTGTCATACGGATTGAAAAGGGCTTTGAGATGGGCCAGAACATCCTTAATGTGTGCAGATTCAACAAATTTAAACCCCCCCACTTTAACAAAGGGAATCCCTTCTCTGGCAAGTTCAATTTCAAGATCAAAAGAATGAAAACTTGCTCGAAAAAGCACTGCTATCTGGCTCAAAGGCACACCGCTGTCATGAAGTTTTTGTATCTTTTCTGCCACGAATCGCGACTGGCGGTTTTCACTTTGTGCCTTTATCAGCAATGGCAAAGCCCCTCCGGGTTTTTGCGTAAAAAGAATTTTTGAATATTTCCGTGTTGCCCGCTCAATAATAAAATTGGTAAGTTTTAAAATAGGTTCAACACTGCGATAGTTTTCTTCCAGCTGGATGATTCGGGTCTTTGGAAATATTTCAGGAAATCGCATGATATTTTCAAAATTCGCGCCCCGGAATGCATAAATGCTTTGCGAATCATCACCCACCACCATGACATTTTCATGGGTGCCGGCGAGAAGATAAATAATTTCCGCCTGAATCTTATTGGTATCCTGATATTCGTCAACCATTAAATATTGGTAAGTTTTACAGATGTTGTCGCGAACATCGGTGTGTTCTTTTAAAAGCATTTCCAAGTATATCAAAAGATCGTCGTAATCCATAAATTTATGCTCGGCTTTTTGTCTTTGATACGCCTTTGACATTTCATGGATTGCTTCCAGGTACCGTATAAATTGCGGATAGTCGTTTAGAACGATATCTTCGACAGACATATCTTTGTTGACAGCCCGGCTAAAAATATTGGCCAGTGTTTGCTTTCTCGGAAGGGAACCGGACTTTGATGCTCCTGTCATTTCTTTTCTCATCATGCTGATGAGATCTTCGGAATCCGCTCGATCAATGATTGAGAAACCGTTTTCAAATCCGACTTTGTAAGCATGTTTTCGCAAAATAGCATAAGCGAATGAATGAAATGTTCCGCCGGCAACACGTTTACATCTGTCATCGAGCAGTTCTGTGGCTCTTTTCAACATTTCCTGAGAAGATTTACGCGTAAAGGTCAGTAGAAGTATAGAGTCCGGTGAAATACCTTCTTCTACAAGACGTGCGACTCGATATGTAAGCGTTCTTGTCTTCCCGCTTCCAGCACCTGCGATGACAAGAAGAGGCCCTTGTGTAAAGTTGACGGCTTCCAGTTGAGAAGGATTAAGTTCTTTTTTATATAGAATTCGACAATTCATTGATAGATAAACAGATAAAGTCTTTCAAAGTATAAGCTGTACGTTTGTCTTTTGATAACACCTGAAGCATTGATCGGGAAGTGTTATCTTCCAAAAGATAAGTATTCTTGTCAACAGTAGAAATGATTTTATATTATTTTAACAGATTTTGTTGACTTTTAAAAAAAATATATATAATACTTTTAAAAGTATTCGCAACTTTGTCAAACTACATCAACTAAGGAGGAAAATCAAATGAAGAAGATAAAGGCTCAATTGAAGACATTATCCAAATCCCTGGCCACGCTCTCCACACAGGTAGAGAAGATTACCAATCAGGTTGATAAACTTCAGGCTCCCCCAAAAGCTGTACCTGCCAAGAAGACTGTTGCAAAGAAGAAAGTCGCAAAGAAGACTGTTGCAAAGAAGAAAGCCGCCAAAAAGGCCGCAGCAAAGAAAGCAGCGCCTGCCAAACAGGAAACAATGCTGGACGCCGTATTTGATGTTATCAAACGAACCAAAAAAGGTGTTACTGTTTCACAGCTAAGAGAAAAAACCAAACTGGATTCCAGACAGCTCAGCAATGCGCTTTATAAGCTCACAAAAAAAGGTGAAATACAAACAAAGTCTCGTGGTCTTTATGTGAAAAAATAACTTTTTAAAGGATCACATGATGGGCAGTAAAGATGAAATCGATTTTCAGGCTGCCTAAACGCCACGAACAAAGTCTCCTGTGTGCCCGATGAAAAGGATCAGGCAAACGGGAGACTTTGTATATTCTTTATAAAATCAGCTCTACTTTTAAACATCAACTTAGAAAAATTCCCCTCCGGTATTGTCATTTCAAAGATCTGTTTTATATTTCATAGTTAGTGTTCATCCAGAATCGGGTTCCTAAATCTTAAAGAAACCGGTTGAGCGTTTTTACTCAATCGGCTTATTGTATTGGAGTATTACCATGTTAAAAAAGC
>RCNB010005542.1_pt1 | contig 11286 bp, 11 predicted proteins | sample 2041321 | NCBI WGS metagenome assembly RCNB01 (sample SAMN09708232, study PRJNA481090) | Marine sediment metagenome, whole genome shotgun sequencing project.
AGCATAATTCGGTATGCTGAATTAGGTGACAAATCAAAACCGACAATTATATTATTACATGGCGTTCCAGAAAATTTACATGCTTGGTACGCAGTTGCACCTATGCTTTCTAATAATTATCATGTGCTCGCTTTAGATTGGCCAGGTTTTGGTGGAAGTGAGCCACTTGATTCATTTGAAGCCTATAATTCACAAAATTTCGCAGGTATAGTTATAGACTTTATGGACACCATGAAGATAAAACAAACCATTATTATGGCACCGGATATTGCCCTTTTACCAGCATTTTTAATTGGACTTAAACGACCTGCACTAGTTTCGAAACTCATCGTTATGGATGGTATTCCTTTTCCCAGGAAACAATATGCCTCTTGGGAATTAAACAGTTTTGCTCGAAAGGGTTCTATTATAGGAAAAGCATTAGTTCGATGGTTCCCTGGCATATCAGCTCACATAGCCTATCTCAAAGGGTTTTACAGAGGAAACTCTATTCCAAAAGAAGTTCGTAAAGAATTTTCGATAGATGGTAAAAACAAAAACACTCAGAATGCTTTTCTGGCATATTTTCAAAGCTTTCATATTGGTCAAACATATTTTGAACCAATTGCGCACAAATTACAAACACCAGTATTAGTTGTATGGGGCAAGTATGATCGCTTTATTAATATCAAGCTTGCACACGAGATTGTTGAAAAACTCCCTAATGCTGAACTCATAATAATTGACAAATCTGGCCATTATGTGCACATGGATAAGCCAGAAGCATTCGTAGAAGTAGTAACAAAATTTATTGAGCTAGATTAATAATAAAACATTCTAATTAATAATAAATAAGATAATTATGACACTAAATGAAGCATATAAATTTTTTGAAAGTTTACAATCTGAGACGAGTAAAAAATCTGAAATTAATATTTATAAAGATTTTACTAGTATTCTGAATAGCCTAGAGAATAGAGGGTTTTCGAAGGAAAAATTAGAAACAATAGAAGCTAAACTGACTAGTTTGAATCTAAAATCCAACCCGCAAAACAGGAAAAAATATTTTAAGAAAGTACTTAATGAATTTAAGAGCTTTTTAAATAAAACCTTTTCTTTAGTTTCAAAGAATTACTACACTAGTTTATATATATCACTAGGAGCTGGTTTTGGTATTATTTCAGGAATTATTATTGGAGAGCGTTTTGAGAAGTCTTTAGGAATAGCTCTAGGAATTGGTATTGGAATGTTAATCGGGTCATTTATTGGTAGATCAAAAGATGCCAAAGCCTTAAGCGAAGGTAGAGTGCTACACTAAAAAAAAGCCATTCTACAATTAAATTATAAGCACCTTAAGTTTGAAAATTATCAACATATGAACACAAAAAGCGAAAATGCGAAATACCCCAGCGATGTAGTTTTTACAACAGCTGTCAAACAAATACAGGAACAGTTGGGTTCGCGAAAGAACTATGTTCGCATGGAGGAGCGCGGAGGTTGGCAGACGGAAATAGATGACGGTCTTGGGCAATTTATTGCCAATATGGATTCCTTCTATATGGGTACCGCGAACAACGATGGTCAACCTTATATACAGCATCGCGGAGGACCGAAAGGTTTTTTGAAGGTTTTGGATAACAAACATCTGGCCTTTGCCGACTTCACTGGCAATAGACAGTATATTTCTGTAGGAAACCTTTCCGAAAATAATAAAGCGACTCTTTTTTTGATGGATTACTCCAACAAGACTAGGATAAAAATTTGGGGTACAGCAGCAGTGGTTGATGATGATGAAGAGCTGCTGGCGTCCCTATCCGACCCTTCGTATCAGGGTCGAGTTGAGCGGGCTCTTATATTTACAATCTCCGCGTGGGATGTCAATTGCCCGCAACATATTGAACCGCGTTTTACCAAAGCGCAACTGGAACCGATTACGGATCCTTTGAACAAGAGAATAACAGAATTGGAAACAATCCTTAAAGAGAATAAAATAGAATTCTAAAAATATTAAACAGATTCCTGCCTCGCAGGAATAAAATTAAAAATTATTCATTATGAAAAAAATAGCAATAAACGGAATGGGGCGCATCGGAAGAGCTGCTCTCAAAGTAATTTTAGATACACCTGAGTTAGACTTGGTAGCCGTAAACGATATTGTATCCATAGAAAATATTGCCTATCTGATAAAATATGACTCGGTCTATGGAATTTATGAAAAGGACGTCTCGCACGATGAAAACAACCTTATCATAGACGGAAAAAGAATTCAATACAACTCCGTTCGCAATCCTGAGGAATTGCCTTGGAAAGAAAACAGTATTGAGGTCGTCATTGAGAGTACAGGGTTTTTTACCTCTAGTGAAGATGCGGAAAAACATATCAAGGCGGGTGCAAGAACCGTAATTATTTCCGCACCTACTAAAAGCGGAGATATCCCTACAGTAGTTCATGGAGTAAATTCAAAAGATGGTAAGACCAACATTTTTTCGTGTGCAAGTTGTACTACCAACAATATCAGTCCGGTAGTCGAAGTTTTGGGCCGTAGAATCGGAATTAAAAAAGCCATAATGACAACTGTTCATGCCTATACCGCTTCCCAAAGTATTGTTGACGGGCCTTCTGAAAAAAACTTAAGAATGGGGCGTGCCGGAGCGGCCAATATTATACCTACATCAACAGGTGCTGCAATTGCAACTACATTTGCCGGAAAATTTGACGGTGTGGCACTTCGCGTTCCCATTCCCGTTGGATCTATTTCGGATTTGACTTTTGTGACAGAACGGCCGGTAACCGTAGAAGAAGTAAACGCTATTTTTGAGGAGGAATCCAAAACAAGTCGGTATACCAATATATTGACCACCACAACAGAGCCCATCGTCTCTTCTGATATTGTGAAGAGTCCGTTTGCTTCGACCGTAGATTTGAATATGACCCGTGTTGTAGACGGCGATTTGCTGAAAGTAATGACTTGGTACGACAATGAATGGGGATTTACCAATCAGATGATCCGACAGATTCTAGGAGTAGAATAAATAAAACCAAAAAAAATGAAAACTATACTGCATAAAGCAAACACTAGAGGAAATGCTAATCACGGATGGTTACAATCACATCATTCGTTTAGTTTTGGAAATTTTCACGACCAAGAAAGAATGAGTTTCGGAATGTTGCGTGTGCTAAACGATGATGTAGTAAAACCAGGAATGGGATTTGGGGCACATCCTCATAAAAATATGGAGATTATTTCAATTCCCTTAGAAGGTGATCTAGAACATAAGGATAGCATGGGAAATACGACGGTCATTAAACAAGGTGATGTACAAGTCATGAGTGCAGGCAAAGGCATCTCTCACAGTGAATATAATAAGAACATGGACCGTGAAGTCAAGTTTCTTCAAATTTGGGTTATTCCAAATAAAAAAGAAGTAGAACCACGTTATGATCAAATCACATTAGAAAACAACGATTTAAAAAATAAACTCGTTCAGATACTTTCTCCCAATGACCATGATGCTGGTATTTGGATCTATCAAAATGCTTGGTTTCATTTAGGAGAATTCGAAAAAGGACAAGAACAATCCTACGATTTTAATGATAAATCAAACGGGATATATGCTTTTGTTCTTGATGGAAATATTACCATTGAGGGACAAAGCCTAAATAAACGTGACGGATTTGGTATATGGGAAACTGATAATATTTCTATTACAGCAGACTCGGATGCAAAATTGTTATTAATGGAAGTACCCATGACAAATAAATAATAATCTCCATATTATAAAATCAATAATAATAAAAATTATAATCAGATGAATTTATTCGAATCCTTTCCGTTGGGAAAGGCAACATTAAAAAATAGAATCGTAATGGCGCCAATGACTCGTAGCAGGGCTATCGACAACATTCCAAACGAATTGATGGCGGAATATTATCAGCAAAGAGCAAGCGCTGGGCTTATTATTACCGAAGGCACTTCCCCCTCTCCAAATGGCATAGGGTATCCCCGTATCCCCGGTGCTTACTCTGATGATCAGATTAAAGGCTGGAAGAAGGTTGCCGATGCGGTACATGCAAAAGGCGGTAAAATTTTTGTTCAGCTAATGCATACGGGCAGAATTACGGGAAAAGTAAATATGCCGGTCGGTAGCGTTACTCTTGCCCCTTCAAGTATACAGGCAGCTGGCGAAATATTTACGGATACCGATGGAATGGTAGTTCACGAAACACCAAGGGCCATGTCTCTGGAAGAAATAGAAACTGCTCAAAACGAATATGCATTAGCTGCCAAGAGATTGGTAGATGAAGCAGGCGTGGATGGCATAGAGCTGCACGCTGCCAATGGCTATTTGATGAATCAATTCATTGATCCACAATCCAATCAAAGAGAAGACCAATTTGGAGGGTCCATTGAAAACAGAACACGATTTGTATTGGAAACGGCTCAAAAAGTAGCCAAAGAAATAGGGAGTGATAAAGTAGGTATTCGGTTTTCACCTTACGGAGCTTATAATGATATGCAGGCAGATTACGAAGAACAAGAAGATACATACATCTATTTAGCACAGGAGATTTCGAAAATCAAGCTATCGTATATTCACATCGTGGATCAAAGAGTAGCTTTTGGTGCTCCGGATTTTATTACCGATATCAAGAAAACCATCAAGGGGAACTTTAAAGGCATAATAATTTCTGGTGGAGATATTAATACGACTGCAAAGGCGGCGAAAATTATAGAAGACGGTTTAGATCTGGTTTATGTGGGCAGGCCCTATATTTCCAATCCAAATTTGGTGGAAAATTTTCAGAACAATGCAGTCTTGGTCGCCCCGGATGCGGACACCTTTTTTTCTGCAGGAGCAGAGGGTTATACTGATTATATTTAAAATAAGAATCTAATGAAAAACAAATCGAAAATGTTATCGCTAAAAATAAGTTTAGTACTTGCTGTAATTTCATTTGGTATTACTAATGGTAGTGCACAAACAGATGCAAAAGCTTCAGAACTAGTGGACGCATTGGTTGCTGTAAATGGAGGCTATACAAAATTAGCGGCAAAAAAGGATGTACAATTTACCTATATCTATGATAATATGGATGCAGGAAAAGACGTATCGACCGAACGCCATATTTTTAATGGAGAACATTCCTGGGGCTCATATACCGAGCATAAGCGTAATGTGTTTCCCGATAAAGAAGGCCTTGCAGTACAGTCTTTAGTACACGGAAAACCAACTTTAAGCTTGGACGGCGTTGAAGTTATCGATGAAAAAGCAATTGGCGGGACCGTATTTTTAAGGAAAGTCAATTTTTATTGGTTTACCATGATGTACAAATTGAAGGACCCCGGTACAAACTACAAACACTTGGGCACGGAAGATGTCGACGGTATGCTGTACGATAAGGTAAGTTTAAGGTATAATGCGGATGTAACCAAAAAAGAAAAAAATGACGAATACATTCTTTACTTTAATCCAGAAACACACCTCATTGACCAGTTCTTCTTTTCGTTACCGGATTGGGGTATTAACGACCCCATTCTGAAGATGACCTTGGATTATGAAATAATCGATGGGATTCATATTTCTACAGTGCGAAAGTCATACGGACTGGATGAAAAGGGCGAATACCAACAAAACGGTGCTTATACCTTTAAGGACATTACGTTTAATAACGGGTTTAAGCCCGAAGATTTTGTACAGAAGTTTTAGTTGTACTATGTAGGTGAAACAACTGCTCAAAAATTTGGGACTGTGTTTCCGACACTATACAATTCAATGGACTCCATATGCGTCAACCGTGCATTTGAACATGATCCATGTTAGATGAAGATTTGCTAAAAGTAATACCATGGTACAATAACGAATGGGGATTTACAAATCAGATGATCCGGCAGATTACAGAACTATAGGGAAGAAAAATTAAAAGGTATTGTTTTAAAATACACTCCCAATACATTTTAAAGGTAATAACTGCCGCTGGTTAAAGTTTAAGAGTCTTTTATATTTTTTCGTAATTTACAATCAGAGTAACCAATCAATATGCCAAAAGAATAATTCATTTCAAATCACAACTGACTAGTTATCAAGTTTGCTAATGACAATGGATATCAACGATTTTACCATTTTGTTCAAGGTCGCCAAAATCCATAGGCTTCAACAAATGTCTTAACAAGATATATCAATTCACTTTTAAGTGGCATGTTGATTGAGGATGAACCTGCCTGTCGTAAAAAAGTTATTTCTTATTAGAAATGAAATACATCGCTGCAAGTCTTTATCGTAAAGTATTGGAACATGCATTAATTGAGGGTATGAAGCCAGAAGATTTCGATCATTTACCTACCCCTTATAGCAAGATGCATGACCTAAAGGCAGTTGCCGCAGATGATTTTTTTGAGCTCCATGAATACATAAATCAGATCTTGGGCCCTAGTTTTTCAGTCCGTGTAGGACAACAAATGAAGATAGCTGATTATGGCGTACTCGGACTTTCATGGCGCACCTGCTCCAAGGCTAGGGAAATATTTGAACGAAGCGAGCGCTACTTCAAGCTCTTATCAAATACTTACATTTTCAAGGTTGAGGATCATAAGGACATATCCTATATCCACTTGAATCGAAAAGGTTATCGGCGAGGTGTAGCATTATCTAATGAGGCAACATTTTCCGCAGCGGTAGTTGTTCTCAAAAGTATGACAGAAACTGATATTGACCCCATAAGCGTATCCTTCAAACATGAGCCACCCACTGACATGGAAAGCTATCAATTGGCTTTTAAATGTCCAATTCGATTCAACCAAGCACAAAATTTCATTGCCTACAAGACCGTTGACATTGACACCAGAACAGCCAAGGCAGATGCCAGCATTAATAAATTCTTGGTAGAGCGTGTCGAAGAAGAAACAATAGGGATGGAAGTCAGCCCCAATAGAATTGTCACAGATGTACGAAAATTAATAGAAGACGCACTACCTAGCGGTATTCCGAGCATAGATCACGTCAGTGAGTATATCGGAGTGAGCAGTAGAACACTCACGCGAAGGCTTTCTGATAGTGGGACTACCTTTAGAGAACTTATTAAAAGTACACAGGAGGAAATTTCAAAAGACCTTCTTTTTCATTCCTCCAGAAGCGTCGGTGAAATCGCTTTTCTAACTGGCTTCTCGGAGCAGAGTGCCTTTAATCGGGCATTCAAACGATGGACCGCACAGACCCCTGCCGAATTTAGAAAAATCAGCTAAAAACTTGCTTTTGGCATAAACGGTCAAAACATTGGCTTGAAGGGTCAAGAATCGCCCATGACTTTTACCCAATTTTGCATCATCAATAACCAAAATTGTTGAAAGGATGACAGCACTAGCCAAATTAATAATCGGAATAACCTTATCCCTTATACCAAGACTTGACATATCGAAAGAGCCCATAGAGGAGTATGCCCTCTTAAATCTTTCAACAATAGCGGTCATGGGCTCTACAAAAGTAAAGGCGTACGCAATACTTGATAATAAATGTAATGTCTGCCATAACATACGAAATAAAAGACGTGTGTTCACTCCCGAAAAAATGAATCCCTAGGCAGGTGATGTCTACCAGCAGGTATTCATTAAAAAGAGAATGCCCAAAGGCAAGAAAATCAAACTCACTCACGTAGAATATCAAAATTTACTAACGTGGATTACATCCGCAAAAAATTAATAACTATGGATCTATCAATAAAATCATTCATTCTCTTCGGATCAGTAATCCTGACCGGACTATCCGCAGGGCTATTTTACGCCTGGTCGGTATCTGTAATTCCAGGAACGCAAAAATTGGCCGATTCCACGTATCTGGAAACAATGCAAAGCATTAATAGGGCTATTCTGAATCCTGCGTTCTTTCTGATTTTCTTCGGAAGCGTGGTATTTCTAAGTATAGCGAGTATTTATCAATTTCATACCAGCAGGATTACATTTTGGTTAATGCTTGCGGCTTCTATCTTTTATTTAGTTGGTACTGTTGGTGTAACGGCACTGGGTAATGTTCCGCTGAATGACCAATTGGATATACTGAAGCTCACCGATATAAATCCAGATAAAATCACTGCTTTTAGAAACTTCTATGAAACAAAATGGAATCGCCTACACCTCATCAGGACTGCTTTTGCCCTCCTATCATTCCTACTGGCCGTCTTGACCCTCTTTTTTCAAACCAAAAAACTCTAAACACTATATAATATGCCATTTTTCAAACAATTACATGAATTATCGGATATCACGGATATCACTTGGAACAACAGGAAGCGCCTTGGTCCACTTGACAAGGCATCTCTGGAAATTATGCGGGGGAAGTCTGGCCTCTCTTCGGCTCAAAAAGAGGTTTTTGCTGCCTTTGTCTCCGGACTAAATGCTTGCCAATTTTGCTATGGACCCCATGCTGCCGTAGCCAAAATTTTGGAGTCGGAACAGAAACAATTAAAGCTTTAATAGAAGACCTAGACAATGCACCGATCGATTCGACCGAAAAGCCTCTTTTTCATTATCTAAAGAAACTGACACTTTCGCCCAGCAAACTTGTTCAAGAAGATGCTGATACCGTATTTGATGCAGGTTGGAGCGAGCAAGATTTACAAGATGTTATTCTTATAGGATGTTTGTTTAATTTCTATAATCGTCTTTTAGATGGCCACGGAATTAAAGGCAATCAGGCCATCTATGATTTTGGAGCTGAACATTTGCACAAAAATGGATATGGCGTGCCTTGGTTCATAAAACTTATCAAAAACTCCATTAAAAAAAGTAAAATCAAAAAGCTTCAAACAGTTGAAGCTTTATAATCAATAGTAACCCACATGCCGGTATTAGGCAGGTCTTAAAACGAACAAAAAATGAAATCAGAAAACATTTTAGTAATCGGAGGAACCGGAAAAACTGGAAGAAGAATCGTAAACTTATTAGAGGAACTCGGGCAAAATGTAAGAGTTGGCTCAAGGGCCGGCCGGCCATCATTTGACTGGCACCGACCCGAAGAATGGCCAAAAGCTCTAAAAGGCATAGATAAGGTTTATATTACTTATCAACCGGATTTGGCCGTTCCAGGAGCTTTAGATGCCATTGAACAATTGATAAAAGAAGCTAAAAATGCCGCTATAACAAAGTTGGTGCTGCTATCAGGAAAAGGAGAGCGAGAGGCCGAACGCTGTGAGCAAGTAGTCATTCATTCAGGGTTGGACTATACCATAGTAAGAGCTAGTTGGTTCAACCAGAACTTTAGTGAAAGCTTCTTTCTCGATCCAATCATTGCAGGGTTTGTGGCCTTGCCCCAAGCAGATGCCAAAGTACCCTATGTGGATACAGGGGATATTGCCGAGGTTGCGGTGGAAGCCCTATTGTATAATGAGCACAATGGAAAGATCTACGAACTGACGGGTCAAAGGTTACTTACCTTTAAAGAGGTTATAAATGAAATTTCAAATGCCACGGGTCGTGATATCGCCTTTACCCCGATTGCTTTACCTGCCTATACCGAAATGCTGAAACAACACGGCGTACCCTCAGATTATATTTGGTTGATTGATTATCTATTCACTGAAGTATTGGGAGACCCCCGCATCTCTGAAATAAGCGATGATATTGAGAAGGTGCTAAAAAGAAAACCTAAGGATTTTTCGGGTTTTGTAAACGAAACTGCGGCTACGGGTATTTGGAATCCTAAAGTTGAGATGGTTAATCCATAAGCGTCAATGTATTTAGAAAAGCGACAGAAAATAATTTTCTTTGTATTCTTGAATCAAGCTTCAATAAATTGATTTTAAGCACTTTAATTCAGCTGTTTTCCTGTAACTTATAAGTTTATTAGAAAAATTATGTGATTTTCTAAAGTGCGTTTCGAATCATATATAAAACGTTCCTCATCAAAAAACGAACAATCATGACAACAGTATTTAGTCGAGCCTTGGAAACGACATAATCAATTGATAGTTAATATATTATGTTGATAATATCGTTAAAATCACTTGCTTTAAAGACAAGGTTTTCGTAACTTATGGTATAAAACATTGTCAAATGCGTTCAAAAAAGAGACCTACCGGGCAGCTGAATTTTCTTGCCCCTACCCTAAAGGAACAGCTCAACCCCAAAAACGAACTCTATCTTTTGGCCGATACGCTCGATTGGGATTATTTCGAGAGGGAATTCGCACCCTTGTATTCCGACAAGGGCCGTCCCGCCCACCCGATACGGTTGATGACATCGCTTTTGATCCTCAAGGCCGTTTACAATCTGTCCGACGAGGTTTTGGTGGAACAGCATTGGGAAATGAACGCCTATTTTCAATACTTCGGGGGCATGGCCGTCCAACAATGGGGGCAACCTTGCGCGGCGAGCGACCTGGTACATTTCAGGCAACGCATAGGCCAAGGTGGTGTAGAAAAAATATTCAGGCATTCGATAGACAAACATGGTAAGGATGGCCAAGATCCAAATGTAAGTATAGACACTACCGCACAGGAGAAGAACATTACCTATCCTACCGATTCCAAACTGAACAAAAAGATCATTGACGAATGTGTGAAAAAAGCCAAGGGGTCCAACATCACCTTACGCAGAAGCTACAAACGTACTTCAAAACAATTGGTCAGGGACACCTATAACGGCACACATCCCAAACGCAGGAAAAAGGCCAATGCGGCCAAGCGAAAGCTCAAGACCATAGCAGGAAGACTTATCAGGGAGCTCGCGCGCAAGCTGCCCGAAGGGATATATGGCAAGGAACTGGAACTCTATAAAAAGGTACTTGCCCAAGAGAAGAACGGCAAGGACAAGACCTATAGCCTGCACGAACCCGAAGTCTATTGTATGGGCAAGGGCAAGGCACATAAGAAATATGAATATGGTTGTAAGGCCTCCTTGGTCCTTACCCAAAAAACAGGAATCATCGTAGGGGCAATGACCTTCAAGACCAATGTGTACGATGGCCATACCTTGGAAGATGTGCTGGAGCAGACCAGGGACCTTACCGGAAGGACGCCCCGAACGGCCACCGTGGACAGAGGTTATAAAGGAAAACAGACCGTGGGCGAAACCCAGATCAATATCCCAAAGCCACGTTTAAAAAGAGATACTGCCTACCAAAAACGGAAAAAGAGAAAATATTTTAGAAGGAGGGCGGCCATAGAGCCGATCATCGGACACCTAAAATCGGATCATAGGGCGGCAAGGAACTTCCTCAAAGGACAGATAGGCGACAGTATCAACTTTATGATGGCAGCGGCAGGGTTCAACTTCAAAAAGCTGATGGTAAAACTAAAGGAAACCGTCCTTTGGCTATA
>RCNB010002486.1_pt1 | contig 11283 bp, 13 predicted proteins | sample 2041321 | NCBI WGS metagenome assembly RCNB01 (sample SAMN09708232, study PRJNA481090) | Marine sediment metagenome, whole genome shotgun sequencing project.
ATCAAATACGTTTTTTACACTGCGGTCAATCATGGGTGCATGCTCCTGACCCAACGCCAATTGCATGGGCACCACACTGTCCAGGGTTACGCTGCGAACACTCTCAGGAAACAATCTCAGGTAGACCTGGGCAGCACGCGTGCCGTAGGACACGCCAATGAGATTGATCTTTTCATAACCCATGGCCTCGCGGACAAGGTTGTAATCGCCCATCGCAATGGAGGTGGTATAAAAGCGTGGATCGCCGTCCAGTTCAGCCAGGCATTTTGCGGTTTCTGTGCGGATCAGATCCAGGTCAATTTCCTGGTTAAGGTCTTCCGCAACTTCAGATTCACATGCCAGTTTGTTGGATTGACCGGTACCACGCTGATCGATCATCACGATATCGCGGGTTTTGCGTATCCTGTTGAGTACAGATCGCATTATGACCCAGGTCTCGCTGGCCGCCTGTCCTGGACCACCTGCGAAAAAGAATACCGGATCGGGTTCGGTGGCTTTACCGGTTGCGGGTGCGATGGCTACGTTTAAGCTTATACTCCGGCCTGCAGGATCAGCGGGGTTCTCCGGAACTTCCAGGGAACCGCAACGTGCACTGGCGGTGAGGTTGGTGCCGGGAAGCGCAAGCATGCAGTTGCTGAACTCGATCTGATTCGAATCAGGCAAAGCCAAAACAGTTTTAGGCAGCGCCATTAATAACAGCACCACACAGAGTAAATATTTATTCATTTGGTTATATCTTTTGAGCGATTACACAGGGTAAACAGCCAGCTATCATACGTCCATAGGCAATTTGTCAAACTGATGTGTGAAAACATCGGGTGCGTGACTTGTTACGCACGTTTTCCCAGACTTTGAAACGTGCGTAACAAGTTACGCACCCTACATCGCGCACGTTTTCCCAGACTTTGAAACGTGCGTAACAAGTTACGCACCCGTTTGGGATCGGTAATTTACGTGCAGCGAGTTACGCGCCACCCATTCCCCCGTATAATATGTCGCTCACAGACCCTGGGTCGACCATCTTATGTATGCATTGCAAGTCAGCAATCTGAAGAAGACTTACGCCAATGGTGTTGAGGCCTTGAGGGGTATTTCCCTGAATGTTGAAGAGGGCGACTTCTTTGCGTTTCTGGGGCCCAATGGCGCCGGTAAATCTACCTTGATTGGTATTATCAGTTCACTGGTCAATGCCAGTTCGGGTGAGATCAATGTTTTTGGCACCAGCGTGCAGTTACAACGCTCAAAGGCCATGGCGCAAATTGGACTGGTTCCGCAGGAGCTGAATTTCAACCAGTTTGAAAAACCGCTGGAAATTATTGTTAACCAGGCAGGCTATTACGGTATCAACCGCAAGATTGCGTTGAAACGGGCAGAGAAATATCTCAAGAAATTACAGTTGTGGGATAAGCGTGACGAAATTTCCCGGTTCCTCTCGGGTGGTATGAAGCGACGGTTGATGATAGCCCGGGCGATGGTCAATGAGCCCAGGCTGTTGATACTTGATGAACCCACAGCAGGCGTGGATATCGAGATAAGACGATCCATGTGGGAGTTCATCCGCGAAATCAATGAAAATGGAACCACGGTGATTCTGACCACTCATTATCTCGAAGAGGCCGAGGAGCTGTGTCGTAATATTGCCATCATTGATCACGGTAAGATTGTCCGGAACACGGATATGAAATCTTTACTGGGAACACTGGAAGTGGAAACATTTGTGCTTGATATTCGCGAACCCTTGTCAGCGTCACCGCAGATAGAGGGCATGGATTTCAAATTAAGAGATCAGTTCACCCTCGAGGTTTCATTGCCGAAACAGAAATCACTGAATGCCCTGTTTTCGGCGTTGGATAAGTCTGACATACGTGTTCTGAGCATGAGAAACAAAGCCAATCGTCTCGAGGAGTTGTTTTTACGTCTGGTAGATTCGGGAGCATCAACATGAGTGCGCGAGTGAACTGGACAGGTTATAAAACCATTGTGCGCAAGGAGGTCACGCGTATATTGCGTATCTGGGCCCAGACCGTGGTGCCTCCTGCGATAACGATGACACTCTACTTTATCATCTTCGGCAACCTGATTGGCCGTCGCATTGGTGAGATGGGTGGCTTCGACTACATGCAGTTTATCGTGCCGGGATTGATCATGATGTCGGTTATTACCAGTTCCTACGGTAATATGGTTTCATCCTTTTTTGGCGCCAAGTTCGGCCGCCATATTGAAGAACTATTGATTTCGCCGTTGCCAAACTGGGTCATCCTGGCCGGTTATGTTACCGGTGCATTGGTCCGGGGCCTGATGGTTGGTTCGGTGGTGATGCTGGTATCGTTGTTTTTTACACGGATCGAGGTGCAGCACCCGTTCATCATGGTTTCCGTGTTATTGATGACTTCTATCGTGTTTGCCATGGCCGGTATGGTTAATGCCATATTTGCCAACAAGTTTGATGACATAGCCATCATACCAACCTTTATCCTGACACCGTTGACCTACCTTGGTGGGGTTTTTTATTCCATCAGCCTGTTGCCGGAATTCTGGCAGAGAATTTCAGCCTTTAACCCGATTTTGTACATGGTTAACGGTTTTCGCTACGGGATACTGGGTGTGTCGGATGTTGAGATTGGTTACGCCTATGTCATTATGGGTGTTTTTGGCGTTTTGTTGGCCAGTTTGTGTCTGTGGCTTTTGCACCGTGGCATCGGTTTGCGAAGTTAGATCTCTTATCTGGCTATTAACAACTCGATAGTTCGCCTGCGATATAATAAGAAGTTCACAGGAGCCTATCGAACTTTCCACCTTCAGGATCGGTCAGACAGGATTGACTCCCTAACACTATTATTTTGAGTGGTATACATGACGACAGACTATAAAACTGAGAAGGCTAAAACTAACTGGCCTGCAACACTGACGCTGAGCCTGACATTTCTGGCGGCAATTACCATCGTGCCCTGGTATGGAATTACTTACGGATTCAGTGGTTGGGCCTGGGCATTCTTTGCAATATTGCTGGTGGTATGTGGTATCGGAATCGGCAGCGGGTACCATCGCCTGTGGTCACATCGGGCCTATGAAGCACATTGGCTCATGCGTTTGTTCCTGGCAATTGCCGGCGGAATGGCCGTTCAGAACAGCATCCTGATCTGGTGCATTCGCCACCGCTTTCACCACCGCGATGTGGACGACAACGATAAGGACCCGTATTCAATCGGACGTGGTTTCTGGTTTGCGCACGTCGGCTGGATGTTGAAAGACTACGAAAGCGGCAGGTTGGACTGGAGTGTCGTACCTGACCTGGAGCGTGACCCGATCGTTGCCATGCAACATAAGTATTACGGCTTACTGGTCTTATTAACCAATGTTGCCCTGCCGTTGTTATTGGGCTGGATGGTAGGTGATGTCTGGGGTGTGTTCTTATTGGCTGGGGTTTTGCGTCTGGTTGTCAGCCATCACGTGACGTTTTTCATCAACTCACTGGCACATATGTGGGGTAGCCGTCCCTATACAGATGAGAACTCTGCGAGAGACAACTGGTTTCTGGCTATTGTTACCTACGGTGAGGGATATCATAACTTCCACCACCTGTTCCAAAGCGATTACCGTAATGGTATCCGCTGGTGGCAGTACGACATCAACAAATGGTTTATTTCTGCCTGCTCCTGGATGGGACTGGCCAAGAACCTTAAGCGCACACCTGATTTTAAAATTCAGCGTGCCCGTCTGACGATGATGTTTAAACGTGCTCAGGCAAAAATTGAGAAATACGGCGAGAATCCCCGTTGGGGCAAGATGCTGGAAACGGAATACGCGCAGTTCAAGGAAACCGTGAATCAATGGCAGCAACTGCAGATGGAACGTATGCAACAAAGCCGGCAGAAACTCGCCGATGCCATTGATCAGAGTACCTTGACTGCCCGCTACCGGGAACTGGAGCAGGAACTCAAAATGCAGCGCAAACGCGTACTCTTGCTAACGGCTCAATTTATTGGCTGAGGCAGCGCGGATCGTTATGTAAAAAAGGAGCCGACTGGCTCCTTTTTTTGTAATCTTGCCCGTACTTGTTACTCACGCGGTTGGCCATTCTAATGGTAATACTGCACATGGAAGTGCGGCACGATTGTGTCAATTTTGCATGAAACGTAGGGTGGGTAACTTGTTACCCACGATTATATTTTTCCCGCACCAAATCGTATATTGGATCATACCTCTGTGGGTGACGAGCTACCCACCCTTGTACGTCTTGAGCTTAGCACTTACGAAACAAAGGGGTTAAAAACGTGGGTAACAAGTTACCCACCCTACGATTCGTGTAAGCCCGAAACAATCGCTGCACACAGCCCAGGCTGCCCTCTCGACCGGTTCCCGGTCTGTACATAACCCAATTTACGGGAGGCGGAAAAACTTTCCTGCATTACGGGTCGTGGCCTCTGCCAGTGTCTCGGGGTGCTCGTCCCTGCAGGCGGCCAGGGTGCCGAGTATCCAGGGCAACAGACGTGGTTCATTGCGGTGGCTCTTGATTTTCGGTCGCAGGTTGCGTGGTTTCAGATAGGGCGCATCCGTTTCAATCATCAACCTGTCTGAAGGAATATCTTTCATATATCCCTTCATATGCGTCCCCCGGCGCTCATCGCAAAGCCAGCCGGTGATTCCGATATGACAATTCAGATCAAGACATTCATGCAATTCAGCTTTATTGCCGGTGAAGCAATGTACGACCACATCATTTAAGCGGTCACGGTATTGTTTGAGTATGGCGATAAAATCGTTATGGGCGTCGCGTTGATGCAGGAAAAATGGCAAACCGGTTTCAATTGCAATTTGAATCTGTCGTTCAAATGAATCCCGCTGAGCATCGCGTGGAGAGAAATCGCGAAAGTAATCCAGCCCTGTTTCCCCGATAGCAACTACCGCTTTCCGACCTGCCAGATCTCGCAGCAAGGTGTCCGTTTCATCATCGTAGTCGGAAGCATGGTGCGGGTGCACGCCTGCGGTTGCAAACAGTTGCTGTGGCCACTCCTTGGCCAATTGCGATGCTGCCAGGCTGCCCTCAGCGCTGGCACCCGTGACAATCATCCGGGTCACACCGGCCTGATGTGCCGCTTCAATAACCTTGTCCCGGTCGATATCGAATGAGTCGTGGGTCAGGTTGCAACCAATGTCTATAAGTTCCATGGCGCGCATTGTATTGTTTTTTGCCATACAATTCTGCACATGCGAGTGAAATGGAACGCTTTGTGGCGACTGATGCGGTTTGATAAACCGATTGGCATACTTTTGTTGCTATGGCCGACGCTCTGGGCTTTGTGGATAGCGGGTGAAGGTCATCCTTCGATCAAGAATGTACTGATATTTTGTACCGGCGTCGTGCTGATGCGCGCGGCGGGTTGCATCATGAATGATGTGGCCGACCGGGATTTCGATCCGCATGTGGAACGTACACGCAGCAGACCGCTGGCCTCCGGGGAGTTGACCGTTCGTCAGGCCCTGGTTGTCTTTTTTGTAGTGATGTTGCTGGCTTTTGGTTTGGTTTTGATGACCAATGCACTGACCATCAAGCTGGCTTTTGTCGGCGCGTTACTGGCATCTACCTATCCATTTTTCAAGCGCTGGACACATTTACCGCAGGTGGTTCTTGGACTGGCATTCGGCTGGGGTATACCGATGGCTTTTGCCGCGGAGAACGGCTATGTCGCATCCATTGCCTGGTTGATTTTGCTTATCAATGTGATCTGGTCGGTGATTTACGACACCCTGTACGCAATGGTGGACCGTGATGACGATATCTCTATTGGTTTGAAATCAACTGCAATTTTGTTTGGCCGTTACGATCTTTCAATATTGCGTTTATTGAAAATAATAATGATAGCCCTGCTGGTGTTGCTGGGTTTTAAGCTGCAGTTTTCAACGCCGTGGTTCGTTGGTGTGTCGATTGCTGCGGTTTTGTTTGCCAGGCAACAATACCTGGTCAGAAATCGCGACCGTGATGTCTGTTTCCGGGCTTTTTTGAATAACAACTGGGTCGGCCTGGTCATTTGGGTCGGTTTGTTGGCGAATTACGCGGTCAATTAAAAATGCTGTCCATGCAAGGTTACAGAACCCGTATTCAGACCCCGGAGGCTGCCGATGAACAGGCATTTCTGGCCGCGATGCAGGAAAGCGTTGGTCTGCATTATCCCTGGGTTTCAGCACCGAAAAATCATGTGGGTTGGATGCGTTATATGAAACGTCTTAAGCGGGACAATGAAGCCGGGTTCCTTGTAAAGCGTATACAGGATGGTGTCATTTGCGGTGTGATCAACCTTAATGTCATTACCTATGAGGCCTTGTGTGGCGCTTATGTCAGCTATTTTGGTGTCGTCGGCCAGGCTGAAAAGGGTTATATGAAAGAGGGTATGTTACAAGTGATCCGCCATGCCTTTGAGGCGTTGGGTCTACATCGGCTCGAGGCCAATATACAGCCGGGGAATTTGGCTTCTATTGCAATGGCGCAGTCCACAGGGTTTCAATATGAAGGATTTTCGCCACGTCTGCTGAAGATCAATGGTAAGTGGTGTGATCATGAGCGCTGGGCAGTTCTTGCCCATGATGAGTGAGGCCTGATCCTACGTTATAGGGTTGACACTACACTAACGGTTGCCGGGCATCGCACGGGCCGCCACCCATATATCCACGCGTTTTGCACCGGCTTTTTTCAGCACCCTGGTGCATTCGGTAACCGTCGTCCCCGTGGTCATAACATCATCGATCAGGGCGATGTGACGACCTGGTTGAATTGGGCCATGCCAGTAGAAAGCACCACGCACGTTTCTTCGGCGTTGCTTACGACTCAGGCCAGATTGTGCTTGCGTGTGCCGGTGTCGCCTCAGGGCAGTGGTCAGCAATGGAATGTCCAGTACCCTGCCGACATAGCTGCCCAGTTCACATGCCTGGTTAAAGCCGCGTTTTGTCATTCTCAAGTTGTGCAGCGGTACGGGGATCAGCACATCCGGACGATAAAAATAATTGGCAGAGACATATTCACTTAGCAGGTGACTCAAAACCCTGCCTGCTGCAAGTTGCCGCCTGAATTTAAATGCCTGTATCAACCGGTCTGCAGGAAACCGGTATTGCAATGGGTAAACCGTACGTGTGAATGGTGGTGTGTTTGTAATGCAGGCACCACAGATTCTATCCAAAGTTGAACCCAATGGAAGACCACACTGATAACAATGCGGGCCGGGCTGTGGCAGGTCAGTTTCGCAGCTTGGACAGATACAGATCGAGGTTGAGGACAGGCCACAGAGCACACAACGCGGTGGTAACAGGTAATCCAGTGCGGTTCGCCACCAGCGACCGTCAAGCCGTTGGAGATTCTCAGGTTGAGGGGCCATGACCGCTTGCCGACTGTGGTATTTGAGCTTTTTGTGACATCATTTGTTGAGCTGTCGTTTTAGTATGTTGTTTGTACTCCAATACCCGGTAAGTTCAAATCAGCGGTTTGCTTGGCATCAAGTCGGTTGTTTGTCCTCATTTATGTAAGAAACTACGCCGAAGTAGGCTATCATTCGCGGGTTTTTACACGCAGGGCAAATGGTATGAGCCTGACACCACTGGACAAACAAGCGATGAGGCAGTCGTTCGACCGTGCCGCATCCAGCTATAATGAGCATGCTGTGTTGCAGCGTGAAATCGAATCAAGGTTATTGGAAAGAATTGAGTTTCAACGTCTTGAGCCCGGCATGATACTCGATCTTGGCAGCGGTACCGGTTCAGCCAGCCATTCGCTGGCGGCACAGTTTCAGAAGGCAAATGTCATTTCGCTGGATTGGGCGCCCGCCATGTTGCTCGAAGCAGGGAAAAGAGAAGGGCTTGATAACAGTGTCGATGCCAGGCTGTCAAAAATATGTGCGGATATGCACTGCGTGCCATTGGCATCGCGAAGTGTAGACCTGGTATTTTCCAATCTCGCTTTGCAATGGAGTTATGATTTACCCGCGATTATTTGCGAGTTTCGACGCATCATGAAAGCGGATGCCATGCTTGTCTTTAGCTGCTATGGACCGGATACACTGCACGAACTCAAACAGGCGTGGCGGGCCGTGGATGACCTGCCACACGTCAATGATCACCCGGACATGCACAATATTGGTGACGAACTTTTGGCCGCCGGTTACCGCGAACCGGTGATGGATGCCGAACGACTGACACTTGAGTACCCCGATGTTCATTCACTGATGCGCGACCTTAAGGGATTAGGTTCTCACAATGTAGCCAGCCACAGGTTGCGTGGACTGACCGGGAAGACCCAGTTGGAAAAAATGCTGCGGACCTATGAACAATTCCGCCGTAACGACCGTTATCCAGCCAGTTTTGAAGTGATATACGGCACGGCTTTTGCACCGTCCGAAGGCCAGCCGATGAAGACTCCGGATGGTGATATCGCCACATTTTCCGTGGATGCACTACGTTCATCCTCTAAAAACAGGTGATCATCCTGAGTATTTAATAAATCAAGGCTTGGTCCGTATTCATGTATATAATTTTAGATTTATTTGCGCTAAACTTAACAAATGTAGGGGTGAATTTTCTTTACGGATGTATTTTTCTGAATTTGACCCGAAAGGGTCTACAGAATCGAATTTGGCGTTCCCCCTTATGCCATTTTCGTATTGAGGCTCGACGCTCCCCTTGTGTTGAGCTTCGATGAAAGGACCAGCTGACCCCTTGCTGGTCCTTTCTTTTATGTAAAACACACACTCCTGACGGAAAAACCACCTTCCCATATATACCAATAAATCAGTTTTTACCTTTTAAGCCTTTAATAAGCTAGGATGGTAGCTGAATTGACAGAATCTGTAAGGAGATATGTATGACTAAAGTGGACTTGGACAAGGTTCAGACCCAGTTGACCCGTGCAATACAAAAAGACGCACCGTGTGTTTTTGAGGAAGAAATACCGGTATTGGTTACCCTGGATAACGGTGTTAAGTACAAGGGTTTTGCCTTCGAAGTACAACCGAAGAGTGATAACTTTCCAAATGGGCTGGTGATGGTACGCACATCAAATTCGGATATAGGCGTTCCAGTTAACTATATTAGTGACAGATAAGCAGATATGAAAACCGGGTGTATCAGAGCGGTTCATTAAGAAAACTGATCTCGACACCGGTGCCGGATGGGTCTTTACAAAAAATTTGAGTCAGACTGATTTCAGGTAAATAGCTGGTACGGTACTCAATGCTGAACGTATCTAACTGCTCAAGCACTTTTGCCAGGCCGGTGGTCCGCAAGGCAAAGTGGTCAAAATAACCCTGTTTTTCATTCTCGTGATGACGGGAACTCACAAAAAGATGGATGATTGCTTTATCTTCTGAATATAACCAATAGCCATCATTTGAAAAATTTGGTCGAAACCCCTCTGTGAGACCAAGGACATCGCAATAGAAAGCCCTGACTTTTTCCAGGAGTTCAGCTGGAGCACTGATATTGACGTGGTCAAGTTGCATAATAATTCCTCAAATCTCAATAAGCGTCGGTCACGGCCTCTTTGACCAACTGATTTAACTGCGCAATACCAAAGCTCGGCAATGGGCGCCCGTTAACAAAAAACTCCGGTGTTGCGCGGATATTCAGTGTCTGGCCATCCTGAACATCCTGCTGAATGGTCCGTGCTATTTCGGGGCGATTCATATCAGCTGCCAGTTTTTCCTGATCAATATCCAATGAGTTCAATATGTTCAGGGCACGCATTGGCTGAGAATTATGATTGACGATCCAGCGATCCTGGTTGTTGAACAATATTTCCAGGGCTGGCCAGAATTTGCCCTGTTGGTGTGCCGCTTCCAGCATTTTAACCACCTGGTCTGAACCCGGATGTAGCGGGGCATAGCGCACCATCACCCTCACCTGGCCCGGATACTTGCTGATCAGTTGCTTCACATAGGGCAGGAAATCCCTGCAAGTACCACAGGCCGGGTCCAAAAATTCGACTATGGTCACCCTGGCGTCAGCAGGTCCCTTGGTGGCCGCACCTTGCCTTTCCACTATAGCCTGGTTTTGGCTGGTGGCTCCATCTTGCACAGTACCCTGATGGTTCCGATAAATCATCGTGGCCATAAAGAAGGCCAGTAAAAGTATCCCTGCTACGGCGATAAAAATTGTTTTTTGGTTCATGATGTTTCCATTTTATGCGTGTAAAACAGCAAAATTCCAATGAGAGTGAAGGTCAAAAAAGACAAGGTAGGAATGTTTAGAAAACCGAGTAATGAAATGTGGGTTTCCGAACAGGGAATACCCTGCACGCAGGGCTGAGCACTTTCCGGGATGATTCCGATGACCAGCAGTACCTGGTATAAAGCGATGAGCCATCCCACGCTTGCCAGCGCCGCCGCATACCGCACCACCCCGGGATCATATGGGAACAGGCCAAGGGCCAGAATGACCACCAGGGGATACATGGCAACACGCTGATACCAGCACAATTCACATACCGGAATGCCCATCACTTCACTAAAAAAAAGGCTGCCCAGCGTTGCAATGGTCACCAGTATCCATGCCACAAAAAGCAGAGACCAAACCGGCCTGGTTCTTTGGGCTACGTCTGTTTTACTCACACATCATCCTGCAAAAATTAAACGCTGTAGCCTAACTCAAAATAGTTCATGACGAACGGTTTTTTTCCTCATACACTTGTGATCGTTTTCCGAAAAGAGATTGCCATGAAAAAAATGATAGCGCTGCTTGGCGAGACCGCTGCCCTGATCGCCAGGTACAGGGGTGATGACTTCTCGGGGAAAGCACCAGTTTTGTTGTTGGGCCATATGGATGGCGTTGAGGCCCTTGCGGTATGAGTGAGAAAGTCGAATGCGTTGTTGTCGGGGCCGGCGTGGTCGGTCTCGCGATCGCAAGGGCACTCGCGCTCACCGGCCGTGAAGTTCTTATTCTTGAAGCAGAGAGTGCATTTGGCACGCAGACATCAAGTCGAAATTCCGAGGTTATTCATGCGGGTATTTATTATCCACAGAATTCACTCAAGGCCAGTCTATGTGTTGCTGGCAAAGAGATGTTGTATCGCTATTGCGAGGAGCATCATATCGATCATCAGACTATCGGTAAGTTGATCGTGGCATCTGGTGACGAAGACTTAAGCAAATTGCACGTGATTGCAGAGCAGGCCCGGCGAAACGGGGTGATGGATCTGCAGTTTCTTGACGAACAGGAAATCGCTGGGCTAGAGCCGAATGTCGTATGTGGCAAAGGTTTGTTGTCACCGTCGACGGGAATAGTCGATTCGCATTCGTTGATGAT
>RCNB010002487.1_pt1 | contig 11282 bp, 10 predicted proteins | sample 2041321 | NCBI WGS metagenome assembly RCNB01 (sample SAMN09708232, study PRJNA481090) | Marine sediment metagenome, whole genome shotgun sequencing project.
CATACACACACACCGGAGACTGCTCCCCAGATGACTATCTCACCAACCCTTCGCACAGCTGCCGCAACGGCAACCTTTCTGAGTCTACTAACCGTGCCGCTTATGGCAGGGGCAGATGACCGACAAGCATTTATTAACGAGATGGTTGCGGAGCATGACTTCGATAAAGCCTTCGTTAGTGAAATCATCGGCAGTGCAGACACCATGCAGACTATCCTCGATGCCATGAGCCGCCCTGCCGAGAAGGTCAAGCCCTGGCACGAATACCGCAAAATTTTCATTACAGACAAGCGTATTAGTGAAGGGGTGGATTTCTGGACGCTGCGTGAAGAAACCCTGCAGTTAGCAGCAGCCAACACAGGCGTCCCCATTCAGATGATTACCGGCATTGTCGGCGTAGAGACCTTCTACGGTCGCATTACTGGCAGCTACCGGGTCGTTGATGCACTTTCCACACTGGGCTTTGACTATCCTCCTCGCGCCAAGTTCTTCCGTAATGAGCTAAAGGAGTTTTTCTTACTGACTCGTGAAGAAGGCTTAGCAATTGACGAGGTAAAGGGCTCTTACGCTGGCGCAATGGGTCCTCCACAGTTTATTCCCAGCAGCTACCGGGCTTACGCTGTTGATGGGGACGGTGATGGACGCCGCGACCTATTGACCAATTGGGACGACATCCTGAACAGCGTAGGCAACTACTTTAAGCGTCACCGCTGGCATACTGGTGAAGAAGTCGCTATTAGCGCCTCGCTAAAACCCGGTACTAAAGCACTCACTTCAAAAAATGAGCTGAAGGCAAATAAAGATTTGGGCCAGTTACGTGCGCTGGGGCTAATTTTCGACTCAGAACTACCCGACAGCACAGCAGCCAACCTGATCGTGCTCGAAGGCGAAACCGGACCGGAGTATTGGATAGGCTTGCACAACTTCTACGTTATCACCCGCTACAATCATAGTGTGATGTACGGACTTGCAGCATGGCAGCTTGGTGAAGCTGTAGCCGCAAAAGCCAACAACTAGCAGGACGCTAACAGAGCATATAAAGCATGGATCGCTACTTTACACTTGCAGGCTTGGCCGCCGGCTTCAGAAAATTTGCCCGTCGTGAGTCGGGGCAATTTATTCTGATTGCTTTAGCCAGCGTTACGCTGGTGGTTGGCTGCACCTCAACCAACAAGCGTGTTTCCGGTGGCAATGACAATGCCAAAAGTCTGAAAGGCAACAACCCTTTCTACGAGGTCTATGGCGAGCGCTATTACGTCTTGTCAAGCAACCAGGGTTACAACGAAAAAGGTGTCGCATCCTGGTACGGCAAAAAGTTTCACGGCAAGCTGACATCCAACGGTGAAACCTACAACATGTATGACATGACAGCAGCACACAAAACATTGCCACTGCCGTCAACTGTCAAAGTGACCAACCTTCGCAACGGTCGCAGCGTTATCGTCAGGGTGAATGATCGTGGTCCGTTTGTAGATGACCGTATTATTGATATGTCGTATGCCGCGGCGCAGAAGCTCGACATGGTACAAAGTGGCACCACCAAGGTCAGAGTCGAGACCATCAACAACTACGGTCGTAACAAACCGGTTAGCTATGACACCGATGCAGAGCAGTTCGATACGATCTATATGCAGATAGGTGCATTTGGCGAACGTGCTAACGCAGACAAACTCGCCGAGAACATCGTTGCCGCAGATGTAACCGACGTGTCCGTATACAGCCAAAATGGCTTCTTTAAAGTAAGAATCGGTCCGGTCAAAGACATACAGACCTACGATGCGCTCGTAAGCAAGATAACCGACCTGAATCTGGGCAAGCCACATCTGGTGGTTGAACCACGCTGAGCCGCAGCGACACAGCACAAAGCCAACAACCTCGATAAACCTGGCACATAGCCTGCTTTTCTTTTAGCTGAATCGCTTTCTTAGGCTGCGGTGGCCGCTTAGGTTCGCTAGAATAGCCGCTTCTCTTGTTAACCTTGCGGCTCAATACTGTTATGACATTTCAGCGTACTGCACTCTCTCTGTTCCTGCTTCTAATCCTTAGCCCCATAATGGCTATTGCTCAGGTCCCCTCGGCTCCCGCTCTGACGGCAAAAGGCTATTTGCTACTCGATCACAACAGTGGCCAGGTACTGGCTGAAAAGTCATCCACAGAGCGCATGGAACCTGCCAGCATCACTAAGCTGATGACTGCCTATGTCGCGTTCAATTCCATTAAGAACGGGCAAATCAATATTGACGATGAGGTTCTCGTCAGTGAGAAGGCTTGGCGCACCCCGGGTTCACGCATGTTTATCGAAGTGGGCACGCGAGTTTCTGTCAATCTACTGCTACAGGGCATGATTGTGCAGTCCGGTAACGATGCCAGTGTTGCCATCGCAGAACATGTGGCCGGCACCGAAGCAACCTTTGCAGAATTGATGAATCAAACTGCACAGAACATTGGCATGCTGAGCTCTAACTACATGAACAGCACCGGCCTACCGGATTCCGATCACTACACAACGGCTGCCGACATAGCCACTTTGGCAAATGCCATCATTCGTGATTTTCCGGAGTACTACGCCTGGTACTCGCAAAAACAATTCACCTACAACGGCATTACTCAGGACAACCGCAATGCATTGCTCTGGCGTGACTCCAGTGTAGATGGTTTAAAGACGGGTCATACGGAGGCTGCGGGCTATTGTCTGGTCTCTTCAGCCAAGCGAGAGGACACACGCCTGATAGCAGTAATCCTCGGCACCAACAGTTCTTCTGCCCGTGCAAACGACTCTCAGGCCTTACTCAACTACGGCTTCCGCTTTTTCGAAACCCGCCTTTTGTATTCAGCCGATCAGAAAGTAGCTGAAGAACGCGTTTGGTATGGCAATCCTGAAAACGTATCGCTGGTTGCGAAAGAAGACGTATACATCACTATTCCTCGTGGCAGCTACGACAACCTGGTGGCGACAACGTCTATTCCGGGTCTGCTTGAAGCCCCGCTCAGCAATCAGACTTTAGTCGGCAATCTGAATGTCACGCTCAATGGTGAGCAGGTTGCGAGCATCGGTCTATATCCGGAAACAGACATCGAGGAAACCGGTTTGGTCGGGCAGTTGCTTGACTGGATCATGCTCTTTTTTGAGTAAGCCTAACGACGTTCTCAACCCGGCACGCAGGATCACTTAAATGGCAGATGCATTACCGATCGTATACGTAAACGGTGCCTACACATCCAAAGAAGATGCCAGAATATCTCCGTTTGATCGGGGTTTTCTGTTTGCGGATGCTGTTTACGAGGTCGTGCCGGTATTCGGCAGCAAAATACTGCTGTTGGAGAATCACCTGCTTCGTCTGGACAACAGTCTGCAAGAACTCAGAATCCCTAACCCGCATAGCACAGATGAATGGACCGACATTATCAACACACTCATTACAGAAAATGGTGGTGGTGATATTGCAGTTTATATTCAGGTTAGCCGGGGCGCTGAAGATGGTCGGGACCATTTTTATCCGGACGATATAAAGCCAAGCGTATTTGCGATGGTTACGGGCATTACGACATCGCCCAAAGACACTGCAGGTGTAAGTGTTATCACACTAGAGGACAACCGCTGGGCTCGCTGCGATATCAAATCGACCTCACTACTCGCCAACATCATGGTCCGCCAGCAAGCACGGGACGCGGGTGTAGATGATGCAATACTAATTAGCGACGGGGTGCTGACTGAAGCGGGTTCGGCATCAGTCATTACCGTTGAGAACGGTGTAATGATCGCCCGACCCAATGGGAATCAGTTGCTGCCGGGCACAACCAGGGCAATGGTTATCGATTTGGCGAGGGCTGATGGTATTGAATTTAAACAGGAAATTATTCCGGAAGCGCGACTCAGTAGCGCCGATGAAATCTGGTTACTCAGCGCTACAAAAGGCATTGTGCCGGTCATTGAGCTCAACGGAACTGCTGTCGGTGATGGCAAGCCAGGTACAGTCTGGAGCAGGGTTCACGAACTATACGAAGCGGAAAAACGATCATGACTGAAGAAACCCTGCTCGAGTTCCCATGTCGGTTCCCGATAAAAATCATGGTCCGTGCAGAGGTAGATCTGCAGCCATTGATTATGGAATTAGTCGTACCTCATGCTGGCGAGATTAATGCAGCGGACATCAACATGCGCACTAGCAAAAACGGTAACTTTATTTCCATAACGGTTACGATTACGGCAACGAGCAAAGCACAGTTGGATACGATTTATCAGGCCCTCACAGACAGTGAACATATACTGATGAGCCTTTAGGGCTAACGTTATAGGCACTGATTGCATTGGCATGAGCGAAGCACAACCAGAACAACCAAAACAACTGATTATCCGGCAACCCGGCATGCTGGACTATGAGTCTGCATATCGCCTTATGCAGGAGTTCACTGCGGCACGCGATACCCATACAGCTAATGAGATATGGCTAACCGAACACCCCGCAGTCATTACGCTAGGCACTAATGCCAAACCTGAACATGTGCTTGATGCGGGCACCACACCGGTAGTCCAGACAGACCGTGGCGGCCAGGTCACCTGGCACGGGCCAGGGCAGCTTATGGTGTACCTGCTGCTAGAACTAAAACCGCTAAAACTCACGGTAAAATCTCTTGTACAAAACATGGAGCTTGCCGCAATTCAAATGTTTGCTGACTACGGCATTGAGGCAAAGTGCAAAGCAAATGCGCCTGGCGTGTACGTTGATGGCAGTAAAATTGCGAGTCTCGGCATCCGGGTAACACGTGGCCGCACTTATCACGGCATGGCGATCAATATAAGTAATGAACCGGATGCATTTACGGGCATTAACCCGTGTGGCTATCCTGGTCTCGACACAACCCGGGTAAACGATCTGCTTCCGACAGGGACAGCACCTGCATCTCTCAAGGACGTGTCGGAAAAATTACTGCCACACTTGCTGCAAACACTGAACCTCGCCTCACATCAGGCCGTGTTCACCAAGGATCTCTGGCATAAAGACTAGCTCTCGTCTGCCAGCAAGATCTTCTCCGCTGCAGCAAGCCGCTCAACCGTGCCGACATCTATCCATTGCCCGTGATGAACTTCACCACTTAGCAACCCGAGCTCCGCGGCCCTGCGTAACAATGGCGCTAGTGGAAAACGTTCAGTTTCGTCAACCGCTAGTGCCAGCAAATCGGGATGCACTATAGAAATGCCGGCAAAGGTATAGCGATCACCGGAACTACTGTCAGGAAGCACAAGGCCTTGATCCAAAGCGAAGTCGCCCGCGGGATTATGGTCCGGGTTAGGAATCAAAATCAGGTGGGCCAACATACCCTCTGCAAGATTTGCCCGGGCATAATCAAAATCACAAAGCACATCGCCATTCACCAGCCAAAAAGGTGCTTCGCCCAACAGAGGTAAAGCGCGCAGAATTCCGCCGCCTGTCTCGAGTGCCTCCTCACCCTCATCGCTATAGGCAATATGCACACCCAAGCCTGAGCCATCGCCCAGCTCCCGGTGCAACTCACTAGCGAGCCAAGCCGTGTTCACGACAAACTCGCTAACCCCGGCTTGGTAAAGCTGCATAATATTTCGCTGAATCAGTGACTTACCTGCCACACACAACAGGGGTTTAGGTACGGTATCCGTCAGTGGTCGCATTCGCTCACCCCGACCTGCCGCCAATATCATTGCTTTCATACTTCACCCAACTACCCCGCACACATTCGTGCTATCAGCCAAGTATGTCCAACCCAAAGTCGGCACACAACAAACAGAGACGCTAGACACCAGTGTGTCTATAATTCAAACATCCGGAACGGGTCCGGATCCTGCATATATAACCGGCATGTAGCGCATTTATCAACATGCCCAATGGATACCATTGCCAGTGCGTTACCCCTGCCTTGTCGCTTGCACAGCTCTGTTACTTGCTCCTGCATTATCTAATGCGCAGGGCATGTGCGGCTTCAATATCGATTCCACCGCAAATACCAGCGACGATGCAGGCAACCTAGCCGGATTCATCAATGATGGTGAATCAGGCAACATAGCAAATGACAGCATCAGCCTTAGTGCCGATAGCGCAAGCTTTGATACCGACAACGAAACAATTTTTGTTGAAGGTAATGTTGAATTGATCAATGACGATGCAAGAGTTACCGGAACCTCGGCAAGCTACAAAGCCAGTGTCGGTGAGTTTACGTTCAACGACTCTACCTTTGCTTTAGATAGCATTAATGCGCGCGGCAATGCGGACCGTGTATTTTTGTCTCAGGCAGGCATTGCGAAGTTAGAGGGCGTCAAGTACACCACCTGCCCGGAAGACGATGAAGTCTGGTCGATTACCGCCAAAGAAATAAAACTTGATCTCAACAAAGGCATGGCAAGCACCAAGGGTGCGGCAATACGGATCAAAAATGTTCCGGTCTTGTACCTCCCCTATGCGACGTATCCAATATCGGACAAACGAAAATCCGGTTTGTTGATCCCGGAATTCAGCACCAGCAATCAACGTGGCGTAGAAATATCGGCTCCCTTGTACTGGAATATCGCCCCCAACTACGACGCAACCTTCACCCCGCGCTACATGTCGAAGCGGGGGGTTATGATGGGAGCGGAAGGGCGCTTCCTCACCAAAGGCACCGAGGGTGCCATCAGCGGCGATTACTTAAGCAATGATGAGATCACCCAAACCGACCGTTATCTATGGAACGTTGACACCAAGACAGCCATTACTGAGGACTGGCGCGTTAGCATTGATGCCACGGGCGTGTCAGACGACCGCTACCTCAATGACTTCTCCAATCGTTGGGCTACTTCCAGCCAAAATGTTCTGAACCGAAGTCTGGCGCTGGAAAATTACGGCCCGGTGTGGTCGGTGCTAATGCGTTTCCAGGACTACCAATCTATTGATGAACTGTTGCCCGAGGACGATGAGCCCTACATTCGTATGCCGCAACTAGCCGCAACCGGCGACTGGCAGCAGGGCTTTCTCGGTGCTAATTACCGCCTCGAAACCGAGGGGACCTACTTCAAGCGAGATAGCGAAAGCGTAGAAGGCTTGCGAGTTCATGTTGAGCCTGAAATCAGCTATGAACTTAACTACAAAGGCATCTACCTAACACCTAAGGTGGGGGTGTTTCACACCAGCTACAATCTTGAAAACATCGAACCGAATGAGGCTAACACCCCCAGCGTAACCGCGGGTGTCTACAGCGTTGACAGCGGCGCTACATTTGAGCGTTCATTCTCAAACGGGTCTACGATGACTTTGGAGCCACGGGCACAATATGTGTATGTGCCATTTCAGGATCAGAGCGAACTGCCCGTTTTCGATACCATTCTGCCGGATAATAACCTTGTGCAGTTGTTTCGTCCCAATCGCTATCTTCGATACGATCGCATTGGTGATACTAACCAACTAAACCTAGGCTTCACGTCGAGAGTCTTTGGCAACAAAACCGGACGCGAAGTGCTCACCGCCGCTTTTGGCACCGCGCGCTATTACACAGAACAAAAAGTAACCTTGCCTGATGAAGAACCACGTACCAGCAACTCCGGTGACTACCTGCTGAGAGCGAAGATTAATGTCTATGAAAGCTGGGACTTTGAAGCCGGTTACCAATTTAACTCGACCACCTCAAAAACGGATCAAGGTAATTTCAGGCTGCATGCAGAGCCTCTTGATGCTTTAGTTTTTAACCTCGACTACCGCTACCAACGACAATCAGCTCTCGACCAGGGCGGCGCATCATTTGGCTGGAAAATTAATCCTCGCTGGAATCTCTTGGGGCGCGCCATCTATTCGTTTGAGGACGATGTCTTCGTAGACCAATTTGCCGGTGTGGAATATGAAACCTGCTGCTGGGGCGTGCGCTTAATAGCCCGCCAACAAGTAAGCCGTGATATTGACGAAGACAACGTCTCGATTGGCATCCAGTTCGTCCTTAAGGGCTTAACCGAGGTTGGCAATTCCGTCAGTAGCCAGTTTGAAAGTGGTATTCTTGGCTATACTAGTCTTTAATCTATAACCCTCGCTCTGCTGCGATATCTGCTATCGCAGGGAACATCTCCTATTATCGAACTGTCTATTAATCATGCTTCTAATTCCCACTCTTTCGTTTCTTCGCTCAGCAACCATCGTGAGCTGCGGCTTTATCCTGCTTGGCTACCAGTCCGCCAGTGCTCAGGAGACAACTAACACGGCAGAACTGCCCCGCGTGAGTGCATCAATGCTTGAACTTGATGGGGTTGCTGCCGTTGTGAATGATGGCGTAGTACTGCAAAGCGAACTCACTGATGAGATCAGAAACATCACAAAGCGCTTGGAGGAAAGTGGTACGCAAATGCCGCCGCAGGACGTGCTCATTCAACAAATTCTGGAACGACTCGTTATCCAGCAGATTCAACTGCAGCGCGCAGGACGCACGGGCATCCAAATACCCAATGAAGCGCTCAACAATGCACTCTCAGAAATTGCTACACGCAACGGCATCACGCTGGTGCAACTGCCGCAAATGCTTGCTCAGGAAGGTATTAACTACGCTATTTTTCGTGAAGAAGTCCGCAAGCAGATGATTGTTGAAAGACTCAGGCAACGTGATGTGCTTGCGCGCATCGCTGTTAGCGAACGCGAGATCGAAAACTATCTGGAACGTCAGGCAAAAGAGAACAGTTCAGAGTACAAACTTTCACATATTCTGATCTCCATACCTGCCGGCGCAACTACCGATGAGCTCAATGCGGCAGAAGAGAAAGTTAACGCGCTGTATGAACGGGCTCAGAATGGCGAAAATTTCGCAAAACTGGCCGTAGCCAACTCAAATGGTCAGCAGGCGTTACAGGGCGGCGACATCGGCTGGCGCAAAGGCGGCGAACTGCCCACGCTGTTTGCCCAAGTGGTTCCCGCAATGCAGGAAGGCGATGTTTCGGAACCTATCCGCGGAGGTAGTGGTTTTCATATTATTCGCGTCGAGGAGATTCGCGGCAAGACTCAGAGCTTCGAAGAGCAAACAAAAATCCGTCACATCCTCATCAAGACAACCGAAATCAAGGACAGCGACACTGCTAAGCAACAGCTCACCAAAATACGTGATCAGATTGTTGAAGGTGAGGATTTTGCTACTGTCGCCACCGCTGTATCAGAAGACCCTGGTTCTGCTGCCAAAGGCGGCGACCTAGGCTGGACCGGACCCGGCATATTTGTACCGGAGTTTCAGGCGATGGCAGACTCTCTTGAGATGTGGCAACTGAGCGAGCCCTTTGCATCTCCGTTCGGCTGGCACATTCTAGAGGTTAGGGGTCGCAGAACCTTCGATACCACAGCTGAAATCCAGAAACGTGGGGCAATAATGGCCATCCGGAACGCCAAGCTCGAAGAAGAAACTGAACTTTGGATTCGTCGTATTCGTGATGAAGCCTTTGTCGAGTATCGATTGTAATCGGGCTCTTCAATTGAGCGACACCAACAACACTATGCGTATCGCCATTACACTCGGCGAACCTGCTGGTATCGGGCCAGACATTGCACTGGTTCTCGCACAAGAACTCTGGGACGCACAACTCGTTGTTATCGGCAGCCCAACATTACTTGAGCACCGCGCCAAGCAGCTAGGCCTAAGCGTCACTATCCGGGAGTACGACCGCAACGTTGCTGCAATGCCATCTCTGCCGGGAGAGCTGTGTGTTAGTCCTGTAGCACTACAGCAAGCCGCCATAGCTGGCGAGCCGGACCCTGCGAATGCACACGCGATATTGGAAAGCCTTAATACCGCATGCGACGGCTGCCTAAACGCTGAATTTGCGGCCATGGTGACCGGCCCGATTCAAAAAAGCAGCATCAATGATGCCGGTATTCGCTTCTCAGGACACACCGAGTATCTTGCTGAACGCAGTGGCGGCCAGCTGCCTGTCATGATGCTGGCGGACAGCAGCGCAGAACTTCGGGTCGCGCTCGTTACCACCCACTTAGCATTGCGCGCCGTACCCGATGCGATTACCAGAGATCGACTCATCGAGACCTGCCGGGTTGTTCAGCGTGATCTGCAAACCCGTTTTGGTATAGCCCACCCCCGCATTGCGATACTTGGTTTAAACCCCCACGCAGGCGAAAGTGGACACATGGGTAGCGAGGAAATAGAAATAATCCAGCCTGCTATCGAAACCTTGAGGGCAGAAGGCCTGCAACTTTCTGATGCGCTGCCGGCTGACACGGCATTTACGCGAGGCTCACTCCAGAATTTCGATGCGGTACTCGCGATGTATCACGATCAGGGTTTGCCCGTCATTAAGCATGCAGGCTTTGGCAATGTCGTCAACATCACACTAGGGCTGCCCATTATCAGAACCTCGGTTGATCACGGCACGGCTCTTGACCTGGCTGGCACGGGCAAGGCGGACCCGCAAAGCCTGTTAGTCGCAGTCAGGACAGCAATTACTATGGTGCGCAACCATCAACAAGCGCTGGCAAGCGACACATGAAATTCAACGCGCCGAAAAAGCACTTCGGACAAAACTTTCTGCATGATGGCAACATCATAGGCAAAATTGTTGATGCGATTCGACCTGCAGCTACCGATCATATTGTTGAGATCGGGCCTGGCCGCGGCGCCATTACCGAGGTTGTCAGCCGCTCCGTTGAAAAACTTGATGTCGTAGAAATCGACCGTGATTTGGCTGATGCGCTTGAGCAACAACCCTGGGCAAAGAACATCAGAGTGAATCGTGGTGATGCCCTCAAGTTTGATTTCTCGACGCTGCCATACGAAGGCGAAGCGCTGCGTCTGGTCGGAAACCTGCCCTATAATATTTCCACACCTCTGTTGTTCCACTTTCTTGACTCTGCAGTTCTGTTTCAGGACATCCATGTCATGCTGCAGAAAGAAGTCGTGCAGCGGATGGCTGCCGAGCCTGGAAACAAGCAATACGGCCGTTTAACTGCGATGCTGGCGGCGCGCTGCGAAGTTGAGCACCTGTTTAACATCGGACCAAATTGCTTTACCCCGCCACCAAAAGTCGACTCCAGTTTTGCCCGCTTAACGCCATTGGCAACACCGCTGGTTAGTGATGAGCTATACCCTGCATACAAGCAAGTGGTCACTCAAGCCTTTGGCATGCGGCGCAAAACATTAAGCAACTCTTTAAAGTTACTGCTCAATGCTGATGCAATAGCAGCCGCGGGTATCGATCCGGGCTTACGTGCAGAAGTGCTAGCCCCGAAAGACTTCCTGGAATTAGCCAAAAGAATATAGCCAATTGGTTTGTGACTACAGCCACCAATCGTGTTTTCATACGG
>RCNB010002488.1_pt1 | contig 11278 bp, 10 predicted proteins | sample 2041321 | NCBI WGS metagenome assembly RCNB01 (sample SAMN09708232, study PRJNA481090) | Marine sediment metagenome, whole genome shotgun sequencing project.
TCAGATAAGCCAGGTGGAACTACCTAATGCCCTGCCCCTTTTAATGCCGCAAATTCCTGTCGGCTCAATCGACCGTCGCCGTCCTTGTCGAGCTGACTGAACTGGTCAAGCAGAGGCTTGTACACTTCCGCTTCGTAGATGTTGATTTGACCATCATTGTCGGCATCGAGCTTGTCGAACAGAGGCGGGTTATCCTCGGTCTGTGCGACGCCTACGCTTGCCAAACTTAATCCAACTGCAATTACGCTCATTCTTTTCATCTCGAACCTCCAGACTCATTAGAGAAGGTGGCAGATCTGCCACGGAACCACTGAGTGGTCCTACGTATAGAACGAGCAAATTGCGTGCCAGCCCGATATTTTTCATTTCAGGTCAGTAACTTGCATCGACATAAACGGCCCTCGCGAATCAAACCGATTTGTTAGAGCCGATTGACGGCAAATACTGTCGCAAGCCGGCAACGAAGATCGAGGGAACTAATTCTTGCGACGCTGAGTGACGCGTTATGTAATGGTATCGCGCACCGTGGGTTCGTCGGTCAATTGCGACGGCTATGGCTAATTTTCGCTCGCTGCTTTCGCAGAATATCGTTCAACAAAGTCCTGTAAGCCACTGAACCAGAACGTTAGTTTAGTCCTCTAAGGCGGGGCGAATGAAGGCACCGATTATTAGAATGAGCCATTTATCTAGCCGATTATCAGTTCGACCAACTATATTTCATTTTTGCAGATTCGCCGAACGATCGAACGGCACGCCGTAGCGGCGCAGGATGCCGCGATTTCTCTTTTCGACGCTGGCCCGCTCCAGGACGATCATTTGGCCATCAGAACCTTGGAAGCGGACGAATTCGTCTTTTGCAGACTCGACAATTCGAATCAGTTCCTTGAGGTTTCGGATATTGCGCCCCTGTACCTGGTCGACTACCAGCATTTCGACATCGTGATAACCCTGATTAACGCGATCGGCGAGGACCTTTTGCAATACCACAACCTCCGACCGCGATGCGCTGCAAATGTCGTTCTCGTAGATCGAAATTATTCCGGGTGGAGCTTCCTGCCACCATTCGGATCCCCAAGTCTTCAAGAGGTCGCGAGTCAGTGGCACGAACAGCAAGCCGCCGTAAAGATAGTAGGTCGGCTTAACATCATAGGAATCCTCGGCGACCAGAAAACGCGGGGGTTTCAGCGGTAGTTCGAAACTCTGCTCCTTCCCATCGCGATACACTTTCACCGGCATGGATTCACCGACGTGGTGTTTGGCGACCTGGTGAGCCATATCGATGCGTTCACCCTTGCGAAAACTTAAGCTCCCATCGGCCGCGACATGTTTCTTGTCGAGCATCAGCAGGACATCGCCCTCTTCGAGGACACCGTAGGCCGAGCCGCCGTGCACCACTCCGGTAATGAGAACGCCGCTGTGACTTCTTGGGCTCAAGCCCAGCGATCGACGGTGCGCCTTGGATTCGAGCGCCTGAATCACAATACCCAGGTCGGGAAAGCCGTCATTGACGCCTTGCTCGATATCACGCAGGAAATGTTTCACCACCGGTGCGCCGATCATATAGCCGACGTTCTCAGCTTCGTCCATGGCCTCGAACGCAATGCCGACGATTTCGCCGTCCTTGACCACCGGCCCGCCACTGTTGCCCGAGTTGATTGCCGCGTCGATCTGAACGGCAAGCAGGTTTCGCTGGCTGTGCGCGTACGGATACATCTCGATCCTGGAAACGATTCCCTCGGTAATGGACATTCGGTCGCCGCCAATTGGAAAACCGAGGGCTGCAACACGGTCGCCCAGCCATGGCAGATCACCGATGGGAAACGCCGGCGCGCCCTTCGCAAACCCCGAATCTTTGATTTTCAGAAGCGCCAGATCGCATACGTGACCGACACCTTCGACCGCAGCCTCGAACTTGCGCGACTTGCCGTAGCGGCGAACCTCGATGAATATCTGGTTCTCCACCACGTGGGCATTGGTCAGGACACGTGCCCCACGTGTCGTCATTACAATTGCACCCGAGCCAACCGCTGCGACAGGCCCCTCGGTCTGCCACGGCTGCTCGTAGTCGGGCGCGTCAGATGTTGTTATGACCTTCACGACGGATCGCAGCATCGACCGCATCGGACCGCTGCGGCCGGCGTGCTCGTCAAGTCCTCCGCTTGCCCTCGTTTTCTTGTCCTCGGACATGCACGAATGATGTCAGCTTCCCGGTCGCTTGGCCAATAGCTGCCGATCCAAGGAGGATTTCTATGCGCCGCACCGCTCCTCAAGCCAACCTGCATAGCTTCGGCAACTCCGAATTGCCAAGGTTTCCCATCCGGAGCAAACTAGTAGCAACGCGCCTGTGGACACGTGCCCCTACGTGATACCAGTGGCGCTAGACGGAGTGCGTCATGAACACGGTCAAATTGATCTACGATTCTGATCACCACGTAACGGCGATCAAGGAACCCCAACACAAGATACTGTCGGTCGACTGCCCCTACACCGGCGCCGGTGCGGAGTTTTCACCGGCGAACTTGCTGAGCATAAGTTTGGGCAGTTGTATGCTGCTGTCAATCGGCACAGTCGCTCAACGCGCCAACCTGGATCTAAGCGGAACCACTGTCAGCGTCCATTTCAAGGAGGTTGCGAAACCGTTTCCGCACGTTGCTGAAATTCACTACGTAATCGACATACCGCGACAATTCACGGCAGTCGATATGCGGCGCATTGAGAATGCTGCCGAATTGTGCCCTATCAAGACGAATATCGGTGCCAACACGGAAATAGTAGTGGAGTTTCGATACGTGGCCGCGGCTGCCTGACTTGAAGATTCGCCCTTGTATACATTATACGCATTGCGAAGGTGACTGACTTGCAGTCAATTTTATTTCGGCGCTAAACGAATTCGAATAATCCATTGCCAGAGCCTGCCGTCGATCACCGATAGACCAAGGCCGATCACGGCCATTCCCAGGATGTGCAACCATTGGAGTCGCTCATCGAGGAAAAGAGCGCCAAGCAGGATCGCGGTAACAGGAATCAACAAGGTAACGAGAATCGCGTTGGTCGCGCCGGCCGACGCCAAAAGCCGAAAGTACAGGATGTACGCTAGCGCCGTCGACAAAATCGCCATCAATCCAACCGCAATCCATACCTTGGCGCTCGATTCGATCAGTTGGTGCGGTGCCCCAAACATAGAGGCCAGCAGGATCATGATGAGTGCTGACATGAGAAGCTGGCCGGCGGCCACAACAATTGGGTCGATATTCATTCCGGCGAACCGCCGCGCGTATACGCCTGCGAATGCATACGACAACGCGGCACCCAGTACCGCGAGTTGGGCGAGCAGATTGACATCGAGGCCGGCCAGCGCGCTTGGGCCGATAAGAACAACAACGCCGATGAAACCCAGCATGGCGCCCAGCAACTTGGGCCGTGTTACGGGCTCGTCCTTTAACCACACACCGGCAACGATGACCGAAAAAATTGGCGCGGCCGCGGTGAGTATGGCAGCAAGACCAGACTCGATTTCCTTCTGTCCCCACACGATCAGAAGAAACGGAAATACGTTGTTGAGCAGCCCCATCCAGAAAAACGCTATCCAGGCAGATCGTGCTCGCGGCACCGGAAATCCCGCCGCCAGCACAATGCCCCAGATCACGATGGACGCGATAACGACGCGTACTGCGACGATCAGTAACGGTGACCACTCCAACAGGGCGATTTCCACTAAGAAGTAGGAGCCGCCCCAGAGCATCGACAACAGCACGAGCATGGACCATTCCACGAGCCCCATACGCGAATTTATGATGGCTGAACTCATGGCCGCAAGGATAACGGATTACAATCCCGAGATTGGCTAGAATCGGACGTTAGCCACGTATAGCGGTAAGTGGACATTGAATCGAGTGATCGTAGTCCGAAAATAACGACGTGTAATTTGATCAAGCCCCTGTTGTATAAGAGATTTAACGACGAAGCCACGACAGCAGAACTAAACACTATCCGAGAAATGAACAATGAGAGAACTCGCAATTCTGACTTCCATTATTGGCGCCCAACCGACTGCACTGCGTCAGCCGCTCAGGCTGTTGGGTGTGTTGCTGTTCGCTGCTACGCCGACCTGGTCGGCGACTCCTATCGAAGAGGCAAAATTGCTTGCCGCCGATGCTGCCGCGGGCGACCAATTTGGCTACAGCGTCTCGCTATCCGGCGATACTGCAGTGATTGGAGCCCGCTTCGACAGCGATGACGTCAATGGCCTCGAATCGGGCTCGGCGTATGTGTTCGCCCGGACCGGAACCACCTGGAGTCAGCAAGCCAAGCTCACCGCTCACGACGGTGAGGCACGCGACTGGTTTGGAGTCAGAGTTGCGATCTCCGGAGATACTGCAGTGGTCACGGCCGACGCGGATGACGACGATGTTAACGGCGTCGATTCGGGTTCCGTGTACGTGTTCACCCGCTCCGAAACGACCTGGAGCCTTCAAGCCAAACTTACCGCCGCCGATGGCGCGCCGGTCGACCTGTTCGGCTATAGCGTCGCACTCTCCGGCGACACCGCGGTATTCGGAGCAAAATTCGACGACGATGACGTCAACGGGATCGATTCGGGTTCCGCGTATGTGTTCACTCGCTCCGGGAGTACCTGGAGCCAGCAGGCCAAGCTCACCGCCGCCGATGGCGCGCCAGGCGACTTGTTCGGATACAGCGTCGCACTCGCTGGCGATACTGTGGTGGTTACGGCCAACGCGGATGACGATGATGTCAACAGTATTGATTCGGGTTCCGCGTATGTGTTCACCCGCTCCGGCACGACTTGGAGTCAGCAGGCCAAGCTCAGCGCATCCGATGGTGCGGCAGGCGACTTGTTCGGCGTCAGAGCCGCCATCTTCGGTGACACCGCGTTGATCGGGGCTCGCTTCACCGACGATAACGGCGAAGATTCGGGTTCGGCGTATGTGTTCACCCGCTCCGGAACGACCTGGAGCCAGCAGGCCAAGCTCTTGGCCGACGATGGCGCAGCGGGCGACGATTTCGGATACAGCGTCGCCATCTCTGGCAACACTGCGTTGGTCGGCACCAATTCACACGACGACAATGTCAACGGCGTCGATTCGGGTTCGGCCTATGTATTCACCCGTTCCGGAACGACCTGGAGCCAGTACGCCAAGCTCACGCCGACGGATGGCTCGGCGGGCGACCAGTTTGGCGGCAGAGTCGCAATGTCCGGAAACACCGCACTTATCGGGTCCCGCCTGGTTGACGACGATATTAAGGGTGGCGACTCGGGGGCAGCCTACGTGTTCACGGGCGTGTTAAGTGGCGACCAGGACGGCAATGCAGACTAGTGTAAATGGGACTGGGCACGACATGTACCCGCCTCCCGAAACGGTCGGAAGGTAGTCGAACCGGGAGAGTAGCCCTTTCTTTTTTCCCTTTGGTAGAATATTAGTAGAACTACGTAGGTACAGGAAAAAGGAGCGTACGCAGTGCGAGTCAAGAATTCCTCCAATGGGCTTACCGTTCACGCCATTGCCGGTACCTATGTCGTACTGCTTGGCATCGATATGTCCCAGGCCGACTGCAACGGCTTGCTTGGTTTTTCCATTCACCGCACGGACCATACCGAGAATGAGGCGGCCTACCTGCAGGCCATGAAAACTTTTGCCGAGACCGACCCGGGTTTCCCGGACGGATCCCACTACACTACTCGGGACCACCCCATTCAGAGCTTCCAGTGGGCAGACTACGCCGCCAAGCCGGGGCACAGTTACACCTACACCATAACCGCCAGGAAAGGCACGCCGGCAATTCTCACCAACCATGCTCAGGTGCAGGTCGACGTTATCACCGAGAGCCCCGAGTCCGGCAACCAGGATATCTACTTCAACCGGGGCTTGGCTGGCTCGCAAGCGTATGTTGGCCGTTTCGGTGATTTGCCTCCCGATAAAGTTGTGCCTCCAGGACCCGCATACGCCTGGCTGTCCCGAGGTTTGAAAGAAGCCATGGACGACTATATCCGGTCCTGCAGCCCCGGTGACGGCCTTCGCATTGCTGCTTATGAGTTCTATTACGAAGGCGTTCTGGACGTCGTGAAAGAGGCGTTGGACAAAGGAGTGGACGTGCAGATTGTGTACGATGCTCGCAAAGACAGTCCCAAACTCAAGAACATCGCCGCGGTGCAGGCCAAAGGGCTGGATGGGGTGAGCTTCCAACGCACCAAGCCCAAATCTTATATCTCCCACAACAAGTTCATCGTAAAGCTGGAAGGCGGGCAGCCGGTGTCCGTATGGACGGGCGGCACGAATTTCTCGGAAGGCGGGATCTATGGCCACTCCAACGTGGCCCACGTGGTGCAGCATCCGGACATTGCGCAGCGCTATCTTGATTACTGGATAGCGTTGTCCGAGGACCTGGACAGCGGCCCGTTGAAGGACCGGGTGGAATTGATTTCGCCCTTGCCTCAGGGGAAGCCTCCCAACGGTACCATTGCGCTGTTCAGCCCGCGCAGAAACCTGGACGCGTTGCATTGGTATGCCGACCTGGCCAAGACCGCTACCGACGGGTTATTCATGACCTTCGCCTTCGGTATGAACGACATTTTCAAGGAGGTGTACCGAAACGGCGCGGCCCCCATGCGCCTGGCGCTCATGGAGAAGAAAGTCCGCTCCATGAAAGCGGGGCCCGAAAAGGATGCCGAGATCGCGGCCGTGGACGCCCTTATGGCCAAGCCCGAGAACGTATTTGCGATCGGCAACTATATCCGAACGGACGGAATCGACGGATGGGTGAAGGAGCGGCTCACCGGCTTGAACACTCACGTGCGATTCATCCACAACAAGTTCATGCTTGTGAATCCCCTGACCACGGATCCAATCGTGGTTGCAGGTTCGGCTAATTTCAGCGATGCCTCCACGCGGAGAAACGACGAGAACATGGTGGTCACCAGGGGGAACATGCGCGTGGCGGACATCTATCTGGGCGAGTTCATGCGCCTGTATACGCACCACATGTTCCGCGCGTGGCTGGCCAGCAGGGATGCAAACAATCCGCCGGTGATAAAACCGCTGCGGACAGACGATTGGTGGGCGAGTTCGTTTGGCAACACACATCGGGCAACCAGGCGAAAGTACTTCGCCATGACACAGGCATGATCGTAACCGGACTATCGATCAGCGGCGGCTATTTTGTCAGTACGCCTAATTTCGTACTCGGTTAGAATTCGGAATTATGAAACACGCATTTGTTCTCGCCTGTATCGTCTCGCTAGCGGCGGGCTGCGGGGACATGCATTCTGAATCCCCCACTATCGCTAGTGACCCAGCGCCCCAAGGGGAAGTCATGAAAATCCATTTTGAACGTTCCGGCGGATTCGCTGGAATGACGATGAACGTCGATATCGACGCCCACGCGCTGTCTGACACTGAACGCGAGGCGCTTATGACGCACCTCTCCAATGCCGAGTTCTTTGCGTTGCCGGCCGCCATCGACGATCTGTCGACCACCGGCGCAGATCGATACAACTATCGAATTACAATTGAGTCTAATGACCGAACGCATACGGTCGAATGCACGGACGGGTCCGCCCCGGCGTCGCTCACGCCGTTGCTCCACTGGCTGAACGATTCTGCGCGACGTGCACCAAGAAACCCAACAACGCAACCCTGACATCAGTGTCCGAGATAAGGAGTCCCCGATGTGTATTCGCAACCCATTGCACTGCATTATTCCTCCCTACGTGCTCGATTCGATAGCCGAGCGCGGCACACCGCAACAGCAGGATTACGCACGTCGCTGTTTGGCGTCCTCGAATAGCTTGCGCACTGCGCGCGAGCGTACGATTGCGGGCACCGGCTCCCCTGCCCCGGAACGTGCAACGGCTGCAATCGGCAAAGAACGAATCGTCTATTCCGCGAACAATGCAACAAACCTGCCGGGACAACGTGTCCGCGGAGAAGGTGATCCGCCGACGGGCGACGCCGCAGTGGACGAGGCTTACGAGGGTTCGGGATCCACATACGACCTGTACCAGCAGGTGTACGGTCGAGACTCGATCGATGGAGACAACCTGCGACTCGACTCGACCGTCCATTTCGATCGCGGATTCGCTAACGCCTTTTGGGATGGCCGGCAAATGGTGTATGGCGACGGTGATCAAGATCTGCCGGCTGAGCAGCGCTTGTTCAACCGCTTTACCGCATCCCTGGATGTCATCGGCCATGAACTAACGCACGGTGTCACCCAATTCACCGCAAACCTCGTTTACAGGGACCAATCAGGTGCATTGAACGAGCATTTTTCTGACGTGTTCGGCGCGTTGGTCAAGCAGCGAAAATTGAATCAACAAGCCGACGCGGCGGATTGGTTAGTGGGCGCTGAGCTTTTAACTGACAATGTGCAAGGCGATGCGATTCGATCCATGAAGGCACCCGGTACTGCCTACGACGACCCGGTGCTCGGAAAGGATCCGCAGCCGGCTCACATGAATGACTTTGTGAACACCAACCAGGATAACGGCGGCGTTCACATCAACTCCGGTATTCCGAACTTCGCGTTTTATCGAATTGCGGTGGATCTTGGAGGAAACGCCTGGGACAAGGCAGGCGCCATTTGGTATCGAACGCTGACAGCAGGTCGTCTGAGTCCAAACGCTGAGTTTCAGGATGTCGTAAATCTAACGTCGGAAATTGCTGGCGACCTTCACGGTGTCGGTAGTGCAGAACAGAGAGCCGTCAACAATGGTTGGGCGGCCGCCGGCCTGCAAGTCACCGGCGCGCCGAGTGAACCTGGAACCCCGGTCGATCCAGTCGAGGAGCCACCGCGCGGCTGTAACCCGTTCGCACGCTTGTTCGCTCGATTTAGATCCTAGGTCGAAAAGAAAAAAGGCGAAACTGAGGTTTCGCCCTTTACTGATGTGAAGATCAGAACCTCGCCTTTGGCACGTGCATACGGGCAACACCGGCTGCAGGCTATTTCAGCCCAACATCGGAACAGGTGGTCGCCATGTTTTTTGATCAGCTTTAGGCAACCCTATTACGCAAATAGCTTAACGACAAACACATCCTGCTGCGACCCGGCACGGGACTCCGGCGAGGGCCCATAACGCCCTCGGGAGCCCACTTATCGGCAGCCGGCTGGCTGCTGCCGGTCCAATATTAACCGGATTTATGGTGCCTGGATGATCAGTGCGAATCCGCCATTAACAGTGATGACATCCTCTGGCGATATCGTGAATACGCCTTGATTCTCATCGGTGTCGGAGATAGTCAGCTCGTAGAAAACTCCCCCAAGCTCGCCGCTCAAGCCGCCGAAACCTATTTCGAACAAGGTACCGTTATTGCTATCGATGGTTTCGGTGTAGTTTTCGAGACTGATCGTGCCGCTGGACATTTGGTCTGCGTCATCGTTCCAGCATTCATTGAACTGCCAGTCGAAGTCATCACCGTCGGAAAGTTCGCCTGATCCGAGCCAGGTTATCGTGATCTCTCCCTGAGCAATCACACCCTCCGGCGGTGCACCTGTGAACATGTCACACGTCTCGACTACCGGGTTGCTAATCGTGATGGCCTCCAGTTCGTCGAGAATATTCGCTGCATCGAAGAAGAGCTCGACGGTGAACTGCAAGGCGCTTGCAGCCAATGCCGCGCGACGCTGCCACGTCTCCTGCTGATCATCATCGACCAGACTTGTGAATTCATCCCACGTGTTGAAGACAACTGCCTCCCCGCCGTTGAGACTTATCTGGACACCATTGGCCAGAATCGTCACGGTTACAGTTTCGGTAGCCGTAATAACATTGAACACGCCGCTGTTAGGCGCGTCATCAACCATGGCGTCGATTTGTTCGGTCACGTCGATCGAAAACGTTCCGTCAAGCGGAGACGGATCGGTACCGACAACAGTCAAATCGACACGGTCGCTCGCGCGAACGCTGTAGGAAAGAAACGTCACAAGATTGTTTGCGTCGGCAGTCAGGTCAACACCGCCCGCAAAAAGTCCGTCAATATCTAACGAAACGGTGAATTCCCCGCCAACAGCAACCGTCGTCAGGGCGCGACCCGGCGCATTGGCGAGGAAAAAGTTGTAGCTCGGCAGGATGTTAAGTGGCAGATCGACATCGTTATCGCCGTTACCGTCGCCGTCACCACTACCGCCGGTCGCGATTATCGACAACGTTGCTATTACAGCAACGGGAAAGAGCCACAGCACACGCCATGGCTGAACGCTGTTACGCGGCCTGGTCATCATGAGTCTCCTCGAAAAGTATACGAACAATCGGATACGCAATGACCGTGCCGAGTCCGATCGAGAGGACGTCCAGCGGGTCATAGGTACCGCGGGTGAAGTAGTCGGCAGCGATCTGGAGGATGGGCACACTGTCGAACCACGGGGGCACGGCCGCTGCGATGCGGCTGTCGAACGGTGGCATTTGCCCCAGTTCGAACAGGCATTCAATAACGAACCAAGCGGCGCATATCGCAGGTAGCAAGCGCGGCCAGGGCCGAAGGACAGCTGCCGTGATCAATATGAAGGCAAAAGGATGCAGAAACGTGGGTAAATGGTCGCCCAGCGTTCCAAAAATCGCGGGTCGGTTGGGCCCGACAGTCCATTCAGGAAGGAAATAGACCGCGCCCCCACGGTCAAGCGCGTACACCAAAACGCAACTGGCCAACAGCAGCGTTGCCAATAGCAACAAGCTGACCTCAGGTCTGCGCTGTTCCGTGGACACCAGCACCCGAAATCTCCCAACCCATAGCCGGTGCGAATTCATCGTACCGACCACGACGAGATGATTTCAAATGCCGGCGGCAACAACCATACGGAGCATTACCTAGAAGACACGATCCTGCGCGCGATCTTACGGAGACGCATCGCGAGCAAGTGTGAAATGTCCGCTAGTGGCCGAAACCAGCCGCTCACCTGGTTGTATACTCAACGGCTGGTGATGACCTAAAGCGGCCTGTCGTCTGTTTATGCTGTGACTATGATTCGACTAATCGTTCCCCTTGGTATCTTAATCGTCTCCTCTTGTGGGGTTCGGCAGAGTCCTGATGCTGACCTGCAACCGTGTTCGGAGCAGTGGTTACAGTTCGTCGAAGAACAGCTGCCGACCGGAGACGCGGAGGGCCATGGTCCAGATGTAGGATCTATGGAATGGCGCTCAGTCGTCGAGTTCAAACTAGGGATTCGTGGTGATCCGACGATCCCTCCGCGAGAGACTGACGAATGGTGCTCGTATATAGACGAGAAGATTTCCAAGTCTGACACGTAGCCAAGTGCTGCACTTGTT
>RCNB010002490.1_pt1 | contig 11275 bp, 7 predicted proteins | sample 2041321 | NCBI WGS metagenome assembly RCNB01 (sample SAMN09708232, study PRJNA481090) | Marine sediment metagenome, whole genome shotgun sequencing project.
TCTTCGCTAAGTTCCATTTATATAGTCCTCACTTCTCTTTTTGATTTGTATTTATAATAGATTTCACTGTATTCAATTTTTATGTACTACTTCAATGCATCAATGCTTTTGTAAGTGTTACTAAATAGGCGTAATATTACAAACTACTTTTTTCTTCTCTTCCTCTTTTATTTTTTGGACAAAAGTTCTAATATCGAAGCTTTTTTGAACTCAACAAGTATAACATACAATATATTCAAGCAATATTTTTGCGGATTGTTGATGTAAAATGTCAAGCCAACGAATTCCTGAACTAGATATGGCAATCAGATGGAAAACATTCTATGATTTATTAGGTCAAAGAGCATTCAAAGATGAATCTGACAAAGGAGTAATTGCTGCATTGTTTTGTATGGGCAAATACCCACCAACTTTAGATACTGTTGTTCGTTGGAAAGCTCTTTGTGATGTCCTAAAAAGGGATCCTTTCAAAATTGAGTCCCCAAGAAGAGGATTAATTGCAGCTCTAATTTTGATGGCTACAGATAAAAAATAGATTGAAAAATAAAGAAATAGTAGGATTTTATGAAACAAAATCCTATTTTTAAATTTTTATTAACGAACTTTTGAACCGTTTGGAACTTCTTTAACAGGTGTGAGAATAGAGATTTCTGGGTCTGCATCTGCTGCTAATAACATACCATTGGATTCTACTCCTCTAATTTTAGCTGGTTCCAAATTACAAATAATTACTATTTGTTTACCAACTAGTTCCTTTGGGTCATAGCGCTCGGCAATTCCTGCGACAATTTGTCTAACTTCTGTTCCAATATCAACTTGGATTTTAAGGAGCTTTTTAGTACCTTCAACTGGTTCTACTTCCTTGATAGTACCGGCTCGTAAATCCAATTTTTGAAAATCTTTGAAAGTGATCATTTCTTTGCTCATTGTTTTACTTCCTTTAGTTTCTGTTTTCTTCTTTTCTTGTTTTGGTTTCTTCTTTTTCTCGATATCCTTTTTAGTTGGATCTAATTCAGGATTTTTCTCGAGAACTTCTTTTATAGAATCACCGCCCCATTCTAAACCATGTTTTATGATTTCTTCTAGATCTATTTTTTTGAATAGTGGTTGGGGTTCTGAATGAATCTTATGATCATTAGCTATTTTATCTTCAACGGAACTCCATGATGCTTGATGAACATTTTCTTTCAGATTTAAGTATTGATAAATGCGTTCAGCTGAAAATGGAATATATGGAGCTAGTAAGTTTGCTAATCCTTTACAACATTGAATACAAATGTTTAGTGTTGTTGCTGCATCTGTTTTATCTTCTTGTTTTAATACTGCCCAAGGTTTCTTTGTTTGGAAATATTTATTGCATTCACGTGCAAACTCAAAGATTGTTAGTAAAGTTTTTTGGAATTCTAGTTCGCTTAATTCTTTATCTGCTATTTCTGCTGTTTTCTTTAGAAGTGCAAGGATATCTTTGTCTATTTTAGCTAATTTACTTGTCTTAGGTACTTTCCCATCGAAATATCTGTTAACAAAAGTTAATGTTCGATGCACGAAATTACCAAGTATATCTGCTAAGTCATTGTTAACGCTTTCTCGAAATTCAGTCCATAGGAAATCTGTATCATGTCTTTCTGGTGCAATTTTCATAATATAATAACGCCAGTAATCCGGTGGATACAATTCAAGTGCTGTATCTGTGAAAATACCGATTTTTCTACTCGATGAGAATTTTTGTCTCTCATAGTTCAACCATTGAAAAGCTTTTACAAAATCGGCTAAAATAATACCTTCGTCTGCACCGATTAGCGTTGCTGGAAATGTTATGGTATGAAATGGAACATTGTCTTTACCAATAAAATTCACAAGATAAGTGTCGGGGTCTTTCCAATATTTTTTCCAAAGGTCAGGATCACCTTGTTCTTTAGCCCATCTTTGTGATATAGAAATATATCCTATCGGAGCATCGAACCATACATAGAATACCTTATCCTCGTATCCCTTTAGCGGAATTGGAATTCCCCATTTAATATCTCGAGAGATACTACGTGGTCGAAGACCTTCTTTTAACCAGCTATTAGCAATTGATGTTGTTGTCTTAGGCCACTCTTCGTGAGAATCAACCCATTTCTTAACTTTCTTTTCAACGCCAGCTAAGTCTATGAATAAGTGATTTCCTGTTTTGATTTCAGTGTTACTTTTTCCACAAATAATACAATGTGGATTAATTAGATCAATTCCATCAAGAACTTTAGAACAATTCTCACATTGATCTCCTCTTGCATGTTCATATTTGCAATTTGGGCATGTACCAGTTACAAATCTATCCGGTAAATTTCTTTTACAATTTTTGCAGAAAAGAGTTTGAACTTCTTTTTCTTTGATAAAACCATTTTCGTATAGTTTTAGGAACAAATGTTGAGTTAATTCAGCATTCTCTTCTGTATGTGTTCGACTAAAGAGATCAAAAGATAAACCGAATCGTTCGTAAATATCTTTTTGTTTTTTAAACATCTGCTCAACGAATTTTTCTACTGACATACCAGCTTCTAATGCTGATACTTCAGCTGGTGTTCCATGATCATCTGTTCCACATACAGCAAGTACGTCTTCACCCCTTTGTCGCAAAAATCTAGCATAAATATCTGCAGGGAGTAGAGATGATACAAAATTGCCGAGATGCTTCACAGAATTGACGTAAGGCAAGGCACTTGTGATTAGATATCTTTTCTTTGTTTTTGTAACAGTAATCACTCTCCTTTCAGTTCTTGAGAACCGAATAAGAAAAATTCTTAGAGCATTTTCTCTGAATTTCTGGCACGATGTTCTACTATATAAAACTTTTTTGTGCATATAGTAATGACGATTATAATTTATAATAGAAAAAGAATTACTGTGATGATTTAAACACTGAAACAGTAGGTGTTTCAACGACACCTATTAATGATTCATCTACTAATCCAAATGAGTCTGTAACTCTACAAGTAAATGCTACTGTACGTTTACTATGTGAACCAAATAATCCTTTACGCATAGATGGTGGTTTCCATTCAAAGGATTCTAAAACAAATTGTTCACCTTTCTTTATTCTTGTTTTTAATCTATATCTTTTGATAACCTTCAAACTTTTATTATCGACTATCTGTAGTATTTCTATTTCACGAATATCGCATCTTCCTTTGAATTTAATTTTTGGTGTGATTTCAGTTAGATATGTAGACATAATTCTTGGCTTTAATGGTGGATTTCCAATTAAACTTAGATTGATTGCTTTTGCAAGTGGAGGTGAAACAGTAACATAATCTGCAGTTGTTGATCCTCTAGCACTAACAACAGCAAATAAATACCAATGTGATGAACACATACTTGGTTGGATCAAAACAGGTATGTTCAATGTGTTTTGCGAATATCTGAATTTACTTTTCTTTTCATACAGTTTTACTATACCTCTTTGAGAGATTCCGTAAAGTACTACTCTACCTCGAGAACCCTTCTTTGGTATTGTAAATTTGAAATCAACATTTGCATCTCCGAGTTTATTTGGTGGGATAGCAATTTTATTTATATTAATGGTATTTCCTCTAGGTGGTTTTACGATTGTTATTTCTCTATGTAGCGTAGCAATAATATTCCTAGTCTTAGGGTCTCTAATTACAAATTTAACTTGAAAATCACCGGTGAAATTTTTCACATTAATTGGTACAGGTAAATTACAGGTACTAAATAATGCTGCTCTTTCAATTTTGATTGTTTTTTGTAAAGAAGTTGTATTGTTATGTTTTCTTTTATCTACAGGCTTGAAATCAACTTCTACTCTAACGGAATAACTTGTCATAGATTGAATGATTGATCGTTTCCAAGCCATTTTTATTATTGGAATAAAAGTAGTATAATCTACTCTACTTGGTAAATTGTAAACTGAAGCACTTCTGATTACTTTATTATTTTTAAAATCTTCATCTAATAAGGCGGTAGTAGTTGCAGTTGTTCTTTTTGTTGAACCAATTGTTTTTTTGGTGGTTTTCCTTGAGGTTGATTGTGATCTTGTAGGTGTTCTCTTAACTGCAGGATGTGATACTGTTCTTCTTTGAGTTGAAGCTGAATTTCTTGACACTGTTGAAGCATATGCTTGAGCTGGCTTTCGCGTTCTAGATGTTAATGATGTAGAACGTTTTTGGATAGCAGCTTTTGTTATTACCTTCTTCCGTGGTTTTTTAGTAGGTGCTCTACGAGTTTGTGGCTTCTTCACTGGTGGTTTCCTTGAAGTAGGTTTCTTTGTTGGAGGTTTACGAGTTGTTGTTCTTTTCGTACTCACACTTCTTTTTGGAGGTGCTCTCAAAATAGATGTTTTTTGAGGTTTCCTAGCGGTTACTTTCTGTGAAGGTCTCTTTCCTAGTTTTTTAGCAGGTGGTTTTCTTGCTGTAGTTCCTGATCGAGAATAAGCAGGTGATCTTAGATTACTGCTACTAGTTCTCTGAGGGACTTTTGGTTGAGGCTTTTTAGCTCGCTCAAGTAATTTTAATCGTTCTAAACGCTTCTTTTCTGTGACAATTTCTCTTTTCTTTCTTTCTCGTTCTATTTTTGCTTGTTGAACTTGTTTTGCTTTCAGCCTTTCTCGCTCTTTTGTCATTACTTTCTTTCTTCTCACTCTGGAATCTTGTTGGAGCTTTCTTGCTATTGCAGTCCGTGTTGTATCCTTTGTTCTTACTGGTGCTGCTGCTTTTGTATCATATAAATCGGCCATTGTTTTCTCAGGTCGACCTAGTACTTCAACAAAACTATTTCGTGGTTTACCATTGATTAAACTTAGATTTTTAATGGTATTAGCCATACTATTGTGATTTTGTTCATATAGATAGAACATGAAAGTAGCTGCGGATATTGGAGGGGCAACTCGTGCGGTTCCCCAGAGCATAATTAATATCGGTAAAATATCTCTTTCTACAACATTTAGCTCTCTCATTTCTGGTTTTAACCAAATTATTAGTGAACGTAAAGATTCGAAGATTTTTCCAGGGGGACCGCCATCTTCTGGGTTATGATTGTAATATTTAGCAAATAGTCCACCAGTAGATTCGATGCCTGGATCTCCTTGAAACTTGGCAAATAATCCGAAACTCACAGCTCGTTTACGATGCTCAAAAATAGTATTCCCTTTTATTTCAGGAATTGTTTTTCCTGAGCGAACCATTTTTACAGCTTTGAGAGCTAATGCTTGCAGTAAAAGTATAATCGATGTACGAATCCCTTGATCAAATTGGGCATCAAAGAACCGGCATTCGATTGTATCATAATCTGTGAATGGGAAAGCATCTACGTATCTATCATCTGGAATTTCTTTGCGAACATATCTAGAAAATTGTGCTCGGGTAAACGAATTACCTACGTGTGGAAGATATTCTGGTATATTAGGTCCTAATTGTCCGGAATTCTCTTTTAATCGATAACTTCGTACACAATCTGGACTAAGAATCATTGTTCTACCATCACTACCCTTCTTCAAAATCAATCTTCCATTTGGTTTACCACCAACAAATGGTGAAGTATTAGAGATAGCAATTAAATGAGGGATATAAGCTCTAATCATGTTATAAGCTGCTTTCTTTTCATTTTGATTTTTGAATCCACCAAGGTGATGATGTTCACCGCAAGTGACACCTGCACGATATTCTGATTGAAATGGATTGAATCCCATGGGTTGAACATGATAGCCTTTGGTTATTGATCGTGTTGCTGCCAGATATAAAGTATTAATCCACCATTGTAATTCTTCTAAATATTCACAAGGGGGGGTAACTAATTCTAATAACCAAGTAATTTGAGAAATATTGGGATCTGGACCAAAAATATTGACGTCGATTGATTTGCCATTTACTTGATACTTTATTTGAACGTATCTGATAATTTTTCCGTGTCTTTCAACATCTTTTCTTGTTACACCTCTAATTTTATTGCGTATGTAACTTGGTACTTTGGAAGAAGATGAAGTAAGTGATTTTAAGAAACTTAGTGCACCATTAAACATTTGATCCCAGACGGCGACTAATTCTTTTCCATCTTCTAAGATATCTCCTCTACCATTTGTAATAAAATTCTCAATTTCAATCCCTTGAGTGAATGGCAACTTACGTAAGGTAGGCTTAGTTTGAGTAGCCGATGTTGTTCTGTTTTGACTTGGGGTACTCATTTCTTCACTTCCTTACGATTTTTTTCATATATTTCTCAATTTCATTTTGGTTTTTGATGAATTAAATAATTAAAGAGATACTGTTGGGTAAATGGATAGGATTCATCTCTTTGCTCCAATATCTTTGTTATCTGGGAAGCAAAATCCATTAATTGGGTGATCTCTGAGATTTTTATTTTCCCCTCACTAGTATTTTGTATTACAAAACTTCGTTTCAAATTAATAATGTCAGCGAAAATATTTAGGATGAATAATTCATCATAGACGTTTTGTCCGGTGGGGTCAAATAACGAATCAGTGTTATAGTACACACCAGAAATTGCTCCAAGCTCTCCTACGACTTCAGCTAATTCTGTATAATTTTTGCAGGACAAGATTTTGTTAAATGATCTTTTATTGACCTTTGCCTTTTCAATACCTTCTCTAGGCAATACTTTGTCCGGCCAATAGATCTTGAGCATATGTAATGCATTTATTCCTAAAACGTGTCTAATATGATCAAAAGTTATCCCCATATCTTTTGCTTCTTGAGAAAATAGAAATGATAAATGATCACTTGCTTGAGGTACGCTAAAGTAATCATGATCTGTTCCATACATTGCTGATAAGTGCCAATCTTCTACTAATTCTATACAATTTCTATAAAAGATTCGACAATCATCTCCTCGCATACCTGACGTTTCTGTGTTGATATTTGGATCTGCTAGAATTTCGAACATACCTTTTGTTTGGTAATCGAATCCAAAATGACCAATTATTACTATGAAATCTTTATTTACAGTTCGTTCTTTTACTTCCATAACAACTTGGTGTATTTCTTGTGCTGTCTGATAATTTTGACAATCAAATAAAACTGGTAATTTATGATCAGCAGCTGTTTTTACAATTTCGATTATTGGTTCAGAAACTATTTCTTCAATCCATTTTTCAGATAATGGGTGGAGTTTTAATCCACGTGCGCCGTAATCAACACTTCGGATTACCTCTTCAATGGCTTTTTCACCATCGTTTGGATCTACACGACAAAATGGCACAAGCCTTGAACCATATTCCAATGTTTGAGCTCTTGTAAGCACATAATTATTTGACCGAACAAAATGTGGGCTAGTTTTTGCTAACAAAATATCATGTAAAGGAAATGTGACTATTTTATCTGCAAACCAACCAATGTTTTGTGTTGTTCGTTTCTCACTATAAATTAATTCTTGAAGTTTAGTTGCCGGTTGTGCAAATTTATTTGGATCTTCTGGTACTGTATATGCAAAATCTTCAGGATATTTTGTCATTCTTTTATGGATATCGTATTTTAATCTCTCATAGAAATCTAAATGATCCTTAGGACGAACTATTCGGTGATCTTTACCACTCCCTCTTACTACTTCTTCTTTCCCCAAGTGAGTATGTGTATCAACTACATTGATTTTCAGCGGTTTCTTGCTTTCATCGTTTTTATCAAAGACTATTATCATTTACTCTTCCTCGTATAAACTGTTTAGTGCTCATTTATTACATACGTTATGTGTGCAATTACGTAAAGCGCTCTTTTTTACATACAATTACATACATATACAATGACCTCTAAAAACCCTTCCATTTGGTACTAAATATTTCACAAAGAAATTTTAGTGCCAAGGTTGAGTTCTTCTGCTGAGATTAGGATTTGATTTGCGGTCATGAGATCTTGTATTGCATTACCAACAGATTTGAAAACGGTAATATCCGTGTCTGAGGTTCTACCTGGTTTCTCTTGTAAGATTATTTCGCCCAATTCAGCATAAATATGTTCTTTATTAATTGCTCCTTCTTGAATTGGTATGAGAATGTCTCCTGCTTCTGTTAAACAAGACTCGTAATGATCAACTACCACTTTCGCTTTTGTGACCGTTTCTGTGGGGAGTTCTCTGACATGCGGTTTGTAGGATCCTATTGCATTAATGTGAACTCCTGCCTTTAAATTCTCATCATCAAATACCGGTTTTTGCGAGCTGGTTGCTGTAGAAATAATATCTGCTTGTTGTAAATCAAACGCATTCTTAGCAATCTCAATCTCTATTGATAATTTATCACTCATTTCTTTCTGAAATGTTTGTGCTCTTTCTTTATCTGTATCAAAAATGAAAGCTTTCTCTATTGTTCTTACAGTAGTTATTGCTTCTAATTGTGTTCTTCCTTGAGCACCTGCACCAAAAATAGCTGCTATCTTTGCATTTTTTCTCGCTAACAAATCCGTTGCTGCACCTGATCCCGCACCCGTACGAATTGCTGTTAAATGACTTCCATCCATTAATGCTAATGGTCGTCCATTTGTCGAATCAAAAACAACAACCAATGCATGAATTAACGGTAATCCAATGGAGGGATTATTATCAAATAACGTAATGCATTTCAAACCTATTCTTTCTGTATCTGGCATATAAATCGGCATAATTAGTGCATCGCCTTTACTTTCAGGAATGTCTAGATGTATTCTTGGTGGTATTACCGCTTTGTTTTTTGTTATTTGCACATATGCTTTCTTCATGATCTCAATAGCTTTTTTCATTGGAAGTGCTTGCTTTACTTCTTCTTCTGAAATAATCCTAATAGTATTCTTGACCATACTTAGCACCAATAATTCTCAATAGAATGTGTTATCTCAATATGAATCCTTTTTTCAATGGATCCTTTGGATCAAGAAAGAATTCACTTTTCCCTGTGATATGAGCTGTTCCTTCTACTTGAGGAATAACTGCATCAAATGAGCCAAACTTCACTGCTTTCACTACACTTCCAGTATAACGACTTCCAATAATGCTTTCAATGGTCATCGGTTCGTTTATACTAATTTCATCTTTTGCGTAATGTATAGCCATTCGAGCACTTACTCCTGTTCCTGTTGGACAGCGATCAACTTCTCCTTCTGCAAAAATACAAACATTTCTACTATCTACTCCCTCTGCTAACGGTTTCCCGATAAAGATCGTTCCGTATAAGAAATTTAAATCACTTTCAAAGGGATGTTCTAGTTTGTGCTTTTCCATTATTGCTCGTTTAATTTTCATTCCTTTATCAATTAATTCGCTAAAACTGTCTGGCGTTAATGAAACAAAAGAATCTGCTTCTTGCACAAAAACATAGTAGGCTCCCCCGAATGCTATGTCATATTTAATACGTCCAATATCTGGAAGATCCATTTCTTGATCTTTAAGTGCAACAAACGATGGAACATTGTGAAAATATACACTTGTTACTTTTCCATTTTTTATTTTAGCATATGAAGTAACTAATCCCGCCGGAGTATCAATTTTAACCTGAGTTTCTGGCTCTCTTATTTCCAGCATACCTGTTTCCAAAACTACTGTTGTTGTGGCTATTATTGCATGACCACACATAGTGCTGTAGCCTTCATTGTGTAAGAAAAGTACCCCGAAATCTGCTTCACTTGAAACTGGTGGAGTAATTATACACCCATACATATCTGCATGCCCACGTGGTTCCCACATAATAGCCGTTCTGAGATGATCATAATTTTCCTTTGCATATCGTCTATACTCGAGTATAGTTTCTCCTTTTAATTCTGGAAATCCACTAGTAATAATACGTAAAGGTTCACCTGCAGAATGAGCGTTTATTGTTGTTATTTTCAACCAATCATCTGGAGGATTCCAATTCTTTAGTGACTGCAATTTCTTCTTGATTTCTTTCATAGAATACCACATGGAATTCAGTTTATTCTATTTCTGATTGTTAACCAAAAAATGATTTTGCAAGTTCCCAGAGTTCTTTTGGCACAAGTTTTCTTTCAGCAACTGCATCTGCAAGAGGGGCATCTTTAATTTCTGTTCCTTGTAAGCTAGCCATGCGACCGAATTTTCCTTTATGAACTAATTCTGCTGCTTTTGCACCATATCGTAATCCAAGGAATCGATCATACGCACTTGGTGGTCCTCCTCTTTGGATGTGCCCGAGAGTGACTGCTCGCACAGGTAACTGTGTTCTTTTCTTGATCTCATCTGCTAAAAATTCGCCAACTTTCAGATTTGCTAGTATAATATTTCCAAAGGAATCTTTACCTGCTTGGTCAATTTTCTCTTTCATTTCCGGAAAAATGACTCCTTCTGCAACAACAACTATACTATATGTTCTCTCATTTTTATGACGCTTCGTTAAAAGCTTAGCAAGTTCATCAAGTGAATATTCAAATTCAGGTATTATTATTGCATGAGCGTTTCCAGCCATACCAGCTTCGATTGCTATCCATCCAGAATGTCTACCCATTAATTCTAAAACAAATATCCTATGATGAGAACGTGCTGTTGTTCTTAATTTATCAATAGCATCCATTGCAATATTTATTGAAGTATCAAATCCAAAAGTTTGATCTGTTGCTTCTAAATCATTATCAATTGTTTTAGGAACACCAACAACATTTGCTCCTTTCTCATTCAAGATATTAGCAACGCCTAAGGTATCATCTCCACCACAAGCAGCAAAAGCATGAATATCGTTCTTTTTTAATGTGTCAATAATTAATTCAAAACCATTATCGACCTTTCTTGGATTGGTGCGAGAAGATCCAAGTATTGTTCCACCTTCTTGAACAATTTCTTTCACTTTTTCTAAAGTTAGTTTCTCCATATTGCCTTCGATGATCCCCTTCCATCCATCTTGAAAACCAATAACTTCATAGCCATTTTTTATTGCTGTTCTAGTATATCCTGCTATTACTGGATTTAACCCAGGAGCATCGCCACCGCTTGTTAAAATACCGATTTTTTTCGCCAAAATTTTCACCAAATGTTAAGTTCCTTATATGAATCTAGTTTGCTCATACAACCTTTTTTTCTTTTCTTAATTATAATAGGTTTTCTCTCAATTTTCCGTTATTTTTTTTTCACCATAAGATATTTAGCATAAAAACTAGAACTTGAATTATCAATTATTTGTTTAGTGAGTTAAAATGACAAATTACAATTATCGTTGGGATGTAGAATTACAGAAGGAAAAAGCAGAAAATAATCTATTGAAATTTATTCAAAAATATGTTTCAAAATATAGTCCATTTTATCGTGAATGGTTCGCCAAGCATAATGTTAATGTTGACGAACTAAACAAATA
>RCNB010008408.1_pt1 | contig 11275 bp, 9 predicted proteins | sample 2041321 | NCBI WGS metagenome assembly RCNB01 (sample SAMN09708232, study PRJNA481090) | Marine sediment metagenome, whole genome shotgun sequencing project.
CCTAACCTCCTTTCTCTTCGTATCTCTTACATTAGCGTACAGCGTTTAGCGTATAGTTAAGAAAATAAGAACAAAATACTGAAAACCGAGAATCGGAAATAAAAAAGCCCTCTGTCCCAATTTATTCTAATAATAGGGACGGAGAGCTATTTTTTCCGCGGTGCCACCCTGATTGAGTCTAATAAATTAATATAATTTAATATTAAAATTATTATCTATTAGACCCCTCTTGATAAAGTGTACGGATATATATAAAAACAAAAAACCTTTCATCTCCAAGAGACGAAAGGTTAATTCCGTGGTGCCACTCTAATAGGATTTTTATTTATTTAGAAAAATCCTACTCTTTAAGAGTACGGGCAATATAAATTAATTATACACCGATACACTTTTCCTTTTCACGGTGGAAAAGTCCGTCAGAACTTACTTGGATTATTTGAGTCCTTTCAGTCTGAAGCTTGTGGGTCCATTTCGCAGATCCTTTAAAATCTTTTTATCGCTTCTCACCATAAACGACTCTCTGTAAAATTTTGTAATCTGCTACTTCTCCCACGCTTTGCTTTTAACTATTTATTAATTTTAGTTATTATAACATGGCTGTCAAGTACTATTAATTAGTATCGAGTATTATTCGTATATAGTATGTCGTATATCGTATATTGTAGCGTGGAGCGTACAGCGAATAGCGTATATAAAAATACAGTAATGAGTAATACAAATAAGTGATAAGTGATGAGTAATGAGTGACAAGTTACGAGTTTCAAACCTAAAAAAAAGAAATCGGGGTACATTGCTATACTTCTAATAAATAAACCGACTAATTGATAAGCTAAATTCAATTGGTCAATTGGCTAATTGATATTAACTGGATAACTGGGTAACTGGTTAACTAAATAATAACGACGATTTACTAACTGCTAAAACACTTTGTAGTCTTCTTAAGGTTTATCAGAGGTGTTTTTTTGCAACATTTTTCTTTTCTTATTAAACATAACTATGGTACCGATTACTCCAATCAAAAAACCTATAGGGCAGGCAAAGATAGCTATAAGAAAAAATATCACCTCTAAGGCTTTCATCAGGTAGCTTAATATAGCTATATGACCGGTAATTTGCTCTAAAGCATAAAAGATATTGTGCAGTAAAGCAAAGACAAAAAATCCAGCAGTAGAAACCCCGGTCAATATTAAAGACTTTTTAAGCTTCCCCTCTACTTTTTGTACTAAAGTTAAACCAATTAGTACACTACCCAATATAACCAGAATGACTCCGGAAATTATCATAAAAGTACCGCTTACAAATCCTCGAAATGCGGGTATGAAAATTATACTTATTGCTAAAACAAAAACTGCAACTAATAAATAAAATATTATAGTTAAGGTGTTTTCTTTTTGACTCGTCTCAAGCCAACCCACACGTTTTACTCCCTATTAAGTAAATTTCATCTAGCTGAGCCGAACTTTGTCAGGGAACGGTCCTTTGATAAAGTTATTTTAATAATTTTCAAAAATTTTACGAAAATGAAAACCGTAGACGGCATAGATTATGACCATAGGTAGAAGTTGCGGCCGTCGAAACAGAGTCCAGAAAAAGATTTTCCAATAATAAATTCTTTCCTTCCCTATTATACCCAGCTGCCAGATAGATTTAAAGAAGGCAGTAAGATACCAAAGGTGAAATTGATGTTTCTGTTTTTGAAGAGGTTTAAAATTTCTTAAAAGTGTTTGAATGCGTTCATAGTAACACTTGGGAGAATAAATTGTATGGAGAACTCTTTTATAGCCATCAATAAGTGCTTTGTAATTCATTTTGGGAATAAAATTAATGGAAAAGTCAGTATTATCACCTGTAGCTTCTTTTAATAATCTATTTTCTTTAACAAGTCGCTTATAGAGTTTAGTGCCCCGAGGAGCGTTTAATAGCCCGACCATGGCGCTGACTATCCCACTTTTTTGCACAAATTCAATCATATTTTCAAAAATTGAAGATGGGTCACTATCGAAGCCTATAATAAATCCTCCGTTAACTATCAAACCAAACCTTTGCATTTTCTTAACGCAAGCTATTAGATCACGATTTTTATTTTGTAACTTATTACATTCAACTAAACTCTCTTCATTGGGAGTCTCAATACCCACAAATACTGAAGCAAACCTTGCACGGACCATCAAACGCATAAGTTCCTCATCATCGGAGAGATTTATTGAGGCCTGAGTAGTAAAAGAGAAAGGACATTTCCTTTCTTCCATCCAATCGATTATTGCCGGAAGCACCTCGTTTTTTAACTCTCTCTTATTACCAATAAAATTATCGTCAACAATAAATACTCCACCTCTCCATCCTTGTAAATAGAGACCATCTAATTCTGCTAATATCTGATCTTTAGCTTTTAATCTCATCTTATGCCCAAAGAGGTAGGTAACATCACAAAAATCACAATTAAAGGGACATCCTCGAGAATATTGAATACACATATTGACATATTTATTTATATCGGCTAATTCCCAGAGGGGAATGGGGGTCTTTTTTATATCTACCCACTGATCTGAGGTATAGATATGTTTAAGGTGTCCTCTTTTTAAGTCTTCTAAAAATAGAGGTAGAGTTATTTCAGCCTCATTAAGTATAAAATAATCTACATCATCCTTAAAGGCTTCATATCCGGATGTAAAGAGAGGGCCGCCGGCAACAATCTTAGTTCCTAACCTCTTACATTGAGAAATTATCTTCTTCACCGACTCTTTTTGAATAGACATGGCACTAATAAATACATAATCAGCCCATTTGATATCTCTGTCAATTAATGCTTTTACCGTCGTATCTACCAGTTTTTTCTCCCACTCCTTGGGAAGCAGAGCAGCTACAGTTAACAGTCCCAAAGGAGGGAGACTCGCCTTTTTAGAAATAAATTTTAAAGCATATTTAAAACTCCAGAAGGTCTCTGGATATTCCGGGTAAACAAGAAGTATTTTCATAAAAAACCTCCTCTGTAAATATCATTCGCTATCACAAGAAAGAAATCCTTCTTCTCTAAAGATTTTTTCTGATTTCTGCCAGGGTAGTCTTGGCATCAGGAGCCATATCAAAAAACTTGGTTAGCTTTTCGCAGGCATAATCATCACAATAAGCACAATTTTTAACTTCCTTTTTTCGGCCACACTTTCTTATTTCACAGACTTTGCAATGACTAAAAAGTCGGTCAGATTCTTCCAAACACCCATCACAATTAATGTCCTCCGGTTTTATCTCACAGTTAAATTCCTTAGACCAAAATTCTGCTACTTTCTTTCTCTCCCCATCATCATCTTTCCGGGTAGCTATAAAAGCCGGGCATTCAGTACAAGTTAATCCGCAAAAGGCAATCATCTTATTCATAATTTTCACCCTTCTTTTATTCTATACTATTTTGATAATTTATTCAAAGTTCATCAAAAGTAACACTTACTCAAATTTTATCGCGCGGTTAATTCTCCATATATTTCTGTAATTGTGGGAATTGAGATATTTTGTTCTTTCGCCAAGCGGATTAAAGTCCCTCCAAACATATCTCCTTCATTTTTTGTGTTTCCCTTTTCAAAATCTCTTTGAAAGGAGGTCTTGGTTTCGTAAGGAAAGTGGTCGGCTTTTTGTAGAGTTTTTGCTACTATATCTTGCTCAAAATCTATATTTTTTGCTTTCCCAACTAAAACCACTTCTTTCATAATATTTTCCGTCATAATCCTTAGCTTATCATCAGCAAGTACTCCTCCTATTGTTTTTCCCGAATAGGCGGTCATTAAACTAAACGCGCTAATAAATATATACTTTTCCCATATTGCAGGATAGGGATTATCGTGCCAGGTGTTACTAATTTCCATTTCATTAAAGAATTTAATAAGATACTCATAATTATAACCTAAGTGCTTCGGGTCTTTACCAAATACGATATGTCCTTCAGGACCTTTTTGTCTGATTGTTCCGGGTTTTTCAATACTGGAAGAAACATAGACACTTGCGGGTGAAACTATCGCTTTTTGTAAGCTGGTCCTTATACGTTCATAGATATCTACTCCGTTAAGCAAGGGAAGAATTATGGTATCAGCGGATATATTTTTTACGATTGATGCAACAGCATTATTCAGATCATACCCTTTTACGCATAGTAAATATAAATCCGGTGTAGGAATATGTCTTATATTATCTGTCGCAATATTCGGAAAGCAAAGAAATACCTCTTTATCTGTAATTAGATTCAGTCCGTGTTGCTGAATGGCTTTTAAATGTTCCCCTCGGCCTATAAAATAGACCTGTACAGCACAGTTACTTTTACTAATTTCATGAGCTATTCTGCCACCAAAATACCCACCGACTCCTCCGATACCGTATATACATACACTTTTAATCGTTTTACTCATAAATTATCCTTTCTATCTACTTTTAAATTAAATTTAAACTATTCTTAAAACATTTTCTCAATTTTATCAGGTTTCGCAACTTATGTAAATTCAATAGTATCGAGTATATAGTATTGAGTTAAGAAAGAGAAATAAAAGATAGAAAAAAGCAACATTCTTCTTTTTATCTAACTATCCCACTAAAGTTTAAACTAACAAATTAATTTATTTGACAATAGGGGTGTTTTACTGTAAATTGATAAACACTTTTACTTTCCACCTGAATGAATCCAAAAATTATAATTCAAAATAAATAATTAAGGAGGGAATAGAAATGAACTTAATTGACTTTGGTATTTTGATTCCCTTCGTCTTGATTACTACTTTCACCCCGGGACCAAACAACCTTAGCAGTGCTTCCATGAGTATTAATTTTGGAATTAAAAAAACCATGAATTACCTCTATGGAATTGTTACCGGATTTTTCTTACTGCTGTTGCTTTGCGGATTTTTTTCTAATCTACTTTTCGCAGCTATTCCCTCTGTCGAACCTATCATGCGCTGGATTGGAGCGGCCTACATTCTCTACTTGGCCTATGGCACTTTTAGAGCCAGTTTTTCCTTTCATGAAAAATCTGACCAGTATCTCTGGGGTTTTTATAAAGGTATATTACTTCAATTTTTAAATCCTAAAGCAATCATTTATGGCCTGACACTTTACTCGGTCTTTCTAAATCCCCTTATTGGTAATCCTTTCTATATTATCCTATTCTCATTGGGCTTCGCTCTCGTAGGTCTTTGTGCTGTTTTAACCTGGGCTTTATTCGGGGCAATTATTAACCAACATTTGCATCACCTAAAATTAAGAATTACTATAAACAGCATCCTATCCCTTCTCCTGGTCTATACCGCAGTAAAGATTAGCGGAATACTTTCCTATACTTTCCTAAAATAACAGGGGAAAGGAACAGGGGACGATTCTCTGTTCTTTTCTTAGATTTTAAAAAGATTTAATCTTAGTAATGAATGAAGGAAGTATTGTTGAAAAAGGAACCTACAAAGGATTACTAAAGCAGAATGGATTTTATGCTGATCTGTATAACAGCCAATTCGTTGAATTAAACCTTAAAGAAAAAATAAGTTAAAAAAAGTAGAAATCTTTGGTTAAATCGTTTGATATATAGACCATCTAATTATCTCATTTCTCTGGATAAGTTACCTTCAGGGATTTCAACAGTAGATGATAGGCGATAAACTGTTCCTGCAAATTCTATCCGTAATGGTCTGGTAATGTTGCCAATATAGTATATCCTTATGTTGTATTACAAGGCCTAACCCTTATATTACCTTTCAAGAAGTAGCTGCAGATAAAATTGAATTATCATTTTTTTCTATTATGGGTTGCAACATCAAATACAACAGCAGCCACAAGCACAAGGGCTCTGACGATGTACTGGTAGGATATATCGATACCCATAAGATTCATGCCGTTCGTCAGTGACATCATAACCAATGCACCGATGATTGACCCTGTTACTTTACCAACGCCACCGGATGCTGATACACCACCGACAAAAGCCGCTGCGATTGCATCCAATTCAAATAAGGTTCCCGCTGTCGTTGTGGCGGATTTAAAACGGGACGCGAACAATATACCCGAAAAAGCGGCAAGCATGCCCATCGAACCGAAAACCACATAGGTTATTTTCTTTACACTGATGCCGCTCAACTCAGCCGCCTCTGGATTTCCACCGACAGCATAAATATGTCTACCGAGCACTGTCCGCGACATAATGAAATTATAGACTAAAACCACAATCAATACGACCACAGCAGTCCATGATAGGCCTCTATATCCTGCGAGTACCCAGGTGATACTCCCGATCAAAACCGATATGAATACCCATTTAATGATGAATAAATACATCGGCAATACTTCAATGTTGTAGGATCGCATCTTTCTGCGGTTGTTTATCTCTTTTATGATGAAAAATAGAATGACCAGAACTCCGAGGATAAGTGTTAATTTATGTACTCCGGGTAAGATTCCAATATTGGGAATGTCAGGAATATAGCCGTTGCCTATGGCGTTAAAAGCGTCACTTGGAATAACTATCGTGCCTTTACTCATCGTTGTAAGCTGCAATGCTCCCCTGTAACCTAACCATCCGGCAAGGGTTGCTACAAAAGCGGGAATTTTCATCTGTGCTACCAGGAAAGCGGTGAAAATTCCTGCCAGAATTCCAAGTGCCACTGCAATTGGTATGCTCGTATATACAGGCAGGTGCCAGGATACCATAGCGGTTGCTGCTACCGCGCCGAGGAAGCCTGAAAGATAACCAACCGACAGATCTATATGCCGAATGATAATGACCAGTGTCATGCCAACCGCCAATACTGCTATATAGCCCGTCTGATTTATTAGATTGCCTATGTTTCTAGATGAAATAAAGACACCTTCCGTCGTGATGGTGAAGAACGCCATAATAATAAACAAGGCGATATACATGCCCCATTCACGGATATTCTGTCGCAATATTTTATTTATATCTTTAATGAACGACATTTTGGTCCTGCTTTTGCATATTATTTGATTCCTTATTCACTTTTTCGGTAAAATCATCACGTGCGCCGATTATGTAGGCCACCACACGCTCGCGAAAATCGTCAATATCACCGGTAACGGGAGTGTCACAGACCTTGCGCCCGTGGCGTAGCACCATCATTCGGTCGCTAACCTGGTAGATATCTTCCAAGCGGTGACTGATTATGATGATCGAAGAGCCCTGTGCTTTGAGCTCCCGCACTAAATCAAGTACCTTACTAATGGCCGCCACGCTCAGGGCCGCCGTGGGCTCGTCCATAATGGTGACCTTGCTATTGAAAGCTGTCGCGCGAGCAATGGCCACTGCCTGGCGCTGGCCACCGGACAACCTCTCCACTTTTAAGCGCACGGAGGATATGTCAATCTTGAGACGATCCAACAGACGTTGTGTTTCTTGCTCCATGTGGTGCTCGTCCATCACACTGATCGGGCCTAGATTTACATTCACCGCTTCACGTCCCATGAAAACATTGGCGACCACATCGAGATTGTTGGCAAGCGCCAAATCCTGATACACCATCTCGATACCCTGCCGGTGCGCATCCCAGGAATTGGTAATATGTGCCTTCTTACCTTCGATGAAGATCTCCCCTTCGGTAGGGATGTGTGCCCCACTGAGAATCTTCATCAGGGTAGATTTGCCGGCGGCGTTGTCGCCCACCAGCCCCAGCACTTCATTGTGGTGTAATACCAGATCTACACCTCGTAACGCCTGCACGCCACCAAAACTCTTCTTGATGTTCCGCATTTCTACAACAGGTAGGGTTTTTGCCATAGGTTTCCTCGCTTTATTTAAAAAATGTATAAATGTATGATTGCACTGAAAAAAAACGAAATTTTGTCATACCGAGCAAAGCGAATCATCCCCACGATACCGAAGAGACCATTCGCTTTGCTCATGGTATTCCTTTTTGCAGTAGATTCCTGTATTAACTAACTACTATGTTATTTTTTACTGCAATCCGGTAAATTCGTTGGCATTATAGTAACCAGAATCGATCAAAGCAGCCTTAACATTGCTTTTGTCGACAGTAACAACTACGGACGGTTTAGCAGGAACGTCAATCTTGCCGTTGTTGTAGGTATTGGTTTTTTCAGGAATTTTGCCAGTGAGATAAGCGGCAGCAGCAGCGGTGGCATCGTTGACTAGCGTCCTGACGTCCTTTAAAACGGTCATCGACTGCTTACCATCAATAATATACTGTACGGAGGGTATCTCGGCATCCTGGCCACTAACCACGTAGCTCTTGACATCTTTGTCGTCACCAAATGCGTCTGCAATTGCACGAGCCGTGCCGTCGTTCGGTGCAAGGATAAATACATCACCCTTATCGGCAGCTTTAGCAATAGTCAGGTTGGCTTCAGCCAGATTCCTAGCGACGGTGAAGTCCCAGTTGGTAGTGACTTGGCCAATGATCTTGCCCATCTCATCACGGGTCAGCGTGGACTTGCTCTGTAGAGCAATGGCTTGGCTTGAATTCTTAATGACAAAGGTACCGTCGGTAATCTTAGGCTGAAGAACATTCCAGGCGCCCTCAAAGAAGAGGAAAGCGTTGTTGTCGGTGGCAGCGCCAGCATACAGGTAAAGCGGGTTGCCGGTACCGGTGACCTTGTCAACCAGGTATTGTGCTTGAGCCTCTCCAACAGCAATGCTGTCAAAGGTCACATAGTAATCAACAGCTTCGGTTTCGCGTATTAGGCGGTCATAGGAAACAACCTTTACGCCTGCAGCTCTGGCTTCGTCTGCAGCGGCAGCGGCAGCGGTGGCATCATGCGGGCAGATGATAAGAACTTTGACGCCCTTGGTAATCAGAGCTTCAACATTCTCTTTTTCTTTGGCAGAAGAGCCCTGGCTAAAGAGAATCTCGGCACTGTAGCCAGCCGTCTTTAGTGCTGCATTGAAACGGGTCTCATCCTGTATCCATCTTGGCTCGTCCTTGGTCGGAAGAACGATACCAACATCCAATTTGGACTGTGCAAGTGCAAAACTTACTATTGTAGAAACAAATACCAGCACCAGTATCCATAAAAATATCTTTTTCATTTTTTTTCTCCTTTTCTTTACTTATTAGATACTTTTTAAAATCTGCTTTGTGCTTCGGGATTTATTTAATTATATGGATGTTTCTAAAGATTAAATATAATCAAATAAATCTCATTTTTCTTTTATTTTTTGTAATTGCATATCACCCCCCCCTGCTGTCAATTTTTTTAGGATTTTTCGGATTTTCTAAAAAAGTTAACAAATTTATTATATTCCTCTAAACTCCCTCTCACTTTTATGATAGTATCGAATCATAGACGAAACAACAACTGTTTAAGGGCGAGAAATAACAAAGATAATAGTTTAGTTTTTCCAAAACCCTATTTTATAGTATATCACCCCCTCCCCACTGTCAACTTTTTTAAAAAGGAACAGGAGACGGTTTTCTGTTCCTTTTCTAAAAGGCATTTTTTACTCCTTAACCACTAGTTCCACACGCCGATTCTGGGCCTTCCCGGTAGCAGTTGTGTTGGGTGCGACCGGTATAGACTCCCCATAGCCTTCCGTAAAGAGTCGAGAGGAAGAAATACCTGCGGAAACCAGATATGACTTAACTGATTCCGCACGTTTCTCGGAAAGAATTTGATTGTGCTCGGTAGATCCGTCTGAGTCGGTGTGTCCTTCAATAATCAACTGCATGGCCTGTTCAGATTTAAGCATGGCAACGATTTTATCCAGAGTCGGTTTGGACTCACCTCGAATGATATCCGAATCATAATCAAAGTTAATGCCGTAAAGTCTTACCCTGCCGTATTCTAAAAGCTCACTGGTCATCTGTTCCTGTACTCCGCCTCCCCAGTGAGGACAGCCGCCAACATCTTGAGATATTTTTGTTCCATTCCACATTCCACCTGGTGAGTCTTCCCTTCCTTCGTACCACCAAATTCCATAAAACTTTTCTCCGTCGGAAGTGAATACCATGACGGCCGGACCTTTCTGGCCTGTTTCAATCCAGGTAAATTTCATGATACGGTCTTCAATGCCCCCGTTTAATATACCTTCATCCCATTCATAACAGCCGGTAACTGATGTTCCTTCCTGTCGAAGATGAAAGTCATTATAGTTAGTCTTATAGGTCCCGGACACATCGGCCAATGGTGTCTTGGTCAGTTGTTTTCCGTAGGCGCGAAAATCCATGAGCTCTGTATATTCGCTGTCACCGTGATTATTTTTTATGGTCAGTCGCAGCCACTTTCCGGATTTATCAACTGTTACCGGAAAGCTCTGATTGTCTTCACGGTCTACCAGCGATACACTGGCGATTTCTGTGAATCCTTCTGTGGGGCTGTCATCGGAAAGTTCAACAAGAATGTCCTTTGCGCCACGCCCCTTTGCGTCTGCATGGCCTGTATCAAACTCCAGGCGGTCAAACACGCTTTTCTCGGCAAGTTCAATAACTAAAACATTATCCGAAATCTTGCCGCTGGGACAGCACCAGCCGGTTTTTGGATTTTCGTCCATGATCCAAATATTACCCCATGCAGAGCTGTATTCGGGAGATGTTTCTACAAGTAATGCTCCGGAAGAGAAAGATACAAGCGACTGTTCAGTTGCGGCTGCACAAGTCATAAATCCAAATTGAAAAAATAGACAAGCGATGGTAATTAATACCAAAATAAATTTTCTACTCATAATAGAACCTCCTGATATTAGAGTAATATGTTTTAAATATACTTATATTGTATATACTACATAAGTTTTAAAAATCCTTTTTTTGAAAATTTTTTTATTTTTAAAAATACTTATGTTTTAAGTAAAAACTACAAATATGGTTTGTTGTCCCTATTTATTACAACGGTTTTTTACTCCAATCTGCCTTCTTGAAAGCCTTAAGAAAATGGGATGTGTCTATTTAAATTAATTTATGCGGGGGAAGATTGAATAGAAATAAAAATACAATAAAAGAGGACATAAAAGAAAAAGGGAACAGACTGCCTTTCCATAATAAAAAGCAGCTTGTCCCCTCTCACATTGTAAGAAATTTAACTGAATATGTCAGTCGAAACGTCCCCTCGTCTCATCCCCTTGACTTATCCCAACAGTTGCCCTCTTGATATCCGTAGAATAGTAATTAGTTATTCCAATAAATGTTTTCTGAGCCAATCAATGGAGCAAGGGACTGCTTCATCTAAAAAATTACTACAAGCATGCTTGCCTTCGGGGTAGGATTTTAATTCTTTTTCTCCTATTGCCCAATCCATAATGTAATAAGCATGTTCTATGGGAAAGAGCTTATCTTCTTCTCCGTAGATT
>RCNB010002492.1_pt1 | contig 11272 bp, 9 predicted proteins | sample 2041321 | NCBI WGS metagenome assembly RCNB01 (sample SAMN09708232, study PRJNA481090) | Marine sediment metagenome, whole genome shotgun sequencing project.
GACTCAGAACGGGATGGCTTGTGGCACCTCCAGAGATGGTGGATCAGGTCTGGGCCAGGCATGAATATACCACCATCAGCACCACCATGCTCTCCAATAAGTTGGCAGCCCTGGCTCTTTCTGAAAATGTGCGGCCGGCAATTTTAGAGCGAACCAGGAGGTATATCAGAAAGGGGTACCCGCTGTTGAAGGAGTGGATGGACCAGCAGGGAGATACTTTCAGGAGCATTGTGCCACAGGCTGCAGCTATCGCCTTTATCAAATACGACCTGGATATCAATTCAACTGAGCTGGCCATGCGCTTGATCCGGGAAAAGGGTGTAATGATTGTTCCGGGTGACCACTTTGGGATGGATAAGTACCTGCGAATCAGCTACGGTCTGCCAGAAGACTACCTGAAAGCAGCCCTCCATCGCATTCAGGAACTTATCTCCACTCTCTAAGGCCATGAAGATCCTTACACGCCAGCAGATCGAAGAAATACTTCCCACATTAGATCTTATCCCGGAAATTGAGAAAGGCTTCCTGGCCTATTCTGAAGGGAAAGCCATTATCCCCCCCATAGGTGAAATGATATTGGATAAGGGAGAGGTTCATATTAAGTATGGCTATCTCAAGAACGGGGAGAATTATGTGGTAAAAATAGCCTCGGGGTTTTATGAAGGGCCTGGTTCCGGTCAGATGGTAAGCAATGGGATGATGCTCCTGTTCAGTCAACAAAATGGTCAGCCACTCTGTGCGCTGCTGGACGAAGGCCTCCTGACCAACATCAGGACCGCCATAGCCGGAGCCATTGTGGCAAAATACCTGGCCCCCGCTGAGGTCCATAAAATTGGGATCGTTGGAGCAGGAACACAGGCTCGCTTGCAGCTTTCCTACCTGAAGAATGTAGTGAATTGCAAAGAGGTGCTGGTGTGGGGAATCAGTAGGGAGGAGTGCCAATCCTACAAGACCGAGATGGAAAAAGAAGGCTTTGTGGTTAATATTGCAGATGATGTGGGCCAGATTCAGGACCAGTGCAAGCTGATTGTCACTACCACCCCATCAAATACACCCCTATTGGATGTGATGCACCTCAAAAAAGGGACCCATATTACCGCAGTGGGATCTGATACCCCGGAAAAGCAGGAGCTCGATCCTGGGATTTTAAAGCGTGCTGACCTGCTTGTGGCCGACAGCATTGAACAGTGTAAAAAACGGGGTGAGATATTCAAGGCTCTTGCTAGTGGTTTTATTGAGAAAAGCAAGCTGGTGGAACTGGGACAGATCATTTCTGGAAAAGTGGCAGGACGAAATTCTGAAGAGCAGGTCACAGTTGCAGACCTTACCGGAGTGGCTGTTCAGGATTTGGCCATTGCATCGGCCGTTTACCGGGCCTCCCTTTCACTATATCCCAACACTTAGCTTAATCCAGCTTAAGCACGGCCATAAATGCCGACTGCGGAACTTCAATATTTCCTACCTGTCGCATTCGCTTTTTCCCTTTTTTCTGTTTCTCCAGAAGCTTCCTCTTACGGGTAATGTCACCCCCATAACATTTGGCGGTCACATCTTTTCGAACAGCCTTCACAGTTTCTCGGGAAATAACTTTGGATCCAATGGCTGCCTGTATGGCTACTTCATATTGCTGACGGGGAATTAGCTCCTTTAATTTCCCGCACATTCTGCGCCCAAAATCATAGGCGTTTGAGCGATGAATAAGAGTAGAAAGGGCATCCACCATCTCCCCATTCAGAAGAATATCCAGTTTTACAAGATCGGCTTTCTGATGATTGTGAGGATGGTAGTCAAAAGAAGCATAGCCTTTGGAAATGCTCTTTAGTTTGTCATAAAAATCAAAAACAATTTCGGCCAGGGGCATTTCGAAGGTCAATTCAGCCCTGTTGCTTGTAAGGTAGACCTGATTTTTCAGGATACCCCGCTTATCCAGACAAAGGGTCATAATTGAACCCACAAATTCTGACTTGGAAATCACCTGGGCAGTAATGTAGGGCTCCTCAATATGATCAATGGCAGTGGAAACCGGCAGTCCGGATGGATTATGGACCTCAATCAGCTCCCCTTTGGTGGTCAGTACCCTAAAGGAAACGTTTGGTACTGTGGTGATCACATCCATATTAAACTCCCTGTCGAGTCGCTCCTGGACAATCTCCATATGCAGCAAGCCCAGGAATCCACATCTGAATCCAAAACCCAAAGCCGCAGAAGATTCAGGAACAAATGTAAGGGAAGCGTCATTTAACTGAAGCTTCTCAATGGAGGCTCTCAGATCTTCATATTCATCCGCATCCACAGGGTAGATCCCGGCAAATACCATGGGTTTTACATCTTCAAATCCTTCAACGATATCTCCGCACGGACGGTCCACATGGGTGATGGTATCTCCCACCTTTACCTCACGGGAGGTTTTTATTCCTGAGATAATATAGCCCACATCGCCTGCCGCCAACTCAGCCCTGGGTTCCGGCCCCATCTTCAGTACACCAATCTCATCGGCATCATACTCCTTCTCTGTAGCTACAAATTTAACCATCTCTCCTTTTCGGATGGTCCCTTGCATAATCCTGAAATAGGCGTAAATTCCACGATAGGAGTTATATACCGAATCGAAGATCAATGCCTGTAAAGGTGCATCCGGATCTCCTTTTGGGGCAGGAACGCGGTCTATTATTGCCTTAAGTATCTCATCTACACCTGCTCCGGTCTTTCCGCTGGCTTCAATAATCTCATCCCGGCCACACCCAATCAGGTCTTCAATCTGATCCTTCACCTCATCGGGCATGGCACTATCCATATCCATCTTATTAAGCACAGGAATGATCTCCAGATCGTGATCGATGGCCTGGTAAAGCACAGAGATGGTTTGAGCCTGAATTCCCTGGGTGGCATCTACAATCAGCAATGCTCCTTCGCAAGCAGCAATGGAACGGCTTACCTCATAGGAAAAATCCACATGTCCCGGAGTATCGATAAGGTTCAGTAAATAATCCTTCCCCTCATGGCTATGCTCCATCTGGATGGCATGGCTCTTGATTGTAATTCCTCTCTCGCGCTCCAGCTCCATATTATCCAGAACCTGATCCTGGAAATCTCTTTCCTGCAGTGTCCCGGTCTTCATTAGCAACCTGTCGGCCAAGGTACTCTTGCCGTGGTCGATGTGCGCAATGATACAGAAGTTTCTTAATTGATCCATAAGGAGCTCTCAATTTTCAGAGTGCAAAGATAGTAAATTAAAAAGAGCCTGCCCCCGAAGGAACAGGCTCTTGAAATATATAGATGTTAATTAGACTACATCATACCACCCATTCCGCCACCGGGACCACCAGCTGGCATTGGAGGCTCTGGCTCAGGAATGTCCACAATGGCACATTCGGTTGTCAGGAACATGCCTGCAATAGAAGCTGCATTTTCCAGTGCAATACGGGCTACCTTGGTAGGATCGATTACACCTGCTTCGAACAGATTCTCGAACTTCTCGGTGTGGGCATTATACCCGTAGTCACCTTTTCCATCACTTATCGCTCTCACAACAACGGATCCTTCCAAACCAGCGTTCTCCACAATCTGGCGAAGGGGCTCTTCCAGAGCCCTTCTTACGATGGCAATACCAGTATTTTCATCTTCGTTGGAGGCTTTGAATTTCACCAGTTTCTCGACAGAACGCAGGTAAGCTACACCACCACCAGGAATAATTCCTTCTTCAACTGCAGCACGTGTAGCGCTCAGTGCATCATCAGTCAGGTCCTTCTTGGACTTCATTTCAACTTCTGAAGCAGCACCCACATAAATTACAGCAACACCACCAGCCAATTTGGCCAGACGCTCTTGCAGTTTCTCACGATCGTAATCAGATGTGGTATTTTCGATCTGCTTTTTGATCTGTCCAACCCTTGCGTCGATCATGGCTTTTTCGCCTGCACCGTTCACAACAATTGTATTCTCTTTATCAATGGAGATCTTCTCAGCTGATCCCAACATCTCAAGTTCGGTAGCTTCAAGCTTTAATCCTTTTTCATCTGAAATAACTGTACCGCCGGTAAGGATGGCGATGTCTTCCAGCATCTCTTTCCTTCTATCTCCAAAACCAGGGGCTTTTACAGCAGCAATCTTCAGCGATCCGCGAAGCTTATTTACCACTAGGGTGGCAAGTGCTTCAGCGTCAACATCTTCAGCAATAATCATCAAAGGACGACCAGTCTGAGCAGTGGCTTCAAGAACAGGAAGAAGATCCTTCATGGTAGAGATCTTCTTGTCATGGATAAGTATATAAGGATTTTCCAGAACAGATTCCATCTTCTCGGTATCGGTCACAAAATAAGGTGAGATGTATCCGCGGTCGAATTGCATACCTTCAACAACATCCACGTATGTATCTGATGATTTGGATTCCTCAATGGTAATTACACCTTCTTTTTTCACCTTAGACATGGCTTCAGCGATCAATGCGCCAATGGAGGCTTCATTGTTGGCAGAAATGGCAGCTACCTGCTCAATTTTCTTAATGTCATCACCCACACCCTGGGACTGGCTCTTTAGGCTTTTAACCACCTCGATAACAGCTTTATCAATTCCCCTTTTAAGGTCCATAGGATTTGCACCGGCAGTTACGTTTTTTAGTCCAACCTGAACAATAGACTGTGCCAGAATAGTAGCTGTTGTAGTACCATCACCAGCATCGTCATTGGTCTTGGAAGCAACTTCCTTAACCATTTGTGCACCTACATTTTCAAAGGGATCTTCCAGATCTATCTCTTTTGCTACGGTAACACCATCCTTGGTGACCTGGGGGGCACCAAATTTCTTTTCAATAATTACATTGCGACCTTTGGGGCCCAATGTTACTTTGACAGCGTTAGCCAGCTGATCGATACCGCTCTTAAGCAGATCACGGGCCTCCATGTCAAATTTGATCATTTTTGCCATTTCTATACTTTTTTAATTTGGTTACTTGGAAATAAATAATACATCACTCTGTGAAATCAGAAGATAGTCCTCGTCCTCAATGGTTAATTCCTGTCCGGCAAATTTTCCGTAAAGAACCAGATCACCCACTTTTACTTCCATGGGTTCATCTTTTTTGTCGGATCCGACCATTACCACTTTCCCATTCTGTGGTTTCTCTTTCGCTGTATCGGGAATAATAATTCCACTAGCGGTTTTCTCTTCAGCTTCAGAAGGCTTCACGAGAATTTTACCTGCAAGGATATTACCTTTAAGTACTGCCATTTTTTTTAAATATTTATAAGTTCGACATTATCAAAATCGCTTTCTCTTTATCATAATTTGTGCCAAAGGGAATAAACAAAAAAAAAGTGTCAGTATTATGACATACTGACACTTTCAATTTCTGAATATTTTAGGGGATCTTACTCTTCGCCTCCCTCTGCAGGCTCTGTACCAAAGGATTCGGGGAGATCGATGGTCTGTGCAGGTTGATCCATGATGCTTTCATCAAACTGACCCTGAAGACGCGAATTGGCAGCCTCTCCACCTTTTGGCACTGTAATACCTGCCAGAAGGCTGAAAACGATTAGTGCTGCACCCAGCGACCAGGTGGCTTTTTCAAGAAAATCGGCAGTCTTACGAACTCCCATATATTGGTTAGACGATGAAAAGTTCGATGCCAATCCACCTCCTTTTGAATTCTGTACCAGTACGATCAAGATGGTAAAGATGCAGGTTACAACAATCAATACCGTAAATACTACAAACATGTTAAGGCCTCTTTATGAATGATTTATATTCTTAACTTTCTCAATTTGAGCTGCAAAGTAAGCACTTTTTTCCGGATATTTCAAACTTAATTTCTCGTAGGCATAGATGGCTTTGGCAACCAGTCCTTGCTTCACATAAATCTTTGCCAGTGTATCTGTAATAAAACCATCATGCTCACGGATCGATGACTTGGAGACATCTCCTTTCAAAGTAGCCTTTCTGTCGGCCCTGATGGGCCCGGGATCGCCCTTAAGGAAATTCTGGATCAGGTGTCTGCTTTCGGATGTGGGTGTTTCTGAAGCCGACAAGACCGGCTCCTCCATCTCTGACTCCTCCTTTACCAGCTCCTTAATCAGGGTTTCAGAGGATAATTCAGGCTCTGAGGTATCCAGTACAAATGTTTCGTCCGAAACCTCTTCATCTTCCAACTCAAGCAAGTCCGTCTCTGGTTCAGAGGCTGCATCTGATTCAGGGCTCGCATATGGAGCATGTTGTTTAATAATAACATCAGCTTGCAAATCAGGCTCATCTGAAAAATGAATCTCATCCCTTTCTGCAGATAGGACAGGCTCAGGTGCTATTTCAATTTCTGGTTCTGACTCTGCGGGCTGACTTACCTCTGTCGGTTGATTTAGCTCTGCGATCAGACTGTATAACTTAATGCGGTCGCTGGAATAGATGGCGGCAATTTTCAGATCCCGCCTGGTATTGTGACCAAGCGATTCCAGGATTCGCACTTTTAACAAATGAGCCAGGTTAAACTCCGGATAATTCCGGCACAGGTCCCTTACCTCCTCCAGGTTGGCTGGAGCGTAATGCCGGGTGCTAAGGAGACGTATAATATCTGAAGGGTCCATATCAAGTTCGGTTACCAGGAAACAAATGCACGGTTAAATATATCCTCCATCAAATATTCCACAATCAGTTCAATGAGTGCGTTTTCTACGTCAGTAAGGTTTGCGGATGAATCATACTCTTCATACCTGGAAAAACTGGTGTCAAAATCAAGATCAGGCTCAAACAGGTTGGTATATTTCACCCTTACCGAAATGGTAAGCCTGTTTCGTGCCGATACCTCGTCACTTGTAATGGCAGTTGGGCGGGTTTCATATCCGGTAATCTCACCGGAAAATTGAACGTCTCCCCCATCGGTATTCAGGGTAAGACTAGTATTTCCCTGAATTTTATCCATCAGGGCATCCGTAAATACCTGACTTAACTGAGCCTGAACCAGAGCAGCCCGGTTGGGAAAGTACTCCACAGAATAGGTCTCAACTTCTTCGGAAATATTTACACCACTGAAAGAGTAGCCCACCTTGCACTGATTCAGCGTGACAAGTGACAGCAAAACCACCAATAAAATGGTGAGTGGTGAACCGAAGCTCACGAAGGCGCGAGCCGAGTACCTTTTATGTTTGTACCTACTGTTCATTGTCAATCGATATCGTATTCTTTTATCTTTCTATATAACGTACGTTCTGAGATCCCAAGGTCCAAAGCAGCATATTTTCTTTTGCCGTTGTGCTTCTCGAGCGCTTTAATGATTAATTCTATCTCCTTGTGTTCAAGGGAAAGGGATTCCTCTACAATCTCCTCTGTATCCAGGATGTTCTCTTCATCCCTGCCAGGTTTGGGAGGCGTGTTGTGGCTGATCTGGTTAGCTGCATCATCCGCCAGATCGTCCACGGTGGCATAGAGCCTCTTCATAATCCCTTCATTCTCCTGCTCAAAATTGGAGGACTCCGCTCCCTTATCCATGATCTGGGCGACCAGCTTTTTCAGATCGTTCATATCGCTCTTCATATCGAACAATACTTTGTAGAGAATTTCTCTTTCAGAATTGAAGGTATCTTCATTCGCCTTATCCTTATCAATCAGTGCTGGAAGCCTGGTCTTATGATAATCGGGAAGGTAATGAAGCAGTATGGGAGCAGTGATCTCACGTTCCTGTTCAATAATGGAGAGTTGTTCGGTCACATTTTTCAACTGTCTCACATTTCCCGGCCATTCATAGTTTACTAATACCTGGCGCGATTCTTCTTCGAGCCGAATGGCTGGCATGCGATAACGCTCAGAGAAATCAGCTGCAAATTTACGGAACAGAAGCAGAATGTCATTGCCTCTCTCCCTGAGGGACGGAATCTGGATAGGAACTGTATTCAGTCGATAGAACAGGTCCTCCCTGAACTTGCCATTCCTAATGGCCTGGGTAACATCAATATTGCTGGCTGCAACGATCCTGACATCCGTTTTCAATACCTTGGAAGAACCCACCCTGATATACTCTCCTGTTTCAAGTACCCGCAGCAACCTCACCTGGGAAGAAAGAGGCAACTCTGCAACTTCATCCAAAAATATAGTCCCCCCGTTTGCCACTTCAAAATAGCCTTTCCTTGTATCATGGGCACCTGTAAAAGCGCCTTTTTCATGACCGAATAACTCCGAATCGATGGTGCCATCAGGGATGGCTCCGCAGTTCATAGCAATATAGGGGCCATGTTTGCGGACACCCAGCGAATGAATAATCTGTGGAAATGCCTCCTTGCCGGTGCCACTCTCTCCCGAAATCAAAACACTGAGATCGGTGGGAGCCACCTGCATGGCTATATCAATGGCTCTGTCGAGACCGGGAAAATTCCCAATGATGGCAAAGCGTTGCTTTATTTGTTGTAGATCCATTGGCTTTCTGACAAAATAACCTGAAAGTATGACAAAATTACAACTTTAGTCGGATTCAAAAAGGTTTCTCCCATTAGTTTCCTATTTTTGACCAAAATGGTGGCCGAATTTCTAGGTATCATACCAGCAAGATATGCTTCATCGCGTTTCCCGGGCAAACCTCTGGCTTTGCTTGGTGAGAAACCTATGATTCAATGGGTATATGAAAGGGCATCGAATTTATTTGAACATCTGGTTGTAGCCACAGATGATGATCGGATTCTGAATACTGTAATAAATTTTGGCGGGAAAGCACTTAATACAAAGTCAGATCACAATACAGGAACTGAACGTTGTGCTGAGGCTCTGGATCTCTACAGGAATCAAACCGGACTCACATTTAGTCATGTGGTGAACATACAGGGAGATGAGCCTCTGATACAGCCCGGACAACTGCAAACATTGATGGACTGCTTCCAGGTCCCTGGTACAGGGATTGCCACACTGATCAGGAAGATCACCCAAGAAGAAGAACCACAAAATCCTAATCTGGTAAAAGTGGTGGTTGACAAATCACTCAAAGCACTCTATTTTTCCCGTGCTCTCATTCCCTATATACGGGGCCAAAAACCAAAAGGGTTTAGCTATTACGCACATTTAGGGCTATATGCTTATCGCTCAGATGTGCTGGAGAAGGTCGTGAACTTACCTGTCTCTGCACTGGAACAATCTGAAATGCTGGAACAACTGCGCTGGTTGGAACATGGCATAACAATCCAGACAGACATTACAGATCTACCCTCCATTGGAGTGGACACTCCAGAGGACCTGGAAAGAATTATGCGTGAAGGTCACTTCGAATAGGGATTTATTCATAGTGAAGGGTCCGGGCTGGATTGGACGTGGCTGCCCTGTAAGCAAGTACAGAAACAGTGGCCAATGAGATTATCATGGCTGTAAGGGCTGATATAACATAGATCCAGGGTTGAAACCCAATATGAAAAGGAAATCCAAGCAGCCAGTTCTGCATGAAAAAGTATGCTGCGATCCATGCCAGCAATACCGAGGCACTCATTAAAATGACAATTTCCCTGGATACCACCAGAACCACCTCTGTGATGCTTGCACCCATGGCCTTCCGTATTCCGATTTCCCTGGTTTTTCGATGGGTATTGTGAAGGGTTAGTCCGAACAGACCCAGGCTGGCAATAAGGATAGAGAGAATGGCAAACATCAACGAGAGTCGGCCGGTTCGCCTCTCCTCTTTGTAATAGTTATCCAGCTCTTCGTCCAGGAAAAAGAATTGAAATGGTGCTTCATTGGACATCTCCATCCACTTTTTCTTAATGCGATTCAGGGTGATGGGAATCCCCTCTCCTGCCACACCCAGTCTGACGGTAATAAATCCCGCCCAGTCAAGGTCCTCCTCTTTAAACCGAATCATATAGGGCTCCACCGGTTCCCGCAAGGAGGTGTGGTGAAAATCATCCAAAACCCCAATGATCTGAAGCTGGTTGGTATCCCCCTCCAAGGTGGGTTCAAGAATCACAGTGTTTAAAGGATCTTCAATGCCAAATTCTGAAATGGCGGCTTTATTAATCAGCACAGCCGAATGATCCATGGAGAATTTGGGATCAAAGAACCGGCTTTCCGGACCATCCAGCTCAAAATTATAGGCTCTTTGAAATTCATAATCCACGTAGTTGGTAGCGAACAAATAGTTCTGGGAGGCTTCCCTGCCTTTGATCTGGTAACTCTCTGTACTGTTATTAAATCCAAGATAGGTGGTTGAGTTTGTGGCTGCAGCCACTCCGGGTATCTTCTCAATTTCTCTGCAGAAGGTTTGAAGGCTGGATTCCAAAGGATAGGTTCTTTTTATAACCACCAGTTGCTCTTTGTCGTATCCCAGGTCTTTATTGAGCATGTATCGCAATTGATTGGATACAATCAAGGTACCCACAATGAAGGCTACTGAAATAGTAAATTGTACAATCACCATGGTTCTTCTGAAAAAAAGAGCCCTGCGCCTGCCCTGAAAATCGCCTTTAATTCCCTCCACCGGCTTGAACCTGGCCAGAAAAAGGGCAGGATAGGCTCCGCTAACCAATCCAACCAGAATGGCCAGTAGAATCACCAATGGCAATATGTATCGATGCTGAGAGGCCTCCATCCTTAAATTCAGGTCCATGGTTTGATTGAACAGAGGCAAAGATAACTCCACCAATATCAAAGCGATTCCCAAGGCAATGAGGCTGAGAACAACCGATTCGGTGAGAAACTGCCGCACCAGCAGGGATTTATTGGAACCAACCACTTTTCTCAAGCCTATCTCTCTGGCCCTGGAGGCAGATCTGGCAGTGGACAGGTTCATAAAATTGATGGATGCAATCACCAGGATAAAGAATGCAACCAGGGCAAAAATGTGAATATAGAGCCGATCGTTCACAGGACGAAAACAGATCTCCATGCCCACCTCAATGTCTGGCTGAAGGTGAATATCCACCAGAGGCTGAAGATAGACGCCGTACCTGTTCCCTCCTGCTGCCCACTCTTCCGGTCCGACTCCCAGAATGGCTTCTATCTCGGTACTCACATAGCTGGACATCACTTCAAGCATCTTCGCCTCCACCTCTTCCGGATCTGCTCCGGGTTGCAGCAGCACATAACTGAAGATAGAGTTCTGGAACCAGGTGGTTTTATCCTCCCAGTCGATGGTCTCCATGGATGCAATAAAATCCGCAAAAAAATGAGAATTATCGGGAAACGCCTCAATTACTCCGGTCACATAGTAGTAATTGCTATCGCGGTTTACACTGATAGGTAATCCCAGGGGATCTCTGTTCCCAAAATAGAGCTTTGCTTTTTCCTCAGTTATAACCACCGTATTGGGGCGGGTGAG
>RCNB010002493.1_pt1 | contig 11269 bp, 12 predicted proteins | sample 2041321 | NCBI WGS metagenome assembly RCNB01 (sample SAMN09708232, study PRJNA481090) | Marine sediment metagenome, whole genome shotgun sequencing project.
AAGTCGAAATTGCAGAGGTTGCGGCTATCGTAATAAATATGAATGTTTGGACACGCTTGAAATTGGCACAGGGAGAAACACCTTATTTCATATAGATGAACAATAGTAACCTTATAGGTTTGGGTATAGCCGCCATCGGTAGGCCGCAGTATATCAACATCAAGCGAAGTAAACCCACAGAACTGTTTTCTTTGCAAAATTTCAAAGAGAAAGGTATGTCGATGCTTGATTATGTCTATGATTCAGGTATGCGTTATTTTGGTACCGCACCCGGTTATGGACTAGCAAGTCAATGGTTGATAGATTGGGTCACAAAAAATAATGATCCTGACATAAGCTTGGCGACGAAATGGGGTTATCCGATTCATTGTGTCTGCTAAAACGAACGTTTTATGGGACTAACTATTTTTTGCTCAGCGTATAAGTTCAGTTTTAAGCAACCTCTAAAGTTGAAATAAATCTAACTTCTACTTAATTGAACTAGTACATTTAAACCCACCTATAATTGAACTTTCCAAAAACCCCAATTAAAGAACCGTTTAAATATTGGACTTGCAACAAAAAAGTGGACATTAAGTTGCGAGTCATGCTGCTACTTTTTGATTAAACATTTCGGTTTCAAATTCTTTTATAGTTTTATATCCTAAATAAGAATGTATTCTTCTTCTATTATACCAAGTTTCTATCCATTGAAAGATTGATAATTTGGCTTCTGATTTAAGTCCATAGTTGTGTTTGTATACCCATTCTACTTTTAGATTTTTATGGAAAACAGACTTAGACGAATTGAAATAGCGATAATAATTCTCTTAGGAATATCAACTTTCAACCTTGTTACTCCTTAATTTATCCAACTCCGAAGATGAAGTTATTGAAGTGGCAACCGAAGTAAAGAATCTACCTGATGATGTATCAAGAAATTATTTAGACAAAACTGCCTATAAAATTAAAGTAGCCTCCAATTTGAAGAAGCCAGCCAACACGCTCCATTATTTTTCATCATAACAAATACTGCAAATAGGAAATTTGAACATTTTTAACTAGCTTACCTACAAATACTGCAAATAAGAAATTTGATATGATTGAATACAAGTTGGGTCACTTCGAGGAAATTGTTTTACTAACCGTTTGTGTCTTGTATGAAAATGCTTACGGAGTTTCAATTAAGGATGAAATTGAATCCAGAATAGGAAAGGGGGTAAGTGTAGGTGCGTTGCAATCGGCCCTGAGGAGGATGGAAGGAAAGGGATACTTGGAATCAAAAGAGGGAGAAGAGACGAATGAGCGAGGAGGTAGGCGCAAGCGATATTTCACTATAACAAACCATGGAAAAAATGCTTTGAGAGAATCTAAAGATCTACGAATGAAGCTGTGGAAAGAAATACCCAGTGGCATACTAAGTTAAGAAATAGGAAATGAAAAAGATTGGAGACTGGATATTGCAACTCTTTTGTCGCCAAGAATATTATAGCGATATACGCGGCGACCTGGAAGAGCTCTATTCAAGGAGAATAGCTAGTTCGAGTAAAATTAAGGCAAGTTTCAAGTACTTTATTGCAGTGGTCATTCTCCTACGACCTTCACTCTTAAAGCCCTCAAAATTTATGAGTTTTATGAATATTTCAATGATAAATCAGTATATCAAAATTTCATCAAGAAACTTTTTAAAGCACAAATTCAATTCAGCAATTAACGTATTTGGATTGTCCATAGGCATTGCGGCGGCTATTTTGCTTTACGGTTATGTAAGGTTTGAACAATCATATGACAAAGGTTACGACAAGGCAGAAAGTATCTATAGAGTCACCAATCACTCGAAATTTGGAGATAGAATCAGAAATGGGATAACTGGTTCCGGTATGTTGGCACCAACTTTAGAAACTGAAATTTCGGAAATAAAATTAGCAGGAAGAGTATATTATTTTCGCCAACCTGTTATACAAAACGGCGAAAATAAATTTAGGCAATCCCGCGTTTATTATGCCGATATAAATCTGACCCAAATCCTCGAGTATGAATACCTACAAGGCGATGCAAAAACGGCACTTTTGGCGCCCAATAGCATTGTTCTTTCTAAAACGACTGCTGCCAAAATATTTGAAGACGAAGAGAATGTAGTAGGTCATAATTTGGTGGTAAATCAGGTTCCTATGCAAGTTACCGGCGTGATAGAGGATGTTCCTCTGAACAGTAATTTCGTACCCAACATGTTGGTTTCTATGAGTACAATGACGGATATAAGTTGGGATCGTCAGGGTACAATTACCTATGTACTGCTAGAGGATAAGGTATCACCAAATTGGATCGATGAAAAAATGGTGGAAATGGTGGATCGATTAAAATTGGGCAGCCCGGAGGAAGATTTTTCGGTTTGGTTTGATCTATATCCAATAGCGGATATCCATTTGTCTCCAGATCAAAATCAGGAAGGACGTGGTAGTTTAAGTATGGTATATGCGCTATCACTCATCGCTGTGTTCATTATATTGATTGCAAGTATCAATTATATGAATTTAGCTACGGCAAGATCTTCTCAGCGTGCCAAAGAGATTGGAGTGAGAAAAGTAATTGGAGCAGTGCGGCGGCAAATTTCCTTTCAGTTTCTAATGGAGTCAACATTGGTTTCCCTTATCTCGGTGGCAATTGGAAGTTTTCTAGCTTTTATGTTTCAGGAAGCCTTTGTTCAGATGACGGGTGTTGCTTCAACGATCGATTTTCTGAACCTTGACATCTTCCTAAAACTAGCAGCTCTGGCAGTTGTCATTGGATTAATTGCCGGAATCTATCCTGCAATTATTCTCTCATCCTTTAGACCCGTGTTGGTGCTGAAAGGAATTCATGCATATAAGGGAGGTACCGGACTAAGAAGGGTTTTGGTGGCATTTCAATTTATGATTTCCATTGTACTGATTATATCCACGTTCGTCATATACAATCAAATTGATTTTCTTCTAAACAAAGATTTAGGATTTAATGAGGAAGCCGTTTTCGTAGTGAGACTGCGAGAAGCAGATCCAAGTGGAATACTTAAACAGGAATACCTACAACACCCTAACATCAAATCTGTGACGGCCACCAACTCAATGCCCGCGACGGGAGACTCAGGAGCCACATTCACCATTCGCAATGAAAGTGGAGAAGTATCTAAAGATAACGTGAGTATGGCAACTATTGACAATGATTACTTGGACTTGATGGAGATTGAGCTAATAAAAGGGAAAATATTTGCTGATGATAATGGAACTAATGCGAATTCAATAATTGTAAATGAGGCTTTAGTCAGTAAATATGGATGGAAAGAGCCTTTAGGACAGTACATTTCTGCTTCAATGGAGGATGATGGAAGTCCGATGGAAAAATTTGTAATAGCAGGAATTGTGAAGGATTTCAATATGCTTAGTTTGTACAATACGGTCCAACCATTTGCATTTTTCAAGAAGCCACAATTCGATTGGGGAGGACAATATCTGTATATCAAACTAGGCGAGGGGGACTTAGTTAAAACAGTCACATTCATTCAGGAAAAATTTGAGTCGTTTGATGAGAAAAGCCTCTTCTCAGGAAGATTTTTGGATGTTCATTTAGAGAGCATTTACAAGCAGGAGCAGAAGACAGCAAAGCTCTTCTTTGTATTCGCAGCACTTACAATAACCATTGCCTGCCTGGGTCTTTTTGGACTAGCTGCATACACACTAGAAAGAAGAATTAAGGAGATTAGTATCAGAAAAGTACTTGGAGCCACTCTCAATGACATCATTAAGCTGGTATCAATAGAATTTTTGATCATCATTCTTGTCTCAAGTGTGGTGGCATCTCCGTTAGCCTATTTCTTCATGGAGAAATGGCTAAGCAATTTCAGCTATCATGTTGATGTATCACTGCTGACTATCTTGATGGGAGCATTTGTAGCATTGTTAATTGCAATGTTCACTATCAGCTTCCAGGCTTTGAAAACTGCCAAGAGTAATCCAGCAATTACGTTGAAATGTGAGTGAGTAAATATGCGTTTTAGATCAGCATCTTCGGGATTTCACCATCAACAAGTAAGTGACCTGTAGTAGTATTTTTTTGCGAGAGCAGCGAGAGTCGCAGGAAGTAGAAAAACTCCAGATCCAATCATGTTGCCAACTGATTTCGACCCTTGATGATAAGATAAAATATATGCAATTTGAATTGGATAAGGAAAATCCATTAATTCAAATTTCACATCAAGAATTGCTTAGCGTGTAGCTGGAAATCTGTCGGATTTCTGCGCCGCAATAATCATAGCTTTGGCGCTGTATGTAATGAATCAATAATAGATGAAAGCTCTACTAAAATTTTCGTGGATTGGCCCTGTTGTTTTTATTTCAGCAATTGTAGTATCTGGGTTGCTACAACCTAATTACTCCCATTTGAGTCAGTTCATAAGTGAACTTGGGGCAGAGAATGCTCCCAATCAATTGTATATGAATTATTTTGGAATAATCCCATTTGGTTTTTCAATTTGTTTATTTTCATTTGCAGGAATCTTTTATTCCAAACCCAAAGTCCAAAAGCTGGCTTTTATTATATTGTCACTGACAGGTATTCTATTTGTTATTGCTGGTATTTTTAATTGTGATGAAGGATGTACATTTGAAGATATGTCGCAAAAGTCAATAATTCACAATATGAGTGCTTTTAGCGCATTTCTGTTATCAATCCTTGTTCAACTATTAGTTGGTATTCTTGTTTTCACAAAGAGAAGAACTCGCCTTAACAAGTATAGCTTCTTAGCAGGAATTATAGGTATCATACTTTTTTTTCTAATAAGTAAGGTGGGGATTTATTCAGAATTCAGAGGATTATTCCAAAGACTTTTTTTAACTAACTTTTTGGTTTGGTTAATTGTTTCAGGCAGTCTAATTTTAAAACTACATACAGCAAGTTATAAAGGACATTAAAACGCCCTTTATACTAACCGCTAGCAAATTCAATTAAGGCTAATTCCTACTTATTTGAACTAGTTTAACTAATCCCACCTTAAACTAGACTTTCCTGAAGTAAGCAATCGTTGACATTTAAACGGTCCTTTATATGAACTTATACTGAAAACGTCCATTTTATGGAACTTAATATTTATTTCTATCTTCAATGATAATTTCTAAAATTTCAAAACAACGATTCTGATTAGGTTTTACAAAATAGATAAGACCAATGTCATTTACTCGGCACTAGTATATACAGCAACCAATAAGCAAAAACATTCTATTGGATATTGAGCTAAATATCACCAAAAATCTAAAGAACCAGTTTCAGGAATATTTCAAACTGAAAGAGATTCAAGGAGAGTACTTTTTAGGTTCAAGTATTGGTGGTGGTCAAAGCATGGAATTTGTCGATTTTCCTGGCCAAATGGAATTTTACCATTTCAAGAAGTCGTATTTTAAAATACCCATTCGTATGAAATCAATTAATCCAATTGATAGTGAATGGTTCCTGATACATATTAACCTTTCTAAAACTAAACAGCAAAAGAAGGTTGCCAACGAATTGATTGATTTTCAAAAGCATCTTCCCATTGGGCTATTACTATATGGCTCGGGACTCGAGATAGACACACAATTACCTCCTAACGTAGAAATGGAATTGGCCAGCATACACTTTCATCGCTCCTTTCTTGACACGTATTTTGAAAATTGGAAAAATAGTATTGACACTTCTAAGAATTTGGTCTATGAAGATCTGGATTACAAGTTGGAAAATTCTCTGAACAAAGCATTGTTTTCTATCCGAAACAAAATAGAATGTCATGCCAATGTGCTTCATTTCATGAATCTGTTTTTTGAGAAAATAAAAGTGCATTCTCAAACGACCCATCATGAGACTTTACACTCAGAAGACGTTAAAAATTTATTCAAGGCTTCGGTCTACTTAAGAAATCCTGTAGCTAAAAAAATAATTTCATTAGAAGAACTGGCTTTCATTGCCAATATGGGAATTACCAAATTCAAAACTACCTTTAAACAGCTATTCGGCAGTCCACCAATTCAATATCGAAACAAAATACGGATGGAATTTGCCAGAGAAGAAATAGTGGCCCGAAGAAAAACCCCGACTGAAATAAGTTATGATTTAGGGTATGCACATCCATCTAACTTTACTACGGCTTACAAAAAATACTTTGGTGAGCTACCCTCTTCACATATCTAAATATTTTCGTCTTCTCTAACTAGTCAATTGTCTTTTCGCATTAAAATCCAAGTGGTTCTAGGTTCTAAATTGCATACAATAAAAACTACAGAAAGATGAAGTGTATTTATTTGATACTGGCCGTTAGCCTGATAGTCGAACGTTCATTTTCACAAGAACAAACTACCAGCGAAAAGAACCAAATAGAGATCAATAAAGAAATTGCCCGAAATTTCTATCAAGATCTCTGGTTTACCAACAAAACAGAAAATTATAAGAAATACGTGGCCAATCAATATATTGTACACGATATTGGGGATAGAAAGGGAGTCATGGAACCAGCCATTGAACAGAAGAATATAGCTGACTTTTTCTGGGAAAATGGCAACTTCGAATCCAAAATAGACTACCAAATCGCCGAAGGAGATTTAGTGGCAACACGATGGACAGGTTCTTTTAAATCAAAAACAATATTCGGACGTATCGCTTTAGAAACCGATGAGCCGATAAGTATCATTAATGTATTCAGAATCAAGGATGGTAAAATAGTTGAATTTTGGAACCACCGCCACGATATTGAAACGCCTCAAACCTTGAAATTTACCATTAAAGGACTCATTATTGGGTTATTGATTGCTTTGTTTCCAACCATTCTTGTTTTTCGGATTAGAAAAAAACTCAGATTACTTGCCAAATAAAACGCTTCGCAAATAAAATTAAAGTTCGGAGTGGCGAGGGCCTATGCAAATAGTAAAAAGACTAATCTTTGGGAAAACGAAATAAATAAAATATTAAGTAATACGGAACCTGCCCTATTTGTGTCTGAAAATTAAAAGTTCAAACAAAAGACACTTCTGTAATTTGTAATTTTTTCAAATAATCATTAATTTGCATCAATATTAATAATATTGGTTCATTATGGGGGTAATTAGAAAATCTATCACATTTACGGAACAACAAGATGCTTACGTGAAAAGCTTGATCGAACAAGGCTTTTACACTAACGATAGCGAATATGTCAGAGATATTATTCGGAAAGACCAAGAGCGAAGAAAGCGTATAGTAGACTTGAATGAGGCTCTAATCGAGGGTATGGAGAGCGGACCATCCGATGCCACTATAGATAGTATTTGGGAAGAGGCTATAAAGGAGCACAATGCCGGAAAATAGCTATATAATAAGTTTCAAGGCAAGGAGTGATATTAAGTCCATTGCCAAATATACCATTAAGGAATTCGGAGAAAGTCAATCTTTGAAATATGCGAAAGGCTTAAAGGGTATTTTAGTAGAATTAGCAAATAATCCCGAGTTGGGAAGGAGATATGTGGCCGTCAAAAACCAAATGCTTTTGAGGTATAGATATAAATCACACGTAGTTTTTTATTATATCAACAACAAAGAAATTTTTATTGTTAGAATACTTGGGGGCAAGATGGACTTTCCAAATCACCTAAAGTAAAGTCAAAGAAAAGTTAGTTTTAATTCATTTTACCGATAATTGGAGCTTGAAACTATTTCGAATGTTAAAGTTTGTTAAAAAGTGAGCCTTGCGGTGAGTCCAAAAATCGACCCCTTGGCAAGCCTTAAATGCAGGGCGTTTCGGAGAAAAGTTTGAGTCCCGTCCAGACCGCTAGAGATTGTTCAAAATTGCACAAAAAGTCTGTAAATTAATGAATTGCAGGCTTTTTCATTTTATGTCAAATACTACCATGTAGTATCATAGGCGATACGAAGAAAAACAGGGCATTGGCCTAAAGACAATAAGAAATAACCCAAGCGGTCAATATAGTCATCATGGGTACCGTCGGCTACTTTTTCTTGATGATTCAGAAAGGCTAGACCAATAGCTAATGCCATTTTTCTTTCTTTGATATCTTAGGCGTGTGCAATAGTTTTTGTTTTCTTTTTGTCCATGCAAGTGGTAAGCGCAATAAGGATAAGTAATCTGCCTATTTCATCATTCTATTATTAGTGTATTTCTTTGTATTCAAACCAATCAAAATCTGCATGTAATCTATTATAGGCAAGATCTTGGCAACAAATACCAACAAAACTACCTGTAAAAGCAGGGCGGTAACGTTCGCTGCCATCTCTTACATGGTCATCTGACAAAATACTTGAGTCAATCCGTCTGCCTAGTTTTGAATATTTTTTTTCATCATCCAAACTATAATAGAACTGGAGTTTGTCGCTTTTCATAGTGCCTTTTAAAATAATGGTAGTATGGGCCGTGATGTCAACTAGTTCTTCTTGTGAGGTTTGCGCGTAATTATCTGCAGTGAAAATAGACAGGTGCTTTTTGAGCCATCATGATTAGATGTGATGCAAGCATAGTGATAGTGCCCTGTATTGTAATAAAACACAAGACCTGCCATTTGTTGAAATGTATTTGGATAGAACTCAATTTTAGTGGAAACTTCAACATTTAAATTCTACGCGCTATAAGACTTTGATTATGTGTTGAAGTCAGTGACTCTTTTCCGAGCAAGCGCAAAAACCCTTTTCTCGAATTTAGGAACACCAACTCTCAGAAATAGGAATTCTCAAAGATTGATATTGGATTCTGAGAGCTGCGTTTTGAAAATCATCTCTTGCGGATTACTTGGTAATTGGATGGTTTTTCAAATTGGTTTTTGGAATTCCTGCACGTGGAAATTTTTTATCATGCATCAAGTAGGGCCAACCATTTTTCCATATGATTTCTTCGATAGCAGTCTCTCTACCTAAAATACATCTGCCTTTTTCAGATAATGGTCTACCGACGAGAAAAACAGCGTACCAGTCTCCTAGTTGGGTTTGAACAAAATCACCATGTCCTGCTTTTTGCAATACATGGGTGTTTGCTTCTTTTGATGTTAGAACCGGATTTTCAGGATGGAATTCGTAAGGCCCAAAAATCGATTTACTCCGAGCTATAGATAGTGCATGGTTATATTCCGTGCCGCCCTCTGCCAGAATCATATAATAATATCCGTCTTTTTGAAAAAGATGGGGACCTTCGCTTAGCCCAAGTTTACTGCCTTCTGTTAAATAGTCGACCTTTCCGATAAGCTGCTTTTTCTGTAGGGAATATTCCTGTATTTCAATTCCTCCAAAGAACTGCCCATTTCTATGGTCTACTAACATGTTCAGAAACCAGTTTTTACCATTGCTTTCATGAAAAAGGGAACCATCAAAACCTCTAGAACACAAATAATCAGGGTCGCTCCAAGGCCCTTTGATATCCGTAGCTATAACCAAATAATTGGGTGTGTCTTTCCATACACCATCAAATGATTGTACATTGCTATACACCAGGTAAAAAAGGCCATTGTCATAAGATAAACAAGGTGCCCATACCCCACAGGAATCAGGATTTCCTTTTAAATCCAATTGTGATAACCTGTCTAAAGGTCGCACTATCAGCTCCCAATTCTTAAGGTCTTTTGAATGGTGAAATTGAACACCTGGAAACCATTCAAAAGTAGAAGTCGCAATGTAATAGTCGTCTTCGACCCTAATAATCGATGCGTCTGGATTAAAACCTCTAAGAATGGGATTTTTAATCATTTATTAGTTTTTTGCCAACTATTTTTCAAGTTCTTCCAATGTTTTGTCTTTGGTTTAGGGTAAAATCTATAGTAGTATAAAAAAGCCGAGGAATGCAATGGCACCGAACAAAATTATATTAAAATTGCGTCCAGTTATATCTTCTAAATTTTGCTTATGAGAAAAATCTGCTTTAATATGAATGGATTCACCATTAAGACCCCGTTCATTTTTTCCTTTTATTTCTGACAGCCCAGGATTAAAACGGCTCCAAAAAGCTTCCATAAGATAAACATTGTTTTCTTTTGAAATTTCCATCATAGCATTTAACTGACTTGAATTGATTGCCATTAGTTTTTCACACCACACTTGTTTGCCTTTTTTCATGACGGCTATACTCGATTCAACGCGTGAGTTATGCGGTATAGGAATACCTGCCAATGGATTCATTTAAGGAGCCTCGTTCGAGGTATAATTTTTATCGACACTAGGCTATTTTCAAAAAGTTACTAATTTTTCTTTGGAATGAAAAGCAACAGCATCGTTATTCACTTCTGCTACTAAAGCAAATCTGGACAAAATTGATGAACTATATTTACTAACCCTACAATGCCCCAGCTGAACTTTTTCGTTAATCCCATTCCTATTTTCTGCCCATTACCTTTTGAATCGCAGTTCGCATTAAGACCGAATTTATCCATAAGCTGTTCTGGAGTGCCACTTTCTCCAAAAGTATCTTGTGTAGCAACAAATTCTTGCGGTGTTAGGTGATGCATACTTAATGTTCTTGCTCCACTTTCGTTTTGAATTTGCGGGTATCATTCTTTTTGAATTCAAAGGGCGGAGCCTGACAGACACACTTAGGCTATGGGAAACTTGATTATTTTAACTTTATTCTCTTTTACTTTATATAGCGTTACGCATGATGTTCAAGCCCAAAAGGGAACTTTTCCCTTGACCGATACCTTTACATCCGCCGAAATTCCAATTAATACCAAAGTTTATTTGTTTCAGGGAAAGAAAAATAGGGATTTAACCTAATCTTCTAAAAAAAAAGCACCCTCTTTATTAAGAAAATCAAAAAATTCAAATTTTAATTCAATTTGCTGATATTCAATACCTTAAATATTCATAATTATTCTATACCTTTATTATACATATTTATTAATCTTAAGTATGGGTATGCTTTCTATAATAAAAATAAAAGATATCGCAACCTTAATTGGAAGTGCTTGCGGATTTTTTGCAATTATTCTTACAATTTCACCAAATCCTGCATATCGGTTAGCAATGGCGATGATATTTATTGCAATCATTACAGATACCTTAGATGGGTATATAGCTCGGAAATTAGATCAAGCGAATGAATTTGGAAAAGAATTAGATTCCCTAAGTGATTTTTTTGCTTTTGGGATTGCACCAGCATTAATTACTTTTTGTATTTATACCCAACCTACTACTTCTATGGGAATGAGTGGCTTTTCTATTTGGATAATGTTTATTCCTACATTTATTTTTATTTTAGGCGCAATTATTCGACTAGCTCATTTTAACTGTACTGAATTAGAAGGTTATGTGGGTGTTCCTA
>RCNB010002494.1_pt1 | contig 11267 bp, 10 predicted proteins | sample 2041321 | NCBI WGS metagenome assembly RCNB01 (sample SAMN09708232, study PRJNA481090) | Marine sediment metagenome, whole genome shotgun sequencing project.
ATTCCCGCCAAGGTTTGTATTTCTAAAGCAATATGCTCAATAACATGACCCATCCATGTACCTTCATCAACACGCATAAAAAATCCACCCTCGCACCCCTCAGAACACCTATGAGAATACATAGTGGGAAACATTTTTTCAAGGCGCTCTTTGAAACCATCAATTTTATTGGAAGGGCGTTCTTCCATGTCTTCTAAATCTAAGACCATTACAATAAGTCTATGGCGGCGTACAGACCAATAGTTAGGTCCTCTCATGGCATTTATCTCTCTTATCTTCATAAGGATTTCTGTTTAAGTTAGTGTTAGCGAAAGATTATAAATATATACATTATTTCCATAAAAAATTAGTTTATTTTTGTCTCCGATTTAAAAAAAAAATTGAGCTATGCTGAAGGCAAAAGGTATTTTAATCCCCATTGGCGGTAATGAAGACAAAGGTTTTCATGATGAAGAAAACTCTTCTTTAGATTTTATTGATGAGGGTATTTTAGCACATGTAGTGGAAGAAGCTGGGGGAGAACAAGCAAAGATTGTTGTGATTCCTACGGCCTCGAGTATACCCGTTGAAGTGGGTAAGAATTATGTAGCGGCATTTACGACTTTGGGGTGTAAAAACATAACTATTCTTGACATACGAAGTAAGGATGATTCTGAACAAGCAGCGGCTATTGATTTGGTTAAAAGTGCCGATTGCATTATGTTTTCTGGTGGTGACCAATCAAAAATTCAAAATTTTATTGGTGGTACCACAGTGCATGAAATCTTGTCTGATCGTTACTTTAATGAAACAGGGTTTGTAATAGCAGGCACGAGTGCAGGAGCAATGGCTATGGCTGAAGAAATGATTGCTGGTGGTAGTGCAACAGAGGCTTTTATAAAAGGTGCTGTTACCATGTATAAAGGGCTGAATTTAGTACCTCAATTGATTATTGATACTCATTTTATTAAAAGAGGGCGTTTCGGGAGAGTTGCCGAAGCCGTTGCAAAATTTCCAACACTATTAGGTGTCGGATTGGCAGAAGATACTGGCCTGATTATTAAAAATAATATTGCAGCCGTTATCGGATCTGGCATGGTTATTTTATTTGATCCTAGAAAGGTAAAACACAATAATGAAAAAATATTAAAAGACGGTACTCCGATGTCGCTAACCAATTTAAAAGTACATATTTTGGCCAATGGGGATCGGTTTAATATCAGCAAGAAAAAAGTAAAAGTACTGCCTTTAGAGGCTTCCTTTATCTAACCGTAAATAGCAATTTCTTCATCACCGTTAGAAGACTTACGCGCTCTGTACATACCTTCTGTATTAAAAGGCATGGCTATATTACCTTTTGCATCGACAGCAATGAGCCCACCATCACCCTTAAGTTCTAGTATACGTTTGTGAATCACCTCATTTGAAGCATCTTCGAGGGTCATATTTTTATGCTCGATTAAGCAAGCTACATCATAAGCAACAACCCCACGAATAAAGAATTCGCCACTGCCAGTACAAGAAATAGCACAAGTTTTATTATGTGCATAATTGCCTACACCAATCATTGGAGAATCACCAACGCGACCCCATTTTTTATTCGTCATACCACCAGTAGATGTTGCTGCGGCTATATCTCCATTCTGATCACAAGCAACAGCACCAACTGTACCAAATTTTGAATCTTTTTTAACCGAATGGTCTAGTTGAAAACTGTCAGTATCCTTAATTTCTAACCATTGCTGGTGTCGTAATTCGTCATAAAAATAAGCATCGTCTTCTAACTTATACTGTAACTGTTTAGCAAATTGCATCGCGCCATCACCCGCTAGAAATACATGTTCACTTTTATCCATCACGTCGCGCGCCAAAGAAACAGGGTTTTTTATACCACTCACTAATGAAACAGCACCCGCGTTTAGGGTTTTTCCATCCATAATAGAGGCGTCCATTTCATGTGTTTCTGTAGCAGTAAACACACTGCCTTTACCAGCATTGAACAAGGAAGAATCTTCCAATGTTTTTACTGCTTTTTCTACAGCATCAACGGCTGAACCTCCATCTTTTAAAATGCAATACCCAGTATCTAACGCAATTTTAAGAGCGCTTTTATAGGCCTTTTCTTTCTCAAGAGTCATCATTCCTTTGAGCAGTGTTCCGGCCCCACCATGTATCGCGATAGAAAATGTATTCATTTGCACAGTTTAAAGTGCGAAAATTACAAATTGCATTTCAATTAATTTCAATTCAAGAGATAAGTTTTGTAGTTTTATACACTACATTAAAATAAACTCAATGTCTGAACAAAAACGACTTTTTCTTGTCGATGCTTATGCCCTTATATTTCGCGGCTATTATGCCTTTATAAAAAACCCTAGAATCAATTCTAAAGGACTTGATACTAGTGCTATTATGGGTTTTATGAATTCATTATTAGATGTAATTAAACGCGAACGACCAGATCATCTAGCTGTTTGTTTTGATCGAGGTGGTAGTGTAGATCGTGTAGAACTATTTGCTGAATATAAAGCCAATCGCGACGCAACACCTGAAGCGATTAAAATAGCAGTGCCATATATTGAAGAAATTTTAAGAGCCATGCATATACCAATCATGGTAAAAAAAGGTTTTGAAGCTGATGATGTGATCGGCACATTGGCTAAAAAAGCAGAAAAACAAGGCTATAAAACTTTTATGGTTACACCCGATAAAGATTTTGCGCAATTGGTAAGCGAGAATATTTTTATGTACAAACCCTTATTTGGCGGCGGTTATGAAACGTGGGGAATACCAGAAGTACAAAAAAAGTTTGAGGTGGAGCGCCCTGAGCAAGTTATTGACTTTTTAGGCATGATGGGGGATTCTGCTGATAATATCCCTGGACTACCGGGTGTTGGTGAAAAAACAGCGAAAAAATTTATTGCTGCTTATGGCAGTATGGAAAACCTTTTAGCAAATACACATGAGCTCAAAGGTAAAATGAAGGAAAAAGTAGAAGGCGCTAAAGAGTTGGGTATGCTTTCAAAAGAATTGGCCAAAATTATGCTCGATGTTCCTGTAGAATTTCACGAAAAAGATTTTGAGCTTGACCAACCAGATTTTGACAAAGTAAAAACTCTTTTTGAGGAGTTAGAGTTTCGAAGAATGATTGATAATTTCAACAAGACATTTGCTCTTGAAACTCCTGCTGCTAAAAGCCAACAAAAAGTTGAAAGTACGGCCCCTAAAACAATAGCTACAGTACAACCAAACAATGGTCAATTTGATCTGTTTGCGGCGCCTGGTACTGGAACCGTAAGTCAGGATGAAGCAATCGAAATTTCAGGTTACAAAACCATTACAAATACGGATCATTTTTATCAATATATCGATACGCCACTATCGCGAAAATTATTACTCGAAAGGTTATTAAAACAAAAATCTGTCTGTTTTGATACAGAAACGACTGGTCTAAAAGCCTTAGAGGTTGAGTTAATTGGTATTTCATTTTCATGGGAGAAAGGAAAAGGTTATTATGTAACTTTTCCTGAAGATCAATCCAAGACACAACAAATAGTCAATGAATTTTTACCCTTTTTTGAAAATGAATCAATCGAAAAAATTGGTCATAATTTAAAATATGATATCAAGGTATTATCGAATTACAGGATACCCGTTAAGGGAAAATTATTCGATACTATGATTGCGCATTACCTCATCAATCCAGACATGCGCCACAATATGGATATACTTTCTGAAACTTATTTGGGATATCAGCCTGTATCGATTACTGATCTGATTGGCAAAAAAGGTAAAAACCAACTCTCAATGCGTAGTGTTGACGCGTCAAAACAATCAGAATACGCGGTTGAAGATGCCGATGTTACTTTCCAGCTAAAAGAACATTTCGAAAAAGAATTAGAAAGCGGCAACGTAACCAAATTGTTTCAAAAAGTAGAATTACCGCTGGTAACGGTACTCACCGCAATGGAAATTGAAGGAATTAATATCAATACTGATTTTTTAAAAGAACTCTCGGTGGATTTAAACAAAGATGTTGATCGCTTAGAAAAGAGTATCTATGAGCAAGCAGAAGAAGAATTTAATTTGGCCTCGCCAAAACAATTAGGCCATGTTCTATTTGACAAATTAAAATTAGTTGATAAACCTAAAAAAACCAAGACAGGACAGTATTCTACAGCCGACGATGTACTTTCTTATTTAGCGAAAGACCATCAAATTATTCGTGATATTCAAGAGTTTAGACAATACAATAAACTAAAAAGTACCTACGTAGATGCTTTACCCAATGAAGTAAACCCTAAAACACATAGAATTCATACTGTCTATGCCCAAGCGGTTGCTGCAACAGGTCGTTTAAGTTCTAATAATCCGAATTTGCAGAATATCCCAATTCGTACAGAAAGAGGGAGACAAGTACGTAAAGCCTTTATCCCGAGAGATGAAAATTATGTGTTATTAGCTGCAGATTACTCACAAATTGAATTGCGAATTATTGCTGCATTGAGTGAAGAGGAAAACATGATTAAAGCATTTAAAAACCAAGAAGACATACATGCTTCTACGGCCGCTCAAGTTTTTAATGTTGCCTTAGAAGACGTGACTAGAGAGCAGCGCGGTAATGCCAAAACAGTCAATTTCGGGATAATTTATGGAGTCTCAGCTTTTGGTTTAAGCAACCAGACTTCACTAAGTCGCTCAGAAGCTAAAGAATTAATTGACACCTATTACACTACCTATCCTAAACTGCGACAGTACATGGCGTCTCAGGTAGATTTTGCACGTGAAAATGGTTATGTAGAAACAGTGTTGGGGAGAAGGCGCTATTTAAAAGATATTAATTCACGAAATGGCGTGGTAAGAGGTGCTGCAGAGCGTAATGCGGTAAATGCGCCTATTCAAGGAAGTGCTGCAGACATTATTAAGTTGGCTATGATCAATATTTACAAGCGCTTTACAGAAGAAAAATTTCAATCGAAAATGTTGTTGCAGGTGCATGATGAATTGGTCTTTGATGCACATAAAGATGAACTTGAAATCATTCGACCAATTATAAAACAAGAAATGGAAAATGCATACCGTCTTTCGGTACCTTTAGATGTAGAAATTGGAGTGGGAAACAATTGGTTGGAGGCGCATTAAGGGTTTCTCGAAAAACCCTAATCAATTTTCTCCTCGCTCCTACTTTTTTACTAAATTAGTTGCGTGAGCTAAGCAATTAACCTTACATCAACTACTATGAGACCTTGTATCCAACTAACATGTTTGACGTTATTTTTACTTTTCAATATTACTGTAAAAAGTCAAACTGACTCTTCTGCAACTAATAAAGTAATTATAACTAATGCTACATTGGAGGATAGTATTGCGAAGATTCAGCAAACACCGCCAAACTTTGCGATAAAAAAGGCCGGCATAGATTCTTTACGCAATATTGCTCGCGGCTTTCCAGTAATAACAAACTTGACAGACACTTTATTTGTTGTTCATTCAAGTATTGAAGAAGAAACACTCCAAGAGCGGGCACGTCAAATTACGATCAATATTAAAAAATTGCAGGACGATAATTTTCTAAAAATAGACTCCCTTACTGTAGTTAAATCAGCAAATACATTTGATATTGTTTATGGCAAAAATGAAATCGTAAAAATTTCTGATATTGATGCCATTTGGTATGATAAAAGTGCACTTGACTTGGCAACTGAATTAAATACTACAATTAAGGATTCACTACTTAAAACCAGAGACGACAACAGTATCATAAAGACGCTGCAAAGAATTGGCCTGGTGCTACTCGTTATAGCCTTTCTTTGGCTAATTATTTGGCTAATAGGAAGAGGAAATACGTTCTTATTGCGCTATTTAAAAAAGAATGAAAGTAAGTGGTATAAAAAATTAGCATATAAAGATTATACGTTCTTATCGGCAGCAAGTTTAATGCAAATTAACATGTTTTTGTTAAAGATTTTACGCTGGCTTCTTTATGTCATATTATTCTATCTATCCTTACCTGTGATTTTTAGTATTTTCCCTGCTTCACGCGGTTGGTCACAAAAACTTTTTCAATTATTATGGTCTCCTTTCAAAAATGTTCTAATTGCGGCATGGAATTATTTGCCTAACCTATTTACTATTTTGGTTATCTTTTTTGTAATGAAGTATTTTATTCGTTTTGTAAAATTCATTTTTTCCGAAATTGAAAATGAAAAATTAAAAATATCAGGTTTTTATAGCGACTGGGCAAGACCAACATTTGGTATTGTAAAACTTTTATTATATGCCTTTATGATTATTTTAATATTTCCCTACCTCCCAGGTTCTGACTCAGCTGTTTTCAAAGGTGTTTCCATATTTATTGGAGTTTTATTCTCTTTAGGTTCATCTACAGCAATTAGTAATATGATAGCAGGCCTAATGATTACCTACATGCGTCCATTTAAGATTGGCGACCGGATAAATATAGCTGAAGTTACAGGAGATGTTGTAGAAAAAACAATCTTAGTTACTCGGGTGAGAACACCTAAAAATGAAATTATTACCATCCCGAATTCTTCTGTTTTATCAGGAAACACCATAAATTATACAAGTGAGGCAAATGAAAAAGGTTTAATCATTCATACTACCATAACCATAGGCTATGATGTTCCATGGAAAGATATCCATCAGGCATTGATTGACGCCTCTTTAAAAACCGAATTGATATTACAAGAGCCAAAACCTTTTGTATTACAAACCAGCCTTGATGACTTCTATGTTTCATACCAGGTTAATGCATATACAAAAGAGGCCAGCAAACAAGCTCAGTTATATTCCAACCTCCATCTTAACATACAGAATGTTTGCAATGAAAGAGGTATTGAAATCCTTTCGCCTCATTACAGAGCTGAAAGGGATGGGAATACGACAACAATCCCAACTAATTATTTATCCAAAGAACACAAAGCACCAAGTTCAAAAGCGAAGGGAGAAAAAGATGAGTAAGGGCAAAATTATCTCGATAATGATGCTAGAACCTTGCGAATTAAACGGAAAGAATAAAAAAAAGGAAACAAACAATTAACAGATAGAATTTAAGATAAAAATTCATAACAGGCTTACGCAAAAAAATGTAGAGTCGAGTCCAATAAGGATTTCTCGAACGTTGATCTCTTTTTATTAACTTAGCACCAGAACGAAACCATAACCCAACCATGAATAGCGAATTTTAGATCTCCAATTCACAATTTGACTTTAAAAATAATTATCAGAATATTGGGTTGTTGGCTTTAATTATTAGAATTGGAAAAATTAATATAGAGAAATTGAAAACAAAAATTTAATAGATAATATTATGGCAAAAGGTAAAGACTCAAGGAAAAACGTAAAAAAAGAATCTGCTAAAACTCCAAAAGAAAAGAAAGCAGAAAAGAGACTAAAGAAATCTAAATAAGATTCATAGGAACTAAACTGAAAACCATGTCGGATTTTCCAACTCATTACGGATTTGATAATTAAAACGGATCGGTTTTTAGCAGTAGCTTGAAAAGCTACAAATTACAAGACGGTAAATAATTATTTACAGCGGCCCCGAAACTTGGGGTCTATTAAAAATTGCTAGCGCCAGTTCGCTACGCTCTTTTCATTTGTAATAATTAGCTTCGAGTTATCGCGGAAAATCAGCATTGATTTCTCGTAACTAGCCGTACAAATCGTCACATACAATTTAAGCATAATACTATGGAAGAAAGAAAATACCCAAGATCATTTTCACATATCGGAATTACTGTTCCTGACATTCATAAAGCAGTGAATTTTTATCGAGACGTAATGGGATGGTATATAATTATGGCGCCTTCAAAAGTCAAGAAAGAAAGTGATACAGCAATTGGGCAAATGTGTATCGATGTTTTTGGTGAAGATTGGAAAGAATTCGAAATCGCTCATATGTCAACCGCTGATGGAATTGGCATCGAATTATTCTCTTTCCCTCACGGAATTAAAGAAGCACAAGATTTCAATCCGTTTAATACTGGGCTATTTCATTTTTGTGTACAAGATCCGGATATTGAAAATTTGACTAAGAAAATAGTCGAATATGGAGGAAAACAGCGCATGCCAATTAGAGAATATTATCCAAATGAAAAACCTTACAAAATGGTGTATGTTCAAGACCCTTTCGGAATTGTATTCGAAATTTACACGCACAGCTATGAGCTTACATATTCTTCCGGAGCTTACCAGGAATAAAAGGGTAACAATCGAGGAAAACAATATAAGATGAATACAAAAATCATTAAACTCTTTTTAAGATTTGCAATTGGAATTGGTTTTTTATCTGCTGTTGCAGATAGATTTGGATTATGGCCTGCAGAAGTATCTGCGTGGGGTAATTGGGAGAATTTTTTAGAATATACTCAAATAATTAATCCTTTAATTCCCGAAACTCTAATTCCGGTTTTTGGAATTATAGCAACAGCTGCGGAACTCTTGTTTGGCGTGAGTCTAATTATAGGTTTTAAAACTGAATTCGTTGCAAAATTAAGCGGATTTCTTATGTTAATCTTTGCGCTAGCCATTACCTTTTCAACTGGAATAAAAGGAGTTTTTGATTACTCAGTGTTTGTAGCTGCTGCGGGTGCATTTGGACTAAGTACTATGAATGCTAAATATTTAGAACTGGATTCATTTCTTTCAAAAAAAGCTAAAAAATTATAATCTTGAAATTAGCAGCAACATTTATTTTTGGAAGCGTTTTAATATTTCTTTCTGGATGTGATAAAGAAATTGAAGAAAGTGTTATGAAAAGCGACCTCTCAAAAGATGTAGAAATGGTCACTGATTATGGCACTATTATTATGCGCTTATCTGATGAAACACCCATCCATCGTAATAATTTCATCAAGTTAGTAAATCAAAGTTTTTATGATAGTATTACATTTCATCGTGTGATTGAAAATTTTGTTATTCAAGCAGGAAACCATACAACTAAACCTTCCGAATTATTTGCAGGGGATGGAGATCCTGAATTATCTTATACTCTCGAGGCAGAAATTAAACCTACCCTATTTCACAAACGAGGGGCCGTAGGCGCTGCGAGAACAGGGCATATTTCCAATCGAAATCGTTTATCAAGCGGATTGCAATTTTATATCGTACAAAGAGGGTCATACGCCGATAGTACATTAAACGTTGCATTAGAAAGAATTAATAAACAGCTAGCATTTAATCATGTGATTAACGGCCCATCGATACGTGTGGATATCGATAATTATATCAATTTGAAAGAAAAATTAGCCCTATTAAAAGAAGAAAATTATACTGAAAAAGATACTTTACTACTCAATTATTTAAAAAGTAATGTTGATTCATACAATATTGATTCCTTAGCGGATAATCACATTGAGAATATGAAAAAATATGAATTTCCAAATGTTCATCGGGAGTTTTATAAAACTATTGGAGGAACTCCACACTTAGATCAAAATTATACAGTTTTTGGAGAGGTCGTTAAAGGAATGAATATAGTTGATAGCATTGCGGTTATAAAAACAAATGAAGATGGCAAACCAATTAATGATGTGCGAATTATTTCTGCAAGAATGATAAAGAGAATATCTTATTAAACACAAAACCAACCAGTAAGGTGCATGCTCAATTACTGAAGACTGTGTGGGCACGAAAAATTCTTTGAAGGAACGTTAACCAAAATAAAACCGAATCATATATTTAAGAGATAATGGCGATGGGGAAAACCGAAATTCAACTATTTTATCTACAATTATTAAAGACAATAACTAGTTCTAACAAAAGAAGTTTCCTGACGAAAATTCATATCTTTAAACCAGTGCTTAATTTTTACCAAATAGGCGGCGTAGATTCTCGAAGTTTCGGGGTCACAACGATTAGCAAACAGAAATGCAAAGATAACTATTGAAACAAGCTTCAGGAAATAATCAGCCCTACTAAACCATGATCCGACCATCATATACAATAATACCCTAAGTGAAACAGTCTAAGTTCATACTACCCGTAATTGTAATCTCGCAGTTCTGTTGTACGTCACTTTGGTTTGCTGGGAATGGTGTGATAAACGACCTTATAATAAATTTTGGACTTAAAGATAGTGCCTTAGGGCACTTAACATCGGCTGTACAATTTGGATTTATTATTGGCACACTAATTTTTGCAATTTTGACTATTGCTGACCGATTTTCGCCCTCAAAAGTATTTTTAATCAGTGCTTTACTCGGGGCACTGTTCAATTTAGGGGTAATATGGGAGGCTAATAGTCTCATAAGTTTACTTTCACTTCGCTTTTTTACAGGCTTTTTCCTTGCTGGTATATACCCAATAGGGATGAAAATAGCTGCAGATTACTATGAAAAAGGACTTGGCAAGTCACTAGGCTTTTTAGTTGGTGCATTGGTAGTAGGTACTGCATTTCCTCATTTATTAAAAGAAATGACTGGTACATATCCATGGAAATCTGTACTTATGGTAACTTCATCTCTTGCAGTATTTGGTGGTTTATTGATGGTAATAATGGTGCCTGATGGTCCGTACAGAAAATCCAGTCAACGAACAGATCTCTCCGCTTTTTTTAGCGTCTTTCACAATCGAGAATTTCGATCTGTAGCTTTCGGTTATTTTGGCCATATGTGGGAGTTATATGCCTTTTGGGCATTTGTACCCTTTATGCTAAAAAAATATAGCATCGAACATCCCCAAGTATTATTCAATATTCCATTATTATCATTTCTAATAATCGGAATCGGCGGATTGGCCTGTGTATTTAGTGGCTATGTTTCGCAAAAAGCAGGAATAAAACGAACAGCATTCATTGCACTACTCTTATCATGTGTATGTTGCCTCATTTCGCCCTTGCTATTTGCTAGTGAATTTGAAAATTTATTTATTGGTTTTCTTATTTTTTGGGGAATGGTTGTAATTGCAGACTCACCGCTTTTATCAACGCTAGTGGCTCAAAATGCAGCAGCAGAAATAAAAGGCACCGCGCTTACCATTGTTAATTGTATTGGGTTTTCTATAACGATAATCAGCATTCAATTTATTACATTCATCATAGAATTGACAGATTCAAATAGCATTTATACAATTTTGGCAATAGGTCCCATTTTTGGTTTAATCGCATTGAGAAGGAAAAATAAAAGAACGATCCTTACGAATACCTAAACCGTTAATACGCATTTTAGAAATACGATATGATTCATTTAATAGTTGGAAATACAGGTTCAGGAAAAACTACCTACTCAAATAAGTTGAAAGAAAAAACTAGCGGAATTATTTTT
>RCNB010002496.1_pt1 | contig 11261 bp, 11 predicted proteins | sample 2041321 | NCBI WGS metagenome assembly RCNB01 (sample SAMN09708232, study PRJNA481090) | Marine sediment metagenome, whole genome shotgun sequencing project.
GGCCTCATTTATGCGCTGGACGATGCGCCGAATCCAGCAAACCGCGAACTCTATCGATGAACTCGGACTACAACCGGCACAGGTTAATATATCTAGCATGGCAGTGCTTTATAATAACTTATTGCAAAGCCTTTTTTAAATCGCAGATATTGACCATCGGTGAGTTATTCATTGCCATATTATTTGTGTTTACCATTTTGTTTAGAGCTATCCACGTATCGATTGCAACCATCGTCTCCAACATGGTTGCGGCAGGCCTTATACTCTGGCTCATGGGTTGGATCGACATCCCGCTCGACATTGCGACGATTACTATTTCGGCCATTAGTATTGGCATTGGTGTCGACGATTCGATTCACTTTTAATTGCAAACTTGATGTTGTTGCCTGTGTTGATTGTGAAATTCAAGCTTCACCGAACCTTGCTTCAGGGGCTTGGCAATCAGCTTTCAACTTCAGCTAAACAGACCGAGCAATAACTCACTAGCCCTGGAGGCTTAGGTGCGAGCTTTTTCGAAGGCTGCCCATGCGATCTCAAATTCGGTGAAGTCGAACCCTGGTTTTGTTGCCGCATCTAGTACGATACGTTCTGTTATGAGCAATTTTTCAATGGCTGATTCAAGTGTGTTGATAACGTCTGCTGGTATCACAACCGCGCCGTGGCGATCTGCATGAAGCAAATCGTGGGGTTTGACGCGCATGCCAAACACTTCGATGCTGCAGTCAATATCCTCAATGTGAACAAAGCCGTGGCTTGGGCCGATTGAGCCGGACAGCACTGGGAAACCTTCGGGCAGGTCGCCCAGGTCGCGCATGACACCGTTGGTTAATGTGCCTTTCAGGCCAAAACCTTTGTGCACTGTTGTGTTGATTTCACCCCAGTAAGCACCGATACAGTTGGGGTAGTCGGTGTCTTCTATTACGACGATTGATGGTTCTGGTGCTTCGGCCATGTAACGATAGTAATCCATGCGTCGTTTGCGAATAATCTCTGGTGGCTCTTCGGCTGGATTGACTGCTGCAATTTTAGCGGTGCGCGCATAACCCACAAGTGCCGGGGCTTCGGGGTGCGAAGCGATTAAGGTGCCACGCGTAAAATCACTGAATCCGCGTTTACCCTGTGCGACTTCGATTGCATTGCAGACTGTGGGTGTGTCTACGGACTGCATTACTTTTAGAAGTGATGCGCTCAATATCGATGTATTCATTTTGTATTTAACCATTCTATGATTTCGGCAGTACTGGCTTCGGCCTGTTCGAGCGTGGGCAAATGGCCAGCATTGGGTATTGTAATCAAGCGAGACCCAGGTACTAATTTGTGCATGAGTTGGTGCTTTTCAGGCGAGCAAAGTTGATCTTGTTCGCCGTGCATAATCAATGTGGGGACAGATACTCGTTTTAGTGTTTCAGTTTGATCGGGGCGGTTTTGTAACGCACGTGATTGGCGCAAAAATACATCTGGTCCTAACTGCAATGCCATGCTCATACAGAGGTCGAGTATCGCTGCTTTGCCAGGCCCTTCGACGAGGTAACGCGGCTTGAGTTCGTCACTCATGATGTTGGCTAGACCGCCATTAAGTACCTTTTCAATCTGTGCTTCCCGGCCTTGTTTAACTTCATCAAGTTCAGCCAAAGGATTGGTATCAAGCAATGCCAGCTTAGTGACTCGATTAGCTGCTTGAGCCATTATTTCCATCGCGACAATGCCACCCATCGACAATCCTAACAGTGCGAAGCGTGGTGGCGCGTTTGCAATAATGTCGGCGGCCAGTGCTTGAACCGTATTTTGTTCGGTAATTGGTGCGAGATGAATTGGCAGCAATCCGCTCAGCGCATCGACTTGAGGTTGATATAGCCGCGCATCACACATCATGCCCGGCAACATCAATAGTGCCGTGTTGCTATTGACTAGCAATGGCCGCACCTTCGGCAATTGATTTTAGCTTGGCGAAAGCGATGTCGGGATCCACTGCACCGAATCCGGCAAAGGTGCCAAAACCGCAGTCTGATCCTGCTATTACGCGATCGGCACCAACAATGTCGATAAAACGATTAATACGTTGGGCTACCAACTCTGGGTGTTCAACAAAATTAGTTGTGGTGTCAACAACACCTGGGATCAGGATTTTGTCGTCTGGTATATCTTTTTTCCGGTCGCGGAAAACTGTCCATTCGTGCGCATGACGCGGGTTTGATGTCTCGAACAAAACATAACGCGCGTGGGTTTTCATTAACACGTCAAAGACCTTCTCCATTCCGATATCACAGATGTGTGGACCTTCATAGTTGCCCCAGCAAATGTGCACGCGAACTTGCTCTGGTGGCACATTTTGTAAGGCATGATTGAGTGCTTCGACATGGCTTTCAGCAACTCGGACAAATTCTTCATCAGTTAAATCGGTGAACAGCATGTGCCGTGACAGTGCAAGGTCAGGACAGTCAAGTTGCACGTCGAGCCCAGCGGCGGCGATGGTCTCGTATTCTGTTTTCATCACGTCGGCGAGAGCCGCTAGATAGGTTTCACGAGTTGGATAGTAGTCGTTTTGCAAAAACAGTGAAATAACACCTGGCGAGGCCGCATTCATAAAGCCGCGAGTCGCGCCATGTTTAGTCATTGCGCATTTAAGATTGGCTATGTCTTTTTGCAGTTCATCCTGACTGAGCGATTGAATATCGCCAGTACACATAGGCCGAGCGTATTGCGGTGTACCACCGTCCTCAGCTAAACGTTTCAAAAAACTGGGGAACAGTTTTAGATCGGCTGGTGGATTACGTGGACTATCACCCGAAAAACCGCTGTAGCGATCTTTCACATAAGTGGCATAAGAAATTTTTGATGTCTCGCCATCGCTAACAATATCGACTCCAGCTTCCAGCTGTTTACGAACAATTTCGTCGACAGCAGCCGTCATGCAGGCGTCGAATTCGGCCTGGTCGTATACTTCGCCATGCTCACGCGCAAAGATAAAATCGACCACGTCTTGCGAGCGTGGCAATGAGCCAACGTGGGTCACCGGAATATTTTTTTTCATAATGCTACCTTTAACAATTGAGTTTTGGTCGCACCCGCTGGATCGTTGGTATTGCGCACTCGAAATAAACTGGCTTCACCCGATATCGAAGGGCTTAAACTATGCGGTTGACCTGGTGGCACTGCACAGGTGTCGCCCGGGTTGAGCACCGTGTACCCACCAATCCATTCAAGCCGCCAATGGCCGCGCATAATCATAATAATTTCATTGCTGTCGACCTGGTATAGCTCCGCAGATATAGAGTCGTGACTGAGAAAATCGATTTCAAAACCGGGCAAATCTTGCAGCAACCCCTTTTCACCAATCACATCACAGGAGGCTATTCTCGACAATGCCATCATGTCCCAGTAGCGGGCAACATGATCGCGCACTATGGCTTGAATGGGTGGTTCGATAATGGTCGCCAGTTCAGCTTCGCTGAGAGCTTGCATCGATTTCACACCCTCAGGTAGCTGCTCACCTTTTTTGCTGTCGTAGAGCTTGCCGGTTTCGTCGAGTATCAAGCCATTAACACTCGCTGTTTCAAGCACTTCGGGTGCCCATACCACACCGCCTCCGGCGTCATCGCCGCCAAGTACGGCCATTATCATGCCGTAGTCTGTACCAACATTTTCAAAACCACGGAAAATATGGGTTGGAATATTAATGATGTCGCCTTCGTCAAGAATCACTTCACCCGCATCACCACTGCGCCCCCAAAAAAACCGCCAGCGTCCTTTGAGAATAAAAAACACTTCTGCGGTGTGATGAAAGTGCAGCGAATTGGTGCAACCAGGGGGTTGCCCTGCGGCACCAATATTAAACCCGGGTGTGTCTTTTAAGTGGACATGTTGATCGGGGCTTTCGGCAACACCGCCACCGATGATGGTGAAGTTCTCTTTTTGATCGGAGCCTGGCGTATGTGCATCGATAAATGCGGTTTTACAAGGGATCAACTCACCATAACGGACAATTTTGGTATTCAGGTCAATGTTCAAAATAGTTGACTCGGTTTACTCTTGATGCATAAGAATTTGTTTCCAGACCGCGACTTCGTCAAGCAGCACGTATTCACGTCGTAACCCCCAGAGGCCAAATTCGGCATGCGAGATGCCCATGATATGTACATTAGCCTGAGTTGGTGCGCCAAACATGCCAGTGCCTTCATGTTTACCCGTCAAGCTCCAACGAATCGCTGCGCGTGGCGGCATTAAACTCTCGTCACGACCTATTTGATGATGGATTTGAAAAGTGGCAGTTGGAAAAGCAGCTCGTAGGCTGATCCAAAATTGTTCGGCGTGGCTATGGGAGTGTCCGGTGACGCCGCCAGGGTACTCCAGTGCAGCTCCACGATCATAGACTTTAGCGATGTGGTTAAATTCGGATGACATGATTTTGGTGAGAATATTAGCGTAGTTGTGCCCCCATTCATCATCGTTACCCTTACCGAGGTAAGGCCCAGCAATGTTTTGATCAGCGGTGAAGGGTGGTTGACAATTATCGGGGCCGCCCTGATCGTTAATTTGATTTTGTGCATATTCTCGCGAGGTGTAACCCAGTTGCCTTGCGATTGCAGCTTCGTCTCGGACTAACCATTCATCGTCTATCTGATTATTTTTGGCGTGACAGTCGGCTATCACTCGGTAGCCAACCTTGCAGTTCTGGCCGTTTCTATGTTGCGTAGTAGCGGTTGAGAAAATACGATGCGACGAGAGCATTCCCTGCTCGGGCGTGCCTGACCAAATGACATCTTCACCAAGTAAAGTGCGGTCTGGATAAGTGGCCAATGTCGATGCTGTTGCAGCGATAACCGCTGCATTACCCACCAGTAACGACCCGGCAGTACGAACGATAATGTCTTTCGCGTAGTAGTCATGCAGCTTAGCGAGGCTTCGCTCTTCCCAAATTTCTTTGGTAATACTTATGATGTAATCAGGGAAATTTTTAAATTTCGGGTCAAAATTTTTCATTCACCTGCCTATTATTTGTTCGGAGTTTTTGTTGAGCCGCGCAGTATTAAGGGACCGTCGATGATTGATCGAGAGATCGTTGGATCCTGATTTTCAATACAGGACAACAATATCGAAACTGTTTCGCGCACCATCTGATTGGCAGGCTGACGCACAGTGGTTAAGTCATACGCCGGCCAGGAGGCTAGTGGCACATCGTCATAGCCGACGACCGCCACGTCCTGCGGAATTTCTAGCCCGAGTTCAAAACGCAAAACGTCCATGACTGCAAAGGCCATGTGGTCGTTGGCGACAAAAACTGCATCCGGTATCTGCGCTGCGCCAAACATTTTTCGGGCGGCTTCGCGTGCGCATTCAGTGTCGAAGTTTCCAACTTCACGGCAAAATAGTGAATGGCCCTGAGATTCGAGCTCAGTCACAAAACCACTTTCGCGGTCACGCTGGGTCGAAGCCCCTTTCCAACCAGCGATGAAGCCAATACGTGAATGCCCGCTTTCGAGTAAAAATCGCGCGACCTTTCTGCCACCTAATTTATTATCTGATGTCACCGATGACATGCGTTGGTCATCCTGTGTTCTGTTGAATAGCACAATGGGCACACCTGCCAACTGGCAGCGCGCGGCAAGGTTTGAGGTCATCGCAACCGAGGCCACGATGATGCCATCGACCTGATAATCAAGGATTTCATCGACTACACTACTGACGTCGCCACTTGTCTGCGAGGCCATAAATATCAGGACGTGATAACCCCTTCGTTGTAACGCGTTAGACAGTAGTTCGAGTGCCTCGGGGTAAAAGTTATTCTCCAGGTAAGCAACGACAAGGCCAATAATTCGTGATTTCCCAGTGATCAGCGAGCGTGCCAATACGTTGGGACGATAACCCAGCTCTGTCGCTGCCAACCGTACTTTTTCGACAGTTTTTTTCGAGGCTGACGCGCCGGGAGTGAAGACTCTTGATACCGCCGACTGGCTGACGCCAGCTCGTTTAGCAACCTGTTGCGCTGTGACTTTTTCGACAGCCATTAGTCTGCCGTCCAGCCACCGTCGATCATCAATGCCGATCCGGTGATCATTGTAGCGGCATCGGATGCAAGGAAAACAACGGCACCCATTATGTCTTCAACTTCACCGACTCGACCCAGCTTGATCTTGTCTTCGATCCACCGAAGACGCTCAGGATTATCAAATGTATTCTGTGTCAGCGGGGTTTTAATGAAGGTCGGGCAAATAGTATTGACGCGGATGCCTTGCTTACCCCATTCAATCGCCATCGACTTGGTGAAACCCTCGACCGCGTGTTTGGTGGCCGAATAAACGGCTCTTTCGATACCGCCCACTTTGGCCATTTGTGATGAAATATTGATTAGTGAACCCGGTTTGTTAGCTGTAATTAAGCCTATCGCCACTGCTTGGGTTAGAAAGTAAGCACCACGAAAGTTAAGGTTGGTGACGGCATCAAAATCATCGATTTCAGTGTCGAGTGACAGGCTATGCCTGGCAAGTCCAGCACTATTAACAAGGATGTCGAACGGACCATTGTCGGCGATTGCTTTTTGCGTTTGCGCTATCTGGCTGATATCGAGCGCCATCACGCTGGCACTAAAGCCGAGATCGATTATGGCCTGCTTAACGTCGTTTAAAACAACTGCATTTCGAGCCGCTAGCACGACATCTGCGCCGGCCTCTGCCAGTGCCACGGCACAGGCCAGGCCAATGCCAGACGAAGCCCCGGCGATCAATGCTCTTTTGTTATCGAGCCGCATAGATGGTGTTCGAGGTAAATTCATGATGCGTTGTCTGTAGCGTAAAAGTGCTGGGGTCGCGCTTTGTTGAATTCGCGTAAACGAGCAAAAATATCAATATCTAACTGGCGGTAAATATCGAGCATATCAATCAACACCCAGTTTTCACGAATCAGTCCATCTTCGATACGCCAGAAGTCGAGACTGCGTAGGCTGATTTTCTTACCTGTTGGCGCGATACCCAACCAGCCACCATCGCTAAGTGTCTGGATCATGTTTGGCCAACCGGTGACGGCGGCGTAATTTCTTTCACCCAGAAAATGGAACTCGGTGCCCATGGTATCACTACCACGATCCGGCATGGCATTTAGAAAAGGAATCTGATGCCAGTTGCGAAAGCCTTCGATACCACGTGCACTACCGATTCCCGACGGACCATACCAGTTCAATTTGGGGTGCCAAAACTTTTCGAGCTGCATCACTTCGGGACCGCCTTCTGCCGGGTGACGTGTCAGCGCAGTAAGCATATCGACGATGTGCTGTCGGCTCGCCAGACCTGTTTGTGGATCACATGTCTCGTTGCAAATACCATCGAGTGTTGCAGGGCCAGGTACATGCCATTCTTTGCCAAGTGATGGTGCCAGTGGCCAGGCATTGGCCTGATGCATAACTTCGACAATGTCCCAGACAGCCTGCATTTGGGTAATCTGGCCATCGTGGAATTTGTAAAATTCATGGAACCGCATCGTGACGAGATGACCTGTTGGCGGAATATCCATCCATGGCGCGTTGAATGTGCCGCTGTAATAACCGCAGCAGGCAACCCATTCCTCATTACTATGCGAATGCCCAGAAATGACAATATAGTCACGCCTTTCAAGATCGGGGATTGCTGCTTGTAGTGGTTTGTATGCTATTTCATACAGTGACTCTGGCCCACATAAAATACCAAAAGGATGTGATAGTTGAATCAATGCGTCGCTGGCAAATGCTTGACTCAATGCGGTCTTGACATCGTCCGCTGCATAGTCATAAAGCGCGTTGCGGACTGGTTGCAGAATAGCTTTAGCAGATGCGCTTGGCGTCATCATTTATTTTGCAGCAGCGCCATAAGGTATATCTTCGTTGCCATACCGACGGACTCTTTCGTTAGCTTGTTCAGCATGACCGACAAAACCCTCAAGCAAGCAAAGACGAGAACAATATTTACCCATGCTTGCGGCAGCTTCGTCGGTGGTGATTTTCTGATAGCTGTGGGTTTTCAGAAATTTCCCGACCCATAACCCACCGGTGTAACGCGCAGCCTTACTGGTTGGCAGGGTGTGATTGGTACCGATGACTTTGTCGCCGTTAGATACATTAGTTCTGGGGCCTAAAAATAGAGCACCATAGGAACGCATGTTTTCAAAATACCAGTCGTCGCGGTCAGTCATTATCTGTACATGTTCGAATGCGATGTCATTGGCGACTTCGAGCATCTCATCATGATTGCTGCATAACACCACTTCACCATAGTCACGCCAGCTAACAGATGCGGTGTTGGCGGTTGGCAGAACTTTCAACAGTCGGTCTATCTCAGACAGGGTGTCGTCAGCCAGTTGACGTGAATTAGTGATTAACACAGCAGGCGAGTTGTAACCATGTTCTGCCTGCCCCAAAAGGTCGGTAGCACACAGTGTGCCGTCAACAGTATCATCGGCAACCACCAGTGTTTCGGTCGGCCCGGCGAACAGGTCGATGCCGACACGGCCGTAGAGTTGTCGTTTGGCTTCGGCAACAAATGCATTACCTGGGCCAACCAGCATGTGAACGGGTGCGATTGTTTCAGTGCCAATAGCCATCGCACCAACCGCCTGAATGCCGCCGAGTACGTAAATTTCATGCGCGCCACCGAGGTGCATGGCAGCGATAACCGCTGGATTAGGTACGCCATTAAACGGTGGCGTAGCCGCGATGATTCTAGGCACGCCAGCAACAGATGCGGTCGCGACCGACATGTGCGCCGACGCAACCATCGGAAATTTGCCGCCAGGAATATAGCAACCAACCGATTGAACTGGAATATTTTTATGGCCAAGAATAACGCCAGGTAAAGTTTCAAGCTCAATATCGAGCATAGAGTCGCGCTGCGCCTGAGCGAAGTTGCGGACTTGGCTTTGCGCGTATTTGATGTCAGCAAGGTCACTCTCAGATACCTGGCTGATAAGTGCTTGTATTTCTGCTTCAGTCAGTCGAAATGACTCGGGTGAATAGCTGTCGAATTTTTCGCTTAATTCACGAACGGCTGCATCGCCTCGCGCTTCTATTTGCTTCAGCGTTGATGCGACAACTTGCTGAACCTTTTCATCATCTTCGGTTCGTTGTATCTGGTTTTTGCCGCGTTTTAAATACTCTATAGTCATGTTAAATCTCGGTTTGGTTCTTAATTGTTTGGCTTGTCGCTGGGCGCTCGTTTCTGTCATAACTTTCCCAACCTTCACCATTAAAAACGTCTTTACCCAGCTGGGCTAATACATGCGGGAAGTCAACGGTTACCCAGTTATCGTCTATCTTGCCATCGACCACCTTCCAAAAATCCATGTAGCGGATCTCAATGCGCTTACCCGTCGCTGCTATCCCCATGAATTCGCCACTGTGAACGGCTTCCTGACGACCAAATGCCGCTGCCCATTCACCCATATAAAGTCGAGCTTCGTCGATGCACACCTTGTCTGAAAACGCCGCCTGAAAGGGCTTTTGCCAGTTGGCTTGGAATTCATTTAGACCATTTTTGGTGCCACAGCCAGAATTGCCCATCCACTTAAAACTTGCGCTAAAGAACTCACCTATATCGGCAATTCGGTGGTCGTTTAACCCGTCGACCATGTTTTCGATGACTCGGCGTGTTTCATCGGTCTTTGTGAGATCAGTATCTCGACTGAGTACGGCCTGTTCAGGACGTGATCCCTTCACCCTTTCACTGCTCCAGCGGTAAGACCACTGACGATTTGACGCTGGAAGAATATAATCAAAAACAGCAATGGCGCGACAATCGACACAGCTGCAGCTATAGCAACAACCTGGTCGGTTGTGGTTGTTTCGCGGTTAAACATACCTGCGATGGCGGGCACCATGGTCTGGTTTTGCGCGTCGAGCAACATTGAAGTAACGAGAAAGTCGTTATATCCAAGCAAGAAGCTAAACAAACCAGTGGTGATCACACCTGGCCACATGACCGGCATGATTACACGTCGGAAAGCCTGGAAGTGAGAACAACCATCGACACGTGCAGCTTCGTCGAGTTCGGCCGGGATATTCTGAAAGAACGAGCGCAGCATCCAGATCGTAAACGGCTGATTAATTGCCACCAGCACTGCAATCGTAGCCCAGGGCTTGCCATAAAGCGTTGGTGCAGAATCACCAAGGAAAGGCTGAAGAAATTCTGCGGAGCTAATAAACACCGGCAGGTAACCAGCCACTAACACCGAGTGCGGCAGTGCGCGGAAGATCAACGCGATAATCAATATCCAGAACGCAAAGGTTGATCCGGAGCGTGCGAGACCGTAACCGGCAAGTGTGCCAAAAGTCAGTGATACGGTGACCACGCCGGTGGTAACCAAAAGTGAATTTTGGAAGTTATTCAAGAACCCGCGTTCGAACCAGACAGTGGAATAATGTTGCGTGGTAAAACCGATGATATCGCGCCCAAGCGGGCCTGTTATCGAGTTCAAGCCATCCAGCAGTACTGGTAGGATACCGAAAAAAACCACCAAACAGACCAGTACGTATGCACCGGCACCGACCAGCCACCCGGCCCAGATATTGCCTCCGGGAGCGTATTTCTTTACTTGTTCAACCAACCAACCAGTGGCGAACTTAAAGGCAAAAAACAATACCCCTATCCGAAACACAATATCGAGAATCGACAGGCCTTCGCCGTTAGCCAGAGTTTCAGGCCCGAAAATGACGTTGAACGGATTAGAGTTAAACGCATCGATCGGCTCCTTGACGCTCATGACCCCAATCCAGAAGATTGGGAATGCGGCGATCAGGCACCAGAATATAAGGAAGGCAGACGAACTGATCTTCAAGGCCAGGGGTTGCTTCATAATGCTATTAGTCGACATTAGTGTCCTCCTCTATTGTCGCGCCAGGTGCGCTTAAGCACGGGGATTAAAATAATTATGATGCCGACCATAGTTAACATAGCACTTGCCGAAGCACGGCTGATCGAACGGTTACCGGCATCATCGGGCGTCAGAAAATCATAGGTTAGCCATTGCAACGAAATGACATGCGCCTGCGACGAAAAGCCGACGATCTCTTCAAATACACGGTAACAATCCATTAAGTGAATCATCGCAACAAAAACAATCAATGGCATTAAATGCGGAATAAGCAGGTAGCGTAGGCGCTGGAATCGGGAGGCACCATCGATGATCGCGCCTTCGATCGAGTCAGAATTCACAGTTTGCAAACCGGCGTAGAAAATAATCGCTGCGAACGGTGCGACGTGCCAGACACGGTAGAACAACATCATTGCCTCAATGGTCCAGGC
>RCNB010002497.1_pt1 | contig 11260 bp, 13 predicted proteins | sample 2041321 | NCBI WGS metagenome assembly RCNB01 (sample SAMN09708232, study PRJNA481090) | Marine sediment metagenome, whole genome shotgun sequencing project.
GTAGTTACAATCCAGGAATGTTTTGCATTTGAGATAGCTCTGGTAATAGCATCTTTCTTGGGTGAATTTGTAATTCTGATATTTTGAATTAATGAGATATCCAATTTTGATGTAGCCATAAAACCAGTTATAATTTCTGATGAATTATCATTAGAGTCATCATTAACTAAAATAACCTCAAATAAGCTTTCAGGATAATGCAAACGTGCAATGGATTGAAGCAAGTCATTTAAATTGTCAGCTTCATTTTTAAAAGGGATAATAACGGTAAAAGTTGTAACTGCTTTCGTTTCATCTAAAGTAGATATTTTTACTTTATCAAATCCAATGACAAAGCTACCAATAAGAGCCACATATAGAATTGTTATTCCGACAATTATAAGTGTCATTCGTCTTCAGATTTATACCAATTAAAATTCAGCACATAAAAACTTCCAAAAATGCTAGGCAACACAAAATTTAGTAACCACATTAAAGTAATTATACACAGGATTGTAAATTCATTTATATGCACAAATGAGAACAAGTAGACAGCAACACTTCCTTTAATGACAACATCAAAAATGAAAATAGACGGAATAATTGATGCTAATAGATACATGCTTGTTATCACAACCATGGCATCAATATAAGACAGATCAACTCCAAAAATGTTTAATAAAAAAAAGAACTGAAACGAAAAAATTAAATATCGTGTTAGAGAATAAACAAAATTTAAGGTGTGTATTTTTAATGGGATTTCTTTAATATAATCCTTAATTCGCTGAATTGAAAATCCTTTAATTTCAAAACGATCTTCTTTAAATCCTATTACAACGATTGCCAATATAAACGCAACAATAATCAGTAATCTGGACAATTTGATAAATGAGATCTCAATATCGTATCTATTGCTAAATACAATGAATCCTATAACCCCAAATAAAGTAGTGACCAACATCTGGAATGAATTTCCCAATAAATTCAAAAGTAAAATCCGTTTCCTAAATTGTTTCGCAAAATAAATAACTTTGGCGCCATATTCACCAATTCTATTAGGTGTAAAAAGAGACGCTGTTAAGGCACCTAAACTTTGTTCCATAGCTTCCTTAAAAGATATTTTCTTAATAAATGACACTAAATTTTGCCACTTCAAAATTTCGAAAAACCAGTTAAAAATTGTCATAAACAACAAAAAAATGATATTTTTTGACGAAAAAACAGTATTTTTTGATATAAAATCGATAAAAAGTGAAAAATCTAATTGGTTGTTATTTGTGAGTTTATTGTATATAAAATAAAATGCACCAATAACGATACTCAATTTAATAAGTACAAAAAAGAATTGTTTAGTTTTGTAAGGTAAGCCGCTAATCATTTTATTCTGAACGTGTTTCAGGATTGCTACAAATTAAGACATAATTGTTACATGAACATATCTTTTACAAAATTTAAACGACTAGTTGTATTGATATTGTTCTTTGTCATTTCTTTTACGATTTTTGGTCAAAATGACATCAATAAATGGAAAGTACAATTAGCATTTGGTATTAATTATCCAGATGTGGACGGATTTGTTAAGGGATTTGAAGCTAAACCTGTGAATTTCCCAACAATTAATTTAGGAGTTCAGAATATGTTTGCCAGAAGCATAGGAGCAAAATTAGATCTTGGTTATAATCGGTTTTCTAATGCAGAAGAATCCTCTGAATTTAAAACTAACTACACTCGTATTAATACGCAATTGGTATATGATTCAACTAATGATCTAATATTTTTACCGTCTTCAATTGGCCTTGTGGGTCATTTTGGACCGGGATTGAGCTTTATTAAACCTTTGGGAAATTATAGCTCCAATAATCATTCGTTTTTTAATGTCTTGGCTGGATTAGAAATTCACTATCGAATAGCGAAAACAGTATCAGCATATACAGATGTATCATATATTATGAATTTATCTGGCAAAAAAACATACGATCCAATATCCAAGGGATATGGAACGTTTAATAACAATTTATTTAATTTGTCATTTGGGATTTCGGTGTCTTTGAGTGGTTGTCAATATTGCGATTAATGAGCAAAGAAAAAATAATATTAGGAATTGATCCTGGAACAACCATAATGGGGTTTGGCCTTATAAAAGTGGTTAATAAAAAGATGTATTTTATTCAGTTGAATGAACTGAATTTAAAAAAATACGACGACCACTACTTAAAGCTAAAGCTCATTTTTGAACGTACTATAGAATTAATTGACACACATCACCCAGATGAAATTGCTATTGAAGCCCCTTTTTATGGTAAAAATGTACAGAGTATGTTAAAGCTTGGTCGAGCACAAGGAGTTGCTATGGCTGCAGGTTTGAGTAGGCAAATCCCAATCACTGAATACCTGCCAAAGAAAATAAAAATGGCCATAACAGGTAACGGAAATGCCAGTAAAGAACAAGTTGCTAAAATGCTTCAAAATTTATTGGATCTTAAGACCTTACCTAAAAATCTGGATGCAACAGACGGATTAGCAGCAGCCGTTTGTCATTTCTATAACTCTGGCAAAATTACTATTGGAAAAAGTTATTCAGGATGGAGTGCTTTTGTAAAACAGAATGAAGGGCGCGTTAAGAAGTAAATTATATACTTCAGATAAAACCAGGAATTCCCTTTCAATTTTTTTTTGTCAAAACTCTATGTAAATCGGAATGAAAGATTTTATCAAATTATTTTTGATTGCATTATTTCTTGTGTTTTTAGGATGCTCTTCTTCAAATGAAGGAGATGACATAGAAAATTCTTTTAGTGTTACTATCGATGGTGTAGATTATGTCTTTGATACTTTTTATGCTAATAAAAGTTATGACAACTACGTTGTTTTAGGCTCAAATAGTAATGATGAAAACTTTTATTTAAGCTTTAATCAAAATGGAGTTTTGGAACGTGCTGACTTTTATTCTACAGATTTTAGTGTTGATTTATATTACAGTTCATTGTTCTATTTTCCTAAAGAAACATTCAACCTAAATAACATTATGATTGATACTGAAAATAATATTGTAAGAGGAAGTCTTGATGGTACTATTTATGAAGACGAATCAAATTTGATTTCAAACTCACTGACGATAAATCAGGGTGCTTTTAATCTCGTTTATACTAGTATGACTCAAAATTTTGATATTTATGTTGATGCAACCATTAATGGTGAACGATTTGAAAGTATTAAGCACAGTATATCAGAAAATCAATCTAGTGATATGGTATATGGAGGTATTTCAGATAATGAATTAACTCTTGCTATTACGACTAATCGACAATCTGTACAACCTGGATCGTATTCATTTTCAAACAGTAATCAGACGAATAGCTTTGCAATTTATTATATTAATCCTTATAATGATACTTTTGAGAATTATAATGTAAGTGGTACTTTAGTTGTAGATGAGGTTGTGTCTGGTTCTCAAACTATAGTTACTGGTTCATTCTCTGGAATAGCGACAAATGAATTAGGAGAAACCTTTACCATTACTGATGGTATTTACAACTTAGTTTATTAAGGCAATATTTTAATCATATTTGAAACGGCTTCCCGTTATAGGAAGTCTTTTTTATTATATCAAATAAATATGAATCTTTGAGAGGGGTGTTTCTTATTTTAATAACTTGACATTATTTATTCTCATTTTCTTTTGTCCATTTATTTTTGGAAACTTTTAAATAAAATTAACTATTGGCTGGTATTTACATTCACATTCCGTTTTGCAAACAAGCATGTTATTATTGCAATTTCCATTTTTCGACCTCTTTAAAGAGAAAGGATGATATGTTGTCCGCTTTTAAAATAGAATTGATTTTAAGAAAAAATGAATTAAAGGATCAGACTATTGAGTCAATTTATTTTGGTGGTGGCACACCGAGTTTGTTGGCTGTTGAAGATATTGAGTGGTTGATTGCTTTAATTAAAATTGATTATCAGGTTTCTGATAATCCAGAGATAACTTTAGAAGCAAATCCAGATGATTTGACCACTGAGAAGATTGAGGAACTATCAAAAAGTTCAATTAACCGGTTAAGTATAGGTATTCAATCATTTTTTGAAGACGATTTAAAAAGCATGAATCGTGCACATTCAACTAAAGAATCTAAAGAATGTCTGGAAATTGCTACAAAGAATTTCGATAATATTACCATTGATCTTATCTACGGAATTCCTAATATGAGTCTAGAGAAATGGAATAACAACCTACAAATGGCTTTTAATTTCGGGATCAACCACATTTCTAGTTACGCTTTAACTGTAGAACCTAAAACGGCTTTGGATACGTTTATTAAAAGAGGTACTTATCCTCCAATGGACGAAGCTTTGGTTCTTCAACATTTTAAGCATCTAGTAGAAGAAACAGTAAAACAAGGTTTGGTACAATATGAGATTTCAAACTTCGGGAAACCAGGTTATTTCTCAAAGCACAATGCAAGTTATTGGCAAGGGAAACACTACTTGGGCATTGGCCCATCGGCACATTCCTTTAATGGTGAACAACGTAGTTGGAATGTTTCAAACAACACAAAATATATAAAAAGTATTGGTGAAAATAAATTACCTCTGGAAATCGAAAAGTTATCTAAAAATGATCGTTTTAACGAATATGTTATGACAGGTTTACGGACTATTTGGGGAGTTTCTTTAATTAAAATTGAAGTTGAGTTTGGAGAAAAATATAAGGCCCAATTATTAAAAACTACCCAAAAGTTTATTGATGAGGGTTTACTAATAAATGAAAATCAAGTTCTGAAAGCCACTAAAAAAGGAAAATTTTTAGCAGATGGAATTGCTTCAGAATTGTTTTTGATTTAATTATCTTTGGTTTATGGTCGCATCAATAAAACTAAACAGTAAAAATTATCAATTCGATTTAACTAAACCAATCGATTTATCCATTCCATTACAAGCATCAAAATCTAATGTGAATGCCTGGTATATTGATGAGCCCAAAATTCAACCAGAAGAATTTGAAGGTTTTACTGCCGCTGTATCTAAAGGCGCATCCATAAATTTCAACAATATCTTTTTTAATCCGCATGGTCATGGCACTCATACAGAATGTGCGGGACATATCACTGAAAAAGTGCACTCTGTTAACAAGAATTTAAAACAGTTTTTCTTTTTGGCAGAGCTTGTGACTATAGCTCCTACAAAGCTAAATGATGATTTTGTAATCTCTAAAAAACAGTTACAATTTGCTCTTGGAAATAAAAAAAGGGATGCCCTAGTTATTAGAACTCTACCAAATACTAGAGAGAAATTATCGATGCAATATTCTTATACAAATCCTCCATATTTATTAGAAGAAGCTGCTATTTATTTAAGAGAAAAGGGGATTAAACATTTGCTCATCGATCTCCCAAGTGTTGATCGAGAAAAAGATGAAGGTTTATTATTGTCTCATAATGCATTTTGGAATACTAAAGGGAAGTTAAGACTAGATGCTACTATTACAGAGTTGATCTTTGTACCAAATAATGTTGATGACGGATGCTTTTTACTTAACATACAGATAGCTCCTTTTGAAAATGATGCATCACCTAGTAAACCTGTTTTATATAAATTAGAAGATTAATAAATGGAAGCTTTTCTTGGAATTATAATTGGTGTTTTAGTTAGTTTAGGAGTTGTTACCTACTTTAAATCCATAAAAAAGAAACAACTTGTCAATTCTCAATCTGTATTGCTATTGGAGAAGATTAAAACTGTTTGTAAGTTCATTACTGTTGAAGGCGATTTTGCAGAGATCTACCATTATGAAGACGTAAAAGAACGATTTTTAAAATTGATTACAAGTAAAAAGAAAGCACTTGTGGTTATTAATGCAAAAGCACACGTTGGTTACGATCTTTCAAAGATAGAATTGAAGGCAGATAATCATAATAAGAAAATATTTTTAGAACATTTTCCGCAACCAGAAGTACTTTCCATAGAAACTAACTTGAATTACTATGATAAAACAGATGGTTATTTCAATAAGTTTGATGCTGCAGATCTAACTGAATTGCATCAGGAAGCAAAGCAACACATTCAAGAGAAAATACCTGAAAGCGGGTTGATTCAAATAGCCCAAAAAGAAGCTTTGGAAACCATTTCACTAATTGAAACTATTGTCGAAACCATTGGTTGGAAATTGGATTACTCAGCTTTAAAAATTGAAGATAAACAGCCTAAAAAACTAGAAAAGTGATTCAAATTTCTACCGATAAATCAAAATTACAAATAGGCGTAATTCATCAGTTTTTAACCAAAACCTATTGGGCAAAAGGAAGAACAATAAAGGAAGTAAAAAAATCAATTGAAAATAGTTTTTGCTTTGGTGTTTATTTAAACGATAAACAAATAGGCTTTGCTCGAATTGTTACAGACTATGCGGTTTTTGCTTATATAATGGATGTGTTTATATTACCAGAATATCAAGGCAAAGGATATTCTAAACAACTTATGAAAGAAGTAATTAAACACCCAAAATTAAAGAAGTGTGGCTGGATGTTAAAAACATCTGATGCTCATGATTTATATAAACAATTCGATTTTACAGAATTAAAGCATCCTGAAAAAGTGATGGAAAGACTTCTAATATGAACATCGAACAGCTTCGAAAATACTGTTTAGCTAAAAATAAGGCTACAGAAGATTTTCCTTTTGACGAGCACACTTTGGTCTTTAAAGTTTTGGGAAAGATGTTCGCTTTATTTCCTTTGGAAAAATGGGAAAAAGGTGAAGCCTCAATGATGTTAAAATGTGATCCAGATTATACGGTAGAGTTGAGAGAACAATATGAAAGTATTTATGCTGGCCCCTATGTAAGTAATAAACATTGGAATACAATATCCTTATATACAGGAGAAATTAATCCAGAGCTAATTCTTCAATTAATTGACCATTCCTATGAAATGGTTATTAAAGCCATGACTAAAAAATTGAGAGACCAGTTGTAGGTTTTTATCCTATTTTAAGAGTAGGTTATTCTTTAGAATGAAAGTAGTCCTTTGTTGAAATAATTTAATAATCAATATATTACAATATAATTTGTATATTGAGGTGCTTCACATCATAAAATTATTCCCTTAGTTGATATTTTATTGACATTCATTGCTCCAATTATTAATTTGTATTTATTAACCAATTATATACTAATTTAAACTTGAAATTATGAAAACAAACAACAGATTAAGTATTGTAGTCTTTTCAATGCTAATGCTATTCAGCACCACAATTTTTGCTCAAGACGAAGCTAAAAGGCCAATGTATGTAGTGGCAACTACGATGCATTGGAATATGGAAAACGAAGATTTTGACATGGATGAATGGAAAGCAATTGAAAAAGAATACATGGACAAAGTAACCAAAAAGAATGATCTAGTTATGGATGCAAGTTTCTATATGCATAGATTTACAGCAGATAACACAGAACTTATGTACGTGCAAACCTACGCCTCATGGGATGATATAGATAAAGCAGCAGATAAAAATGCTGAATTAGCTAAAGCAGCATGGCCTGATGAAACCTCCCGAAATGCGTATTTTGAAAAACGAAATGCTTATTATGCACCAGAACATTCTGATGAAATCTATGCAACTATGGCAGGAGCTAAAGTTATAACTGAAGCGCCTACAAAAGAAATGATATTATATTTACGTAAAAGCCATTTTGCTTTCCCTAAAGATGGAAACAATAAAGAATTTGATGAAGGCCGTAAAGAATATGTTGAAAACGTATTTCATAAAAATGATTTAATCAAGGGTTATTATCCAAATGCTCATGCTTGGGGAACGGATAGAACGGAGTTTGTAGAAGCGTTTATGATAGAATCAATGGACGATTTAGATGATATGCTCAAAAAGAATGGAGAACTTTTTAGCGCTCATTGGTCAGATGAAGCAGCACGCAAAGAATATGGTAAAAAAATGGGGAAATATTTTACTGGAGTTCATGGTGATTATTTGTACACCATGGTCCATGGTATATAGGAATAATTATTAATAAAATGTTATAAATATAATAAGTAAGTTAAAATTTAAAATTATGAAAACAACCAACCGATTAAGTATTGTAGTTTTTACAATGCTCATGCTATTCAGTACCACAATTTTTGCTCAAGATGATGCACCTCCTGAAGCCAAGTATTATGTGGTGACTACTATGCATTGGAATATGGACAATGATGACTTTGACATGGATGAATGGAAAGCTGTTGAAGGTGAATTCTTCGAAAAAGTTACAAATAAGAATGAACATATTATTCAGGCATCTTACTATGCTCATCATACATCACCAGACAATTCAGAACTGCTTTATATTCAAAGCTTTCCTTCTTGGGAAGCTATTCATAAAGCAGGTGACAGAATGGGAGAACTTATTGAGGAAGCTTGGAAAGATGAAGAAGCGAGAAAAGCATTTTTTGAAAAGCAAGGTGCTTATTACGCAAGGCAGCACTCGGACGAAATTTATGCAACAACAGCAGGAGCAAAATATTTTAGCGAACCTCCTACTGAAGGAATGTTACTTTATATTAGAAGAAATCATGCTGCATTTCCGGAAGATGGCTCAGCAAAGGAATGGACTGAACTCAGGGATGCGAGAAATGAAATGATTAAAAAGAACGAGCACATAAAAGGATATTTCCCAAGTGCGCATTATTATGGAGCTGATAGTTCTGAGAGAATACAGGCATTTTTTGTTGATTCAATGGAAGGCCTAGATAAAATGTATGAAAGAAATGCTGAACTCGCTAAGGAAGCTTTCCCTGATGAGGCTGCAAGAAAAGAAAGAGCGAAGAGAGCAGGAAAGTATGTTGCAGGACATGGTGATTCAATTTACACTTATATGTTGGGGTCTAATTAAACTTCAATTAAGAAACTATTCTTAAGAGGATGTCATTTGGCATCCTTTTTTGTTATCCCATTTTCTTTAATTGAGTGGGACTCATTTGTTTTATAGATTTAAACTGTCTGTTAAAGTTCGATATGTTATTATAGCCAGATTTGTATGCAATTTCCCCTAATGTAAGATCGCTATTTGATACTATTAATTTACTTGCATGCTCAACCCTTAATTCGTTTAAAAATTTAAAATAAGTCTTGTTGGTTCTTTTTTTGAAGTATTTGCAAAAGGCGTTTTTTGTCATGTTTGCAACACCTGAAATTTTTTCTAATGATATATCTTGTGTATAATTACTCATAGTAAATTCAAACACATCTTGCATTCGTTTTCCTTCAATTGCACTGTACTTTTTTTCATAAATAAACGATGATAAACTCTTATAATTAGATGTAGAAGTAATCTTTAAAATATTTAATAAGATGATAAATCGTTCTAATTTGGAAGCATCCTTCAAGTCTAAAAATAGTTTTAAAATCTTCTTTTTATTTGATGTTATTCTAAAACCATGTTTGGTTCGTTTGAAAAAGGAATTCAACTCATTTAATTCTTCCAATTCAAAAAAATAATCTCCAAAAGAGGATTCAGTAAAAAATAAAGTAAACATTTTAGATATTGAAGAAGCTCCGACATCACTCTTGAATACATGAGGGATATTGCTACCAATGATTAAAACATCACCCTTTTTATAATAATTAATAGTGTCACCAACAATAAGAGTGCCTTCACCTTCTAAAATCAAACTCAACTGAATCTCTTCATGCTGATGGAGCTTATCATAAAATAAAGCACCAACATCTTCCTGATAGATTAGAGCAGCTTGTTCTGGTTTTGGTATTTTAAAAGGTAAAACTTTCATGTGTACTGAATATATTTCAGTATCTAAATTACGCAAATAATACTCCTTTAAATAAAATAAATAAATAAAAAGGATAAAATAATATCAATTATGGATAAAACGCCATTAAATAATTAAGTATTTCTCATCTAATTTTACATTATAAAAAAATATTATTATGAGCATACAATGGAAAGGTGTAATGCCTGCGGTAACAACCAAATTCACAGATAGTGATACGTTAGATCTTCAAATGTTTGAAACAAATATTCATGCTCAATTAGATGCTGGAGTTCAGGGTATTGTTTTAGGTGGAACTTTAGGTGAAGCAAGTACATTAGAAGAAAACGAAAAACGATTATTAACGACTTCAACCGTTGATATTGTAAAAGGAAAAGTTCCAGTATTAATGAATGTAGCAGAACAATCTACAAAAGGTGCTATAAAAGCAGCTCAACAAGCAGAAGAAGATGGTGCAGAAGGACTAATGATGTTACCACCAATGCGTTATAAGGCTGGAGATCGTGAGACTGTTGAATACTTTAAAGATGTTGCTCACAATACATCTTTGCCAATAATGATCTATAACAATCCTGTAGATTATAAAATTGAAGTGACTTTAGATATGTTTGATGAACTTTTAAAATGCAATAATATTGAAGCTGTAAAAGAATCAACCAGAGACATTTCTAACGTAACCAGAATAAAAAATCGTTTTGGTGACCGTTTAAAAATAATGACTGGAGTTGATACTGTCGCACTGGAAAGTTTACTTATGGGAGCAGATGGATGGATTGCGGGATTGGTTTGTGCATTTCCAGCAGAAACAGTCGCTATTTTTGAACTTCAAAAAGCTGGTAGAATTAAAGAAGCTATTGATATTTATCGTTGGTTTTTACCATTGTTAGAGTTGGATATAAACCCTAAATTAGTACAGAATATCAAATTAGCGGAAGTCTATACTGGAATAGGCACCGAAAATGTTCGAAAACCTCGTTTACCATTATTTGGAAAGGAGCGTAAACAGGTTATAAAAATTATTGAAGACAGTTTAAAAACAAGACCAACATTACCAGATTACAAAAATTTGAACTCATGATCACAGGAAAAAACTATATAGGAAATCAACTTTCTGCTAAAGGAAGTAAAACTTATAAAACATTCAATCCGCAGTTGAATCTTGAAAACGATTACGTTTTTACAGAAGCAACTTCAGGAGAAATTGATGAAGCAATTGATTTAGCTTCGGAAGCTTTTAAAGAATATAGAAAAGCATCAGGAAAACAAAAGGCAGCATTTTTAAACGCCATAGCTGATGAAATTTTAGCTTTAGATGATGAGTTGGTTCAAACCTTTTGTTCAGAAACAGGTTTGCCAGATGGACGAGCGAAAGGTGAAAGAGGAAGAACTATTTATCAACTTCGTTCATTTGCTGATTTAGTAGCCCAAGGATCTTGGGTTGAAGCATCCATAGATTCGGCGATTCCAGACAGAGAGCCAATTCCAAAACCAGATTTACGTAAAAT
>RCNB010002499.1_pt1 | contig 11255 bp, 11 predicted proteins | sample 2041321 | NCBI WGS metagenome assembly RCNB01 (sample SAMN09708232, study PRJNA481090) | Marine sediment metagenome, whole genome shotgun sequencing project.
ACCATGAAGATGGCCTTCTAGATATCATGATTGGCTTTGGTATCCTATTGTCTGGACTGTGGATGTATGCAGAGATGCCATGGCTTATCGGAGCATTCGTACCCGTTTTTACCCCGATCTATATACAATTCAAAAAGAAGATCACTGTACCCCGTCTCGGACAGGTTGAATTCTCTGAACGCAGGAAAGGCAAGATGAAAAAAACTATGCTAGCCCTTGTTATCTTCAATGTTATCCTATTTATTGCAGGTTTATACGCTTGGTTTGCAATGGATGTAGGGGGGAGACCCCAGTGGCTCATAGACCTTTTGAGTAATTATATGATAATCTTCGGTATTGTCGGTGGAATAATATCCGTAGTAGTTGGATTCTTGAGTGATCTTAAACGATTCCACTTGTACGGGATAATCAACTTGATAATATTCACGATTGCCAACAACTATACTGACCATCCTGCCTTCGGGTTATGTGCAATGGGACTTGTAGTAGTCATCAATGGATTCATTCTGCTGATGTCATTCATGAGAAAATATCCTATTTATGGAGTTGATCAAGATGTCTGATAGAATTAACGTTGATGAAATGGAGAAGAGTGTCCGCCGCGAATATAATCAGGATGGCCTCATGGAGCTACTGCTAGGTATAATGCTGTTCTTTATGGCTGGCACCTTCGCATCAAGCAGCCTCATTGTATTCATTACATTCCCAATACTCTATATGAACAAGTTTTTAGAGCGGTTGAGGTCAAAATTTACGTATCCTAGAATAGGATATGCTGAGTTAAAACCAGACGAAGATCCAGAGACTGGTAATGGCATACTCAAGTATATGATGATGGTCATAGTCATAATGTCCCTCTCATTATACTTGCTGTATAACGGCGATTTCACGGACTTCTCCATATACAAATGGGTTCCCGCTTTTGTTGGAGCCATGTTCCTTGGTGCAATGCTCTATCTCCGGGATACAACCGGTGACCCATTTGCACTTGTGTACTCTGTGATATCCCTTATCGGAGGATTAGGCTTCTCGTTGTATGAGTTTATTGACCCGAAAGCCAACATCGAGTACTACCTCCTATCTCTTTCTGCATTCTACTTGATCGCTGGGGTTTTACGTCTCTACGTGTTCCAGCGTAGGCACCCCGTCGTTGATTTACCTGTGGAGGATTTGTGATGGAGCCCATAGATCTAAAGGAGCTTGAACGAAAAGCCTACTTCTCATACAATGAGGATGGTCTAATCGATATACTCGTGGGGTCAATCCTACTCCTATTGGGCACCTATATTACTCTGGATGCCCAAATCCCGTTCACGTATCTCTTTATCCTCTTCGGACCCCTCGCATGGGCTGGGTTAAAGAAGAGATTTACTATTCCACGTATTGGTTATGTCCAATTCGGAGCTGGACCTCGGGGGAAGCAGAGGCGTATCCTATTAACCCTTCTTGTAGTGTTCCAAGTCTTACTGGTATTAGCGACTGCAGCGTCCAATAGGGCTCAAGGTGATAGGCCTATCTGGTTTGTTATGTTGGATGAGTACGGTGTACTTTTAGTCGGATCATGCATTGTCAGCGTTATCCTATATTTCGTAGGATACTTTAACGAGGCTAAGCGGTTTAACATTTACACTGTTGCCTCTGTACTGCTTTTCGCTTTTGCTCATAACTTCTTAGGCTCTGATTTGGACATATGGCAGAAGATGGCATATGCTGAGATACCCCTAGGTGTATTAATGATAGTATACGGGTTATGGACTCTCCGGGGCTTCATAGAGAAATATCCAATCTATAATGGTGAATCCGGTGAAGGACTATAATCTAGGTGACCTGCCGTCCGTGAAGGACATTGACAAGTTGATCCATGAGCCAGCTCGGCTTATGATCATGTCATACCTCTATGTGGTAGAGTCAGCAGACTTCTTGTTCCTTATGCGGCAAACTGGACTCACCTTCGGTAACCTATCAAGTCATATGACCAAGCTAGAGGATGCTGGTTATCTATCCGTGGAGAAGGTGTTTGTCGGGAAGAAACCCAACACAAAACTAAGACTTACCTCTGAAGGGCGGACTGCATTCGATATTTATCGTGCAAGTATGAGCCAGATATTCACCCCTCAGATGGATTCACAGAAAACCCCTACCCGAGATGGTGACGGTGATGATGGTTATGGATTCATGAGTTGGTTTATATGAACGTAATAATTGAAACAGAAAATCTATCTAAAAGCTACGGTAAGGGAACGATAAAGGCCGTAGACAACCTCAACCTCCTAGTATATGAGGGAGAGACTTTCGGACTGCTTGGTCCAAACGGTGCTGGTAAGACGACAGCTGTTCGTCTCCTCAACTGTATTATAGAGCCTACTGGTGGCATAGCGAGAGTAAACGGACTGAATATTATCACCCAGAAAGATGAGGTAAAGAGGATTACTGGTATGTTAGCGGAGTCCCCTGGACTCTACGATAAACTGAGTAGCTACGAGTTCCTAGAATTCATTGGCAACCTCTACGATGTATCTGACAGCATTTTGGGTGATCGTGTAGATGAGTTACTCAGACTCTTCGGTCTCCAGGATAGGAAGGATCACTTAATCGAGGGATATAGCAGCGGTATGAAGCAGAAGCTTCTCTTGGCGGCAGCCCTGATACATGATCCTCCTATAGTCTTCCTCGATGAGCCTACCTCCGGGTTAGATCCAGGTGCGGCTCATATGGTCAAGGAGTTAATCAGGGGTCTCTCCGATGACGCTGGTAAGACGGTCTTCCTCTGCAGTCACATATTACCTATAGTTGAGGAGTTATGTGATCGAATCGGTATCATTAATCAGGGCAGACTCATAGCAGTTGGTACCGTTGATGAGATTAAAGCCCAGGCGGGAAAGGAGACCCTTGAGGATGCATTCATATCGTTAACAGGGCTCTCAATGGAGAGTGAACTCCTCGCCTGGAGGGAGAACAATGCCAAAATCTAAGTGGCTGGTAATAGCTAAAAATGAATACCGGCTGCAGACTGCTTTCCTAAAAGATTTCAGGCGATTCCTACCCATAGCAGCGATATCCTTGATATTCGTATTCCAGCTATTACTGGCACCCTCTATAATGAATGCTGCAGTTGACAGCTTCATGGCGTTATTCCTGGGGCAGGCAGCGGTAGCCCTGATGGAGATAATGCTTTTCATAATATCCTTCTATCTATTCATATTCCCCATTACATCCTCCCTGAAGGACGTGAAACCTGGACAGATAGAAATTATATTATCCACCCCAGTCAAACCTAGGGACCTACTTGTAGGTGAATTCATAGGGAAGATGCCTGTATATGCTTTCGGCATCGCAATATTTGCTGGAATTTTTACTACAATAATGCAACCGCTCGGGTTGGATGTCCTTCAGCTTGTTGTACTAAACATAGTGTTCATTACAACATTGCTGATTGCCTTCTGGATAGGCACCCTCATAGCAGCCCTACTGAGATCCCGCCTAGGAAAATCAGCTCGTGGTAGAGACCTTGGAAAAGCCCTTGGCTTCATACTTGCTCTTCCATTGGTCGCAGCTATGTATGCAATTATGGGAGGCTTCCTAGCGGGGTTGTTAAACCCTGAGACAAGTCTGCTGGTTCAGCAGATTCTTGGGGTTTTTCCAAGTAGCTGGGGGGCAGAAGTGATTGTTAGCCTAACTAAGAACCCCGGCAATATTGTAGCCTCCATTTCCCAGAGTGGGATATACTTTGTAGGTCTCTTAGGCTTCTTCATTGGTAGCCTCTGGCTGGGTGGCACTTTAGCTGACAAACTTTATGATCTTGAACCATCATCCTTTGGTTCCTCCTCAGTGAAACCCGATGGGATATTCTACAAGACTGTTAGATCACTGGGTGGTGGTGGGAGAACTGGCGGATTAACAGTCTCCCTCTTCAAGGACTACGGGCGACGATTTGAGAATCTGACGAAAGTAGGTTATATTATCGGAATAATCATCGTTATGAAGGTCTTTCTGTTCCAGCCTGAGGATCTCGTAGATGTAATGATGCCTCTCCTGATGCTTGGACCCATGATAGCTGGTTTCGTAGCCAGTGATGCTACGTTGAGAGGAAAGGAGTGTTTATTCATCTACCGTAAGGCTCCCGGAGGGGTAAACATATTCATCAAAGCTAAACTCGTTCAGAGTCTGATGGTGGTTATACCCATCACTCTTGTGATATCTGTAGTATCATTAGTCACATTCCCAGGTATCTCTGCCACTGATATGCTAATACAGACAGTCTACTCAGTGATTCTAGTCAGTGTAAATATGGTATACGCACTGGGTATATTTCTTTGGAACCCTGTATTCTCTGATAATCAGACAACCCAGATGATTAACTTCCAGCCACTGGTCTTCACCACAATTATCTCATGGATACTGCTTCATGAGACCTTAGGCGGCTTCTTCCCCGGTGTAGATGCAGCGACATTCGAGATAATTATCATTATAGCACATCTTGGAATCACATGTGTGCTAGCAATATTCACCATGATTATGGGACGTAGAAAACTAAACAACATGGAGTAGGAGGTGAAAAATGAATTGGCAGTTATAGCAGGTTCAACAGCAGCAACGACAGCTGCAACAATACATACAAGTAGTTATAGAGTAAAATTCCTCAGAAAGGAATTCCTGGAGCTAGTTGAAATAGCAAAACCCCAGATAATCTACCATAGACGTAGGATGCATTTCTTCGCTTATGACGGATTCGTCATGTATACCTTCGAGGCGGAAAACAGCGATTTCAGTCAGCGTATCATTGAGGCAATTGAGTTCAGCAATGAACAGTGGAGCGAGTAGCTCCATAATTTTTTTTATCTTAATATATACAAAGTTATTTACAGAAGGTAGAATAATTTTCTTGGATACTTCATGAAGAAACTTGATGATTACAAAATTATGCCCATTTTTCCTGGTCAACCTGTTGGTGATCCGCAGATTAGTCCTGATGGATCCCGGGTTCTATTCACATACTCTGAGGTAAATATGGAGGAGAACAAGTATGATACTCACATCTGGCTCCATGACCTTAAGGAGAAGAAACCCCGGCAATTTACCTTTGGGAAGAATAACACCACTAGCCCACGCTGGGCACCAAACGGAAAATCCTTCCTGTTTGTGAGCAGTCGCCCCAGTGAGGAGGACTCAGAGGAGGAGAAAAAAAAGAAGCGACCCCAGATCTACATCATCCCAATAGATGGTGGTGAAGCACGTCAAATAACCAATGTGGAGACTGGAGTAGCAAACCCCAAGTGGAGTCCCAATGGTAAAACCATCATGTTTACAAGCAAAGTTTTCAAAGGAGAGAAAAAGAAAGGCAGCGACGTTAAAATTATCAGCCGAATAAAGTACAAAGCAGACGGCGGAGGTTTTTATGAAGGAAAATATACTCATATCTTCACTGTCCCCGCGAAGGGCGGAAAGGCTAAACAGATTACTGATGGACTCTATGATGTAGGTAACCCTGTCTGGAGCAGTGATGGTAGAATCATTGCCTTCACCGGGAACTTGGATCAGGACGGTGACTATAGCTACCTGAAGTACATATATACTGTACCCGTGAAGGGTGGAGAACCAAAAGAACTTCTCAAAAGACAGGGAACCGTTGGAGCAATAGGTTACTCTCCAAGCGGTAAACATCTGGCATTCACAGGTCGTCTTATCCCTGACTTGGAAAAGATCTGGTACAGTAACACTGAGCTCTGGGTGATGCCCTCCAAAGGTGGGGATCCCAAAATACTAACTGGTGATTATGACCGAACAGCCAGCGGTTTCGGTGGATCAATTACCTGGAGCCCTAACTCAAAGAAGATCTATCTCAAATTCCCTAATCATGGTACAAACCACATCCATAAAGTCACCTTAGAAGGAGAAGTATCTGCCCTGACAAAAGGAGAGATGTCAGTCGGTGGCTTTACTATGGACCAATCTGGGAAAGTCTTCGCATTCAACGCAACAGACCATCTGACCCCATACGAGTTATGGACTCTCAACAACAATGAAATGAAAAAGCGAACAGAGCTAAACAAACCCCTTCTAAAGAAGCTACGTGTCAACAAACCTGAAGAATTCTGGGTCCCAGCAAGTGATGGCTCAATGGTTCACGGTTGGATAATCAAACCTAAGGATTTCAAGAAAGGCAAAAAATATCCAACTCTAGTAGAGATTCACGGTGGACCGAGAGGTGCCTACAGTGTCAGCCTCGGAGCGGCAGATCATGAATTCCAGGTCCTAGCAGACCACGGATACGTAGTAGTCTACACGAATCCCCGATTCAGCACTGGTTATGGTGAAAAATTCAGTGCTGAGGCATCCGGTCACTGGGGTGAACGGGACTATTTGGACATCATGGAAGCAACCGACTATGTAATTGAGAACTATGACTTTGTAGATGAGAATCGACTCGGAGTATTGGGCGGTAGTTACGGAGGATTCATGACCAACTGGATTGTTGGTCATACGGATCGATACAAAGCAGCTGTGACAATGAGGAGTATATGCAACTGGTACAGCTTCTTTGGTACAAGTGACATCGGGTGGATGAGCCTTCCAACAATGGAGCTTAACTGGGGTAAACTACCCTGGGAGGATGTAGACCGCTTAATGGAAAAATCACCTATCACCTATGTCGAGAACATGACGACCCCCCTATTAATTATTCACAGTGAAAATGACTATAGATGCCCTATGGAACAGGGAGAGCAACTCTTCGCTGCATTGAAAAAGCTAGGTAGAACCGTCGAGTTCGTCAGATTCCCCAATGAACCCCACGGACTCAGCAGAATGGGAAAACCAAAACACCGTGAGGAAAGACTACAGCACATAATCCGCTGGTTCGACAGATATCTTTAAACTTTTTTTCTATTCCCTTTTTTAATGACCCGTCTGATATTGTTTGATATTAGTCTGGAGTGTGTATGAATCGGCCCAGAAAAACGAATTCAACGTCATTGGTACACGTACAATGCGTAAGGATGGCATTGCTAAGGTAACAGGTAGAGAAATTTACGCCTCGGATATGACCCTTCCTAATATGCTGTATGCACGGATTCTCAAGAGTCCCCACGCCCATGCAGAGATAAAATCCGTAGATGTTTCAGAAGCAGAAGCAATGGGTGCAATCACATTAACCTCCTCAGATATACCTGATGTAAAATATTGTCCACGACTTGTCAGCATACCATCATCCACTTATAAGGACTGGAAAGTATTGGCCGAGAAAGCCCACTACCTAGGTGAACCCATAGCAGCAGTTGCTGCAGAGTCTGAATGGGAAGCCCAGAAAGCCTTAGAGTCCGTGAAGGTCGAATATTCTACCCTACCTGCATCTTTTGATGCTTTGGATGCGTTAAAACCGGAGGCATCAGCAGTTCATGATCAAATAATGCTGGAAGACGATATCTTGGATATCAAGAATAATACCGGATGCAGTCTGGATATCATAGAGGGTAATCCAGAAGCACTAGCTAAGGCCGACGTTATAGTGGAGAGAACATATCGGACCAATAGGCGGTATCATAACCAGCTTGAAACAAAATCTGTGCTGGTACGTCCCGAACCTGACGGAGGCGTCTCAATCTGGAGCACAACCCAGACAATTCACAACACTAGACTGCTCCTTCATGATATCTTCGGTATATCTATGGGTAAGATTAGGGTCTACAAGGTACCTATAGGCGGTAGCTTCGGATCAAGCATCCATGTGAATCCTGTGGTACCGATAGCAGTCGCCCTTGCTTTGAAGAGTCAGAGGCCCGTGAAGCTGAGCTATACCCGTGAAGAGGACCTCCATGATCATACCAGCTACCAGATGATATTCAAACTCAAAATTGGGGCTTACAACGATGGAACCCTAGCCGGTGGGCGCCTCGAAGCCTACCTTGACATAGGAGCCCACCAGATACAAGCATATCCCCTACTTGGCTGTGTAGTTGGATGGTGGGTCAGCCTCTACAAGCTCCCCTACGTAGAATATGAGGGAAAGGCTGTCTATACCAATAAGGTACCTGCCTGTGCCTTCCGAGGTTATGGTAATCCTCAGATAAGTTGGGCGGTAGAGACTCTCATGGATGAGCTATCGGAAAAGCTGGGGATCGATCCACTGGACTTCCGTCTAAAAAACTACATCGGCCTCGGTGACCTATTCTGGGGTCAGGGCCCCTCCGTAAAATCCATCATACATAGCTGCGGAGTAGAAGAAATACTCAAACGAGGATCAGATATGATAGGTTGGTATAGTAGACCTGACCACAAGAGCCAGACTGGCCGGTATAGGCTTGGAATCGGTATGGGTCGTGGTTATCATACCAGTAGTGCTGGTGCTCCAGTACCCAGCAGCATTGTTGACTACGGTGGCGCAATGCTGAAGCTTAACGAAGATGGAACCTTCGATTATGTAAGTGCCCTCATGGATCACGGGGGTGGTACTCAGGACGCACATACGAAGATCATAGCTGAGGAGCTAGGGATTCCAGTGGAACATGTCAATATTATCAGAGCTGACACTGGGACCACTATATACGATGTATGTACCCATGCATCCCGTGGAGTATACAGCGGAGGAGGTGCAGCTCTTAAAGTCGCTAAGAAGGTAAAGGAACAACTCAGGGAGCATGCAGGTAAGATCCTTGATGCATACCCCCATGCTGTCAAGTTCAAGTGGGATTCTAAAAAACATCAGGCAGTTATCTATGCTGAAGGAATCGAGAACAGCGAGGTAACATACCGTGAACTCGCTCAGACTGCAAGACATAAGAATTGGCCCTCAGTGGCATCTCTTGAGAGCTATAGGCAACCCAGCTGTCCACCTCACTTTACAGGTTACTTCGTAGAAGTTGAAGTCGATACGTGGACTGGTAAGGTCAGGCTGGTTAAGGTGATAGCTGGAGCTGATATTGGTACTGTGATCAATCCATTACTCGCTAAGGGGCAGATTCACGGGGGTTTTGCTCAAGGCTGGAGTATGACTACCTTGGAGGACATGAATTATCATCCAGAAAGTGGGGACCTCATGAACCGTGGTTTCCTTACAGATTATAAAGTTCCAAGTGCACGGGATATGCCTGATCTTGATGACTTTAGGACCTTCTTCGCAGACACTTACGAGCCTACTGGTCCCTTCGGTGCTAAAGGAGTTGGGGAGGGAGCCCTTAATCCAGTAGCTGGAGCAGTGGCCAATGCTATACAGAGTGCGTTGGGTGTCAGATTCTTCGAGTTGCCCATCACCCCAATCAGGATATTGAAGGCTCTCAAGGAGAAAGAACAATGATCAATAAATATAACACACACCTGTTAACTACAAAATTTGACTTCCATGCTCCTTCGAGTCTTGATGAAGCATTTAAACTCCTGGAAACCCACCGTGGAGATGTTAAACTCCTTGCAGGGGGAACAGATCTCATTCCTCAGATGAAGATGCGGAGGGTAGAACCAGGACATATAATCAACCTTAAGCGGATCCCAGATCTCTCAGGAATCAAACAATATAATGGTTCATTACACATTGGAGCCCTAACACGATTAATTGTAATAGAGAAATCCGAATTAATCGCAGAGAAGGTGCCTCTGCTCACAGAGACTGTGAAGGCTATGGCTTCTGTTCAGGTAAGAAACTTGGGGACCCTTGGTGGCAACATATGCAATGCAAGTCCTGCAGCTGATACAGCAATCAGTCTAATAGCGTTGGGTGCGAAGGCTCAGATCGCTAGTTCCACGGGTATACGCTCCGTTCCTATTGAGGACTTTTTCACTGGTCCCAGTAGGACCGTCATGGAGTATGATGAGATACTTACAGGGATCTCTGTTCCCATTAAAACTGAGAATAGTGGTACAAGCTTCATTAAGATAGGTCGTGTAGTTCTGGATCTTGCCACAGTGAATGCAGCTGTCAGTTTAACTTTGGATGGTGGCCTGATCAGGAATGTACGTGTTGCCATTGGTGCCGTGGCTCCGACTCCTCTTAGATTAAAGGTTGTCGAGGATTATCTTGTTGGTAAATCTCCTAGTTTTGAAGTTTTTGAGGCAGCTGGTGAATTGGCAAGTGAAACAGTAAAGCCCATATCTGATGTGCGTTCCACTGCCGAGTACCGGAAGGCTGTCTCCAAAACGATAATTATGGATACATTGGATCGGGCTTCTAGACATGCAGGAGGTCAATAATATGGAGATAATGATCACAGTGAATGGACGAAAGAGAAACTTCGACGTTGAACCAAACACACTCCTATTGAATTTGGTCAGAGAGGATCTACATCTAACTGGCACTAAGTATGGCTGTGGTATCGGTGAATGCGGAGCATGCACGGTACACCTTGATGGTGAACCAGTGCTGGGCTGCATGGTGCTTGCTGTTGACGTTGATGGTAGAAGAGTTGATACCATCGAGAGTATTGCAGAGGGTGTTAAACTTCATCCAATACAGGAATCTTTCATCGAGGAGGGTGCTATACAATGTGGATTCTGTACTCCTGGTTTTATAATGACCACCAAAGCTCTTCTGGAGGAGAATCCGAAGCCTACAGAGCTAGAGATTCGTAATTATCTAAGGGGCAACCTCTGCAGGTGTACAGGCTATGTCAACATCATCAGGGCAGTTCAGAAAGCAGCAGAAAAGATGAGGGACTAGTCGTGAGAACAGCAGCTGTAATCCTTGCAGCTGGTAAATCTAGCCGGATGGGCAAAAACAAGCTGCTCCTCAAGGTTAAAGGCCGAACAGTTCTTGATAGACTACTCGATGCAATCCTTTCTTCAAAAGTCGAGGATACTATCATTGTTTTAGGTAATATTCCTGAAGCCATCAAACCCATTGCGGACGCAAGGAATGTGCGTGTCGTAATAAATTTACAGCATGAGCGAGGGATGACCAGTAGCTTTCAGACTGGACTCAAAGCAGTCGATGCTGATGCAGTATTCCTGATTCTTGGGGATCAGTTGGGGTTGACCTCTGAGTTGCTGGACTTGATGATTGGTTGTATGGAGTCTGACACAGAGGCATTAATTGTAAGCCCGGAATATGAGTCTAAAAGGGGTCATCCATCCCTCTTCAAGGCATCACTATTCCATGAGATCTTAAATTTGCCCGAAGATGAACATATGAAATATGTAGTAACTCGTCATGAAGAGCAACACAGAAACGTACCGGGATCAATCTGGAATACCATTGATTTTGACACTCCTGAGGATTTTCAACGGGTGTTAAATCTTTTAATTGCGCGCGCGTAACCCAAACACCGCCT
>RCNB010002500.1_pt1 | contig 11254 bp, 10 predicted proteins | sample 2041321 | NCBI WGS metagenome assembly RCNB01 (sample SAMN09708232, study PRJNA481090) | Marine sediment metagenome, whole genome shotgun sequencing project.
GACATCAACCGCAAACTCGCCATCTCCTATTTTAAAATGGAGGATTTCGAGCAATCAGAATGGTATTATACGCAGGTAGTTAATTCAAACGAAGTAATCGTTGAAGATTATTTCAACTACTCGCAGGTGCTTGCAATGCGAGAGAATTATCCGGAGTCTGTGCGATGGATGACTAGATACCACGAAAGAAAATCCACTCAGGAAGGTACGACTGCCTCCATAGAGACAGATCCTGAGTACTACCTCGACCTTATTAAGGAGGACAATGGATATGTGGTTAAGAACATAGAGATTAACTCACCTGAGCAGGAGTTTGGAACTAACTTCTACGGGGATGAGATTGTTTTTGCTTCAAGTAGAACCGAATCAAAAACCGTTGTACGCAAGTGGAACTGGAATCAGTTGGCCTTTCTCGACATCTATAAATCTGAATTGGATAGCACTACGTATGAATTGGGAGAGCCTGTCGCCCATCATAAGAAGTTCAATAAAAAGTACCATGAAGGTCCTGCTACGTTTAATGACGCAGGAGACATAATGATATTCACTAGTAACAATTATCAAGGCCGTGGGTCTAATGATGTTGTTACCCTGGAGTTGTTTGAGTCAAGAAAAGATGGAGATAAGTGGGGGAAACCCATCCCTTTCCCTTTCAACAGTAAAGAATATTCTGTTGGGCACGGAAGCCTTTCAAAAGATGGGAACATATTGTATTTCGTCTCTGATATGCCAGGGAGCGTAGGAGGCACGGACATTTATAAATCCATACGTACGTCCAATGGTGTTTGGGGAGAGCCAGTTCACTTGGACAATGAAATCAACACGGCTGGAAACGAGATGTTCCCCTTCTTTCATTCTGATTCGGTTCTCTTTTTTGCTTCCAATGGGCATCCGGGACTCGGTGGACTCGATTTGTTTTACATCGATGTTCGCGAATTAGGTATTAATAGCGTAACGAATATGAATGCCCCAGTCAACTCAAGTCGAGATGACTTTGCATTCATAATGAATGATGACCGCACCAAGGGATTCTTCTCCTCTAATCGAATTGGAGGAATGGGCAATGATGACATCTATGCTTTTCATAGAGAGGAGTCGCTCAAGTTCAATCAGCTGCTTAGAGGAAAAGTCATAGATGAGATAGGAAACGTAGTTCCCAATGTGCGCGTGCTGTTATATGACGAGGGCGGAAATGTGCTGTCGGAAGTAACGACTGGAGACGATGGAGAATATCTCTTTGAACTTAAGGAAGGAGAAACCTTTGCCTTAGTTGGTGAGAAAGAAGGCCACTCTAAAGGCTTAAATAAAATAGATACAGAAACATACGAGCGTGACTATGTGCGTGACCTTATGATTCGCAAACCCATTGCTATTGGTTCATTTATAAAGCCATTTGACCTCGAAACATCTAATCTTGATATTGGGGATGATAAATTGGTGTATAAGGACTTTATGGCTGAGTCTCCCGGACTCTCCTTGCACTCCATGATACGCGATATACGGAATGGAGAGCCTATACCGGGCTCTCAGATTTCTATCTATGATAAGCTTACTGGAGAAGAGACGGTTCTGATCTCACCAGAAACGGGTGACAACACCTGGTATTTGGACACTGAAAAATATGCTAACGGTCGATACTCCGTCAAGATTATCAAAGAAGGGTACCACCCAATGGAATTCGATTTCGACACTCCGGAAGAGATGATGGGACAGCATAGCTTTATGGCTAAGCTCATCCCTTACCTCGCTCCAGACGAAGAACTCGACCTCAACCTTGCTGACGTCTTTGATATAGGTCCGATTTACTTCGATTTGGATAAATACAGTATCCGCGAGGATGCGCGCCCAGAGCTGGATAAAATTGTTGACTTAATGAAGCTCTATCCAGATATGGTAATCGACCTGACGTCACATACCGATTGTCGAGCTAACAAGGGCTACAATAGTCGCCTGTCTGACAATAGAGCGAGATCGACTGCAAAGTACATTCGTGCCGGTATTGATGGCTCCAGTAGGATTACAGGGAATGGTCTAGGTGAGATGAGCCTGGTCAATGATTGTGAGTGCGAAGGAGCGGTTGTAAGCGACTGTAGCGAGGAGGAGCACCAACGCAATAGACGAACAGAGTTCCGTATCGTGAAAATGTAATGTCGAATCGGCTCGATTAGCGATTGGGCGCCAGCTCAACTGAGCGTCAAGTACCGGCTTCTAGCACTACCTTTGCTGCCTACGATGGCAGGTATCTATATCCACATTCCATTTTGCAGGCAGAAATGCTCCTATTGCGACTTTCATTTCAGCACGGATAGCAGCTATGCTCAGCGGATGGTTGAGGCCATTGCTAGTGAGGTTGACCTGAGGAGCTCTGAGCTCGAGGGGCAAGAAGTTTCCACACTCTACTTCGGAGGTGGCACACCCAGTGTTCTGTCGACTGCTCAGCTCAGGCTATTGATGGACAAGCTCAAGGATTCGTATGTCCTGAGTCCTGAGGCCGAAGTGACATTGGAGGCCAATCCAGAGGACATAGATGCTAAGGTTATGGACGACTTGCTCTCTTTGGGAGTAAGCCGACTAAGTATGGGTATCCAGTCCTTCGATGACAAGGTGCTGCAGTCGATGAATCGAAGTCATGATAGCGAGCAAGCATTGAATGCTGTGCGTGTTGCTCAGCGCTGTGGCATAGACAATATATCGGTTGATATCATCTACGGATTACCGGGTAGAGCATTGAATCACCTAGCGCAAGATGTAGCGCAGTTTTTAGACTTGAAGGTGCCTCATATCTCTGCCTATGCTTTGACAATTGAGAAAGGAACGCTCTATCATCATCAAGTGCAGAAAGGAAGTCTTATCATGCCTAACGATGATATGGTGGAGGAGCAATTTTTCGCTTTGAGAAAATCCTTTGTCAACGCAGGATATGAGCATTATGAAGTAAGCAATTTTGCCCAGCCTGGTTGTATAAGCAAGCATAATAGCGCCTATTGGAAAGGAGTCTCTTACCTTGGTGTTGGACCTTCTGCGCATTCTTATGATGGTAATACTCGGTCTTGGAATGTGGCAAATAATCACGGCTACATGAAAGCGATCGAAGAGGGCTCTCCATCAAGAGAATCCGAAACCCTTGATCAACATACACGATTCAATGAATATGTGTTGACGCGATTGCGCACGAAGTGGGGGCTTAACCTTAGATACCTTAGCAATGAATTTGGGGTGGACATCATAAAGGACAATGCGGCAATATGGAGTCGTTATGAGGGCAAGTACCATATTAAGGATGGTCATCTTATCTTGGACCCAGAAGGGCTGATTCTTGCAGATGGATTAGCTTCTGATTTATTTCAAATAGCATGACCTTGGAAATGAAAGCACATATCTCAACAGGATTGCGGGAGTTAAGTTTTGATTTGGCCCGACCACACCCAATCAGTATTAGGCTAAGAGATGGGTCAGAAAACCCTGTTGCTTGGTATGCCGACTATCCTAGTATCACCCCAGTGCGCATGGAAGGTTTCGTGGGCTCGGTGGCTCAAGGAGGAAGCGTAAACACCAATGATATCACCTTTAACCCGCACGGTAATGGAACACATACGGAGTGTATTGGCCACTTAACTGAGCAAGCACATCAGCTCGATGAGTTTATGCGAGAGTATATTTTCTTGGCTCAACTCATCACGGTGAGACCGCATGAGCTATTGGAGGATGTTTCTGAACACCAGCTTGCTGGGGATAGGGTAGTCCTCTCCTCAAGTTTTGATGGAGTGGTAATAAACGATGATGTTCGGGCAGTCATCATTCGCACCCTTCCAAACTCTGATGACAAGCAAACGCGCGTATATACAGGTAACAATCCTCCTTATGTTGACCCAGAGAGCTTGGCATGGCTAAGAGAGAAAGGAATTGAGCACGTGCTTATCGACTTGCCTAGCGTAGATAGGGAGTCTGACGGTGGGTATATGAAAGCTCATAGGGCATTTTGGTTCAATGGAGACGAAGCTCGAATGCATGCCACCATAACCGAGATGGTTTACGTTCCTAATTCCATCATAGATGGCGAATATTTACTCAATATTATGGTCGCTCCGTTCGGCAATGATGCTTCACCCAGTAAGCCTGTTCTCTATCCTATTCTTCCTTGAATATTGAAGAATATAGAATCTATTGCCTTTCAAAGCCAGGCACTTCAGAGGCAACGCCATTTGATGAAATCACGCTAGTGTTTAAAGTAGGAGGTAAGATGTTTGCCTTGTCTAATATGAATGCCTTTAAGTTCATCAATCTGAAGTGCGACCCAGACCGGGCTATAGAATTGAGAGAAGAGTACAGTTATATCCGACCAGGATATCATATGAGCAAGGTCCATTGGAATAGTGTCTACTTGGATCAAGGAATAAAACTGGACTTGTTGCGCGAATTGATCGACCATAGTTATGAGCTCGTGTTTTCCTCCCTGACAAAGAAGCTGCAATCCGAGATCCTTTCGCTGGACTGATTTCAATTACATTTATCCCATGACTTGGAAAGAGATAATGCGTACGGTCGTGCGCTACTTCTTAAGCGGCCTGCTTTACACTGCCCCTGTAGTTGTAACGGTCTATGTGATATACCAATTATTTATCTTTTTGGATTCAATCCTTCCGGTTGATATTCCAGGTCTTGGGCTCTTGTTGCTCATAGGGATTATCACCGTGATGGGAATGCTGGGATCTTCCTTTTTACTGCAACCTATAAATCGGTATTTCCTAGGTCTTTTGGACCGCATCCCCTTGGTTAAGACAATCTACAGTTCCATTCGAGATGTGCTTTCTGCTTTTGTAGGAGAGAAGAAACGCTTTACGAAACCAGTTCTTGTAAGGGTAAACTCAAACGGGCTGGAAAAAATGGGATTCATTACGTCTGAAGACCTAACCTCTCTAGGTATGGACGAAGGCAAGATTGCTGTTTATCTGCCTCACTCTATCAATTTCTCTGGAAACCTCTTCATCGTTTCAAAAGATTTGGTCACACCACTTGACGCAAATTCAGCCGATGTAATGAAGTTTATCGTCTCTGGAGGAGTAATTGACGTTGAATCAAAAGAAAACGATAAAAATGGATAAAATTGATGCTCAAGGGGCTCCGAAACCAGTAGGGGCATACCCGCATGCTCGCAAAGTAGGTGACTTGTTGTTCTTGAGCGGGGTAGGCCCTCGTATCTCAGGAAGTGATGCGACTGACTCAGGTGTGCCTGGATTAGAAGTTGATAAGAACGGCAACTTCTTGGCCATGGATTTTGAGGCCCAGTGTCATTCTGTATTTAAAAATGTGCGGACAATCTTGGAGGCTAGTGGTAGCAGCTGGGATAAGCTGGTGGATGTAACAGTATTCCTCGTTGACATGAAACGGGATTTCCACATCTACAATCGCCTGTACGCTGAGTACTTTAAGGATAATCAACCTTGCCGAACTACTGTAGCTATCAACGCGCTGCCTACGCCTATTGCGATAGAACTCAAGTGTATTGCTACGCTCTAAACAAAAAGGCTTCAAATAAAAAAAGGGCTCCCTAATTAAGGAGCCCTTTTGTATTGAATATCATTCGGTCGAATCAGTAGATGCGATCGATTTCGTTTTTAACTCCTTTTGCCTTATTGAGGGCATTGGTGACCTTAGAGCCAACCGTTCCACGCATTGAAGTTTGAAGGGTGCGTACTTCATTTGCTAAGTCAACCGAAGCAAGGTCAATTTCGTTCTTACTGTCTACTTGAACAACAAAAACTCCTTGATTTCCACGAATGGGTCCTACGATTGATCCGCTTTCAGCAGCATAAGCCTTACTCACAACAGTAGGCTCATTACCGCCCAACTTTGTGTTGCTTAGTGAGACTGAAGAACCAGACTTAGAAGTTACTCCCCAAACATCAGCAGCTCCTGTGAGTCCGCTGAATTCACCTAGATCAGCAATAATCATATCTGCCTTCTTCTCTTTGATGACCTCTGCGCGCATTTTCTCCTTTATGTCTTCGAAAGTAGGAACACCTTCTTCACGCGAGCCAGTCATGGCCACCACAACAAATTGATCGTCAAATTCCATCGGCTGTGAGACATCTCCAACAGAGCGATCAGCATTGTATGCCCATCTCGTTATGCTGCGTGAATCAGGAATACCACCTACAACTTTAGCACTTGGTATCACGCCTTTATTTGGCTTTATCGTATATCCTTTAGCCTCAGCACCGCTGCGAAATTTCTCAATATTACTGTTGTCTATACTGAAGTTACTAGCTTCCTCATAGACTACATCGAGGGTGTTTGATGAAGGTCGGATGTATTTCACGAGCTCTACTACTTTCTTCTGTGGGGCACTTACTCTGTCGAGCACTTCCATTACATGGTAACCAAATGAGGTTTTAACCACACCCATAGAACCTACATTCTTTTCAAATGCGAACGTTTCAAATTCAGGAACCATTTGCCCTTTACCAAAGTTCTCATAGAGCCCTTTGTTTTGAGCGTATCCAGGATCATCGCTATACTTAGATGCAAGTGCATCGAAATCAGCACCTCTTTTCAAAGCCTTCAAAACACTGTCGGCTCGTGAAGCTATTGTCTCATCTTCTTCTGCAGAAGTCAAAAGGATGTGCTGCACGCTGGCCTCCTCCTTTGTGTCATCTCCAATTACTTTGTAAAGCTTAAAGCTCTCGCCTGCGCGATAGGGTCCTACCACAGCACCATCAGCAGCGCTGAACACGTCACGAGCTTGCAAGGAGTCTATATCGGTGCGCGTATAAGACGCAACAGTATACTGTTTGAGGTCGCTAAAGACCATTGTGAAGACAGAATCGTTTTCATTCACACTAAAGTCTTCCTTTAGATTGGCTATATCCTTACGAACATCTTCAATATCTGAAGCAGTAGCAACCACAGGGAAACTGACGAACTCTACGTCACGCTCCGCTCTTTGCTTATACTTGACATCACCTTTATGAGCTGTAAAAAATGCTTTAAGGTCAGCATCGGTAACAGCAACAGTGCTATCAACTATGCTCGTGAAAGGCTTCATAGCATACTGAATGTCAAATGTGACATTCTTGGCTGTATAACTATCAGCTGCGTCCAGTGAGTTGGTAATCATCCCCTTTGATACTAGGGCATTGTATTTCTTAGTCAACCTGTCTTTACGCATACGATTGCGCTCAGCGGTCCAAAGATCCTTGATGTTCAAACTCCAATTCTCCCAGATTTCCTCTACTCTCTGAGGGCTAAACTGACCATTTTCGTCTTTATAGATCTCAGCATTCTTGATGTCAGCTGATACATTGTCACCAAAACGAATCTCATCGAACTCCGCAGTTGTAAAGGATAGCCCGCTATTCTCAATTTCTTTGGCCATTACTTTCTCATAGACCAAGTTGTCCCAAGCCCTTCTGCGCGCTTGCTCCTCGGTGATGGGTCCATAGTAGTTCTTTGAAAGGGTACTCCAATACTCGGTTTGCTTCTCGAGCTCTACTTGGTCTACATCCATTCCTGCGATATTTCCTACGGATGCTGGACCTTGTCCACCGCCCATAAGGCCTCCGTTACCAAAGATATCTCCAAGGATAAATGCCAACATCGCGAGTCCTATGATGATGATCAATAGTCCCGATCTTCTTCTGATGCTTCCTATTACAGCCATTACTTCTTTCTGTGTTTCGTATGTGTAACGTATTAAACGTCTATTTTTAAGGAGCGCGAATATACTGCGATCAGCGCTAATATAAAAGTTAACCTCCCTGCAATACAGTTAGTTCCACCTCTTCTATACGGTGACCCTCCACCTTGGTTACGATGAATCGGAAAGGAGGGATGGATATTCGCTCTTTAAGTTGTGGAATTTCTTCGTGATAATGCAAGATTAGCCCCGCTAAGGTGTCATACTCATCCGATTCCGGCAATTCAAGTCGGTAGCTGTCGTTTAGATAATCAACCTCATGTCGAGCGGCAAAGCGGTAACGGCCTTCTCCAAGTTCTAACTCAACAAGATCTTCTTTGTCATGCTCATCTTCAATATCTCCAAATAGTTCTTCAACAACATCTTCGATGGTAAGCATACCTGCAGTCCCACCATACTCATCGAGCACAACGGCTACGTTTCTTCGCTGGCTGATTAGTTGTTCCAATATATCATTGGCCGTTTTACTCTCGGGCACGATAGCAATAGGACGTAAAATTGACTTTACCGACTCAGGGTGCTTAAACAGCTCACTGCTGTGCACATATCCGATAACATGATCGACCGTTTCTCTATAGACTAAGACTTTACTGTGTCCTGTTTCAATAAAGAGCTCAGTCAATCGCTCAAGACTATCCTCCAAATCAATCGATCGAATTTCGTTGCGGGGAACCATGCATTCGCGTGCTTTGACCTTGCTGAATTCAAGTGCATTTTGAAAGATTTGAATTTCATTCTCTACCTCCTCATTATCGTCCATGTTACTGGTCTTTTCGATAAGAAAATTATAGAGGTCAATCTGATTGAACACGATTTCTTTTCCTTCAGACTCCACATTGAAAAAGCTTTTCAGAATAATTTCTGAGAGCCAAGTAATCAAAATAGCTGGGATGAATAAAATCATATAAACCAAAAACACGGGAATGGCTAACACATTCAAGAAGCCATTCGGATTAATCCGGAAGATTGATTTTGGCAAGAACTCAGCAGTCACAAGTACAATTAGAGTAGAGATAAGTGTCTGCATGAGCAGTACGAACCATGTGTTGGACCAGATATGCTCAGCTATCCATGGTTCAATCATCTGCGCCATGAAAATACCATAGATTACAAGGGCAAGATTGTTTCCTACCAGCATGGCTGCAATGAAGCGCGCCTTCTGCTTCATAAACCAATCGATGATTCGCGCAAAGAAACTACGTTGCTTGAGTTCGAGCTCTATCTGCAATCGGTTGGCGGAGACAAAAGCAATTTCTACTCCTGAAAAGAAAGCGGAGGCCAGTAAGGAGATGAGAATGATTGGAATATAGTTATCCATCAGAGGTTCATGCTAAGGTACTCAGTCATCTTGCTCTTGGGCATCAAGTTCTTTTTGTCTTTTCTCGAGACTAAGTCGCATGCGTCTTCGCATATAGAACAGAAAAAAAGCAAATAGAGGAAGCAAAAGATACTTCTGATTTCCGTCTAATCCATTCACAGCGACATAGTAAAAGCCGTACAACAGCGTACCGACTCCCATTACTAGCCAAAACTTCTCAAAAAAATTATTGACGCTCTTCAGATTCATTGTTCACTGCTTCTTCGGGAACGGTGATGTCCCCAATGGGTGCTAAGATACTGTAGCGACTGAAATCCTCATTAGCTCTCAGTCCTTTACCTCTTATCTCAGTTCCTTCACGAATAATTCGAACGGGAGAGTCGGTTATTATGAGATTGCTGTCGCTGAGCCAGGTAAGCTGATCTGTAAAAAGGGAATCTCCGTTCGGGTTGGTGAATACGACATTGTCCCAGGCTTCCATGCGGTTCTTCTTTTTAAAGTAGAATCCTCTGTCAGCGACAAGTGAGCCAGATAGGCCCTCTTGTCGGTTGTAGATGTCAAGCACCAAACCTTCTTCAACACGCACATAATCGGTGTCTTTCACGTATTGAGCAAGGAGACCAGCGGTCAGAATGTTGCGCACCTTTCCAGATTCTGTAAAGGTGTACTTACCATCAAGCACGGTTTGAAACGGTGCAGTATCTTCTTCACCGATTTCCTGTATCGCCTTGATATCGGCCTTGCAGGAGAAAAAGAAAATCCCCGTGACCATTGCAATAGTCACGAGGATTATATTTTTTTGTTTTGTCGCGTACATTAATTGACGGTACGCACTGTGGTATCAGTTCCTAGGCAGTCTGAATGATAGGTTTGACCATCTGTAAGACCAATGAAGAAGACTTCACTCTTTTGTGGGAATCGGCCACGTGCGGCACTCATTTTCCCAGCAGCAATTTTCTGAACGCTTGATGAACTGTCGATGGACTTAGCTCTTGCATAATAGTCGTAAGCGACCCAGTAGGCACCCCAAACTCCTGCTTTACCATCGTCACAAGAGCTAGCGGTTGCTCTCACAGCATCTCCTTTAATGATCCATGCGTGACCTGAGTTAGCATCTCTTTTGAGCATCTCACTTGCACATTGACGTGCAAAGGAAAGGTCACCTGCAGCACCTGCAAGGTATCCGCCATACTTCAAGTAGTTACTTCTTTCAGCACAGTCGCCACATAGCTCCAAGGTCTCCTTCATGTACTTCAGAGCAGAGCTATAGTTCTTTTTAGAGGCCTCGTCCTTGGCAATACCATAGGCAGACTCGGCAGTTGGACTGAATGCATGCACATCACGTGTAACAACTCCAAAGAGTTTGTTGTCCGTACACTCCTTACGGTTCATGATTCGCAGTGCCTTTATTTTGATGTCCATGTCATCAGGACTTTCTGTAATACGGTCATCGAAAATTTGAACGATGTCCTCGCATTCTGCGAATCCGATGAAGTACTCATCAAGGTTGTTCTTGGCAGTAATGTACTTGTTGAGCTTTTTGGTAACCTTCTCATCTCCCTCGGCTTTTGGCCCGAGTTCTTCAATGTTGGTGTTGATGTAGTCAGAAAGCGTTAGATACTCATTGAACAGTGTTTCCAATTCTTCATTCCCTAATTTGTAACAATTGTAGAGCGAAGTGTAGTAATTGGAAATGACAGAGGCGTCTGACTTTGCCTTTCGAAGGTCAACAGACTCTTTTAGGACCTCTTTAGCCCCACAAGGGTCGTCCGGATAGAGTCTGAGCATCTCACTTCCTTTCATTCCAAGCACAAATCCCCTTTGCCCGAAATTCTCTATGCGCATATCATAAACCATGATTAGGCTATCTTTCAATGCATCCTTGCGATCTGCATATGCTGGGTCCTTTAGAAATGTACGAAACATCTTGACTCCGTTGGTATAAAGTCCTTTACGTGAGCCTGGACATATTGTAACACACGTGGTCCAAAAAGGATATGCATCTGCATATGCAGCTTGCTTAGCATACTCATTGAAGAGGGAGAGGTTCTTTACGCACTCAGCACTATCAGTGCCGTAATCGTACTTAGCCTGTCCCATTGTGTTGATGCCCACCATCAATGTCAAGGCCATCAATATGGTCTTAAAGGTTCTCATAGGTATTTGTTTGTCTCGGTCAATCATATTTTCTCTTTTTAAACCACTGGTCGTAGCCTTCTGGATGGAAGCTAAATCCTACC
>RCNB010002501.1_pt1 | contig 11250 bp, 5 predicted proteins | sample 2041321 | NCBI WGS metagenome assembly RCNB01 (sample SAMN09708232, study PRJNA481090) | Marine sediment metagenome, whole genome shotgun sequencing project.
ACAATACCTTGTGAGATGATTTCTTTTTGAGAAATTTCTTCATCATGACCTTCTTCTGCTTTTGTTGTTGGTGTAAAAACAGGTTCTGGGAGTTTCTGATCTTTTCTTAGATTTTCAGGGAATTCAACTCCAGAAATGATCAATGGTTCATTATTTTCTTTTAGGTATTTATATCGGCGCCATGCTGACCCAGTAATATATGCTCTAAGAACAACCTCTATTTTTACTGGTGTGCATTGTTGAGCTACCATAATATTTGGATCGGGAACTGCAACTATGTGATTTTTCATTATCTTCTTTGTTGTATTAAACCAAAATTCTGATGTTTGATTAAGAGCTTGTCCCTTATAGGGAATCCCTTGTTTGAGAATTACATCAAAAGCAGAAAGTCGATCAGATGTGACTAGGATGATTTTATCATCTTTTGTATAAAAATCTCTAACTTTTCCGCTTTTTATCTCACCAAAACCAGATAAATTGGTTTTCAAAAAAGTATTTTGCATGTTTTCTTTTATTTGATTTTTTACTTGGTCATCAACCATTTTCTTACACCTACTTTTCGTTTGCTTGTTTTTGTTTTTAGAGTTTTACTGTTGTAATGAATTTAATTTAACTAAAGCTTTTCGAGGTTTTTCAATGCAGCAATAACTGCATCTGGACCAGGAGAAGGAATTATTGTATCATCTAAAGTAATACCTTGTTCTTTTGTGGTTATTTCACCAATAATTTTGATAGGAATTATATCATTGGACAATTTAACAACTTCTTTCGCTTTTTCTGCAGCAATAATAACTAATAGAGTTCCTGAAGAGATTACACGCAAAGGATCCACTTTAAGTAATTTACAAAGTTTTTTAGTATCCTCTGTTAATGGGAATTCTTTTGATTTAAGTGCTAATCCAAGATTTTCTGGTGAAATTGTTTCATATGCAGCACCTAGAATCCCACCCTCGGTTGCATCATGCATTAATCCTGGTTTAAATTGCTTATTGATTTTTAGCGCGATATCTACAACTGAAATATCATTACCAAATACTTTCATGCTATCTATTGCTTTTTCATCAAAATGTTTCTTTAAGACTTCATAACCTTCACTGGCAAGTATTCCAACCCCTTCCCTAGCACACCACCCAATACAAAGCATTACATCTCCCTCAGTTATTTTACGAGGAACGTAGTAATCTTCAGGAACAAAACCAATCATTGCTCCAGAGACAATGGGTGTGTTCACTGATGAGGAAATTTCTGTATGCCCTCCTAAAACAACGATATTATTTTTCTGACATTCCTCATAGATGCTTTTCTGAATATCAAAAATCAATTCTTGTGAGCTGCCAGCTGGTACAATAATTGTTGCACTAAAACCATATGGAAGAGCACCACTAGTTACAACATCATTAGCATTTACAATTACAGCATAACGTCCAGGTTCAGGTGTAGGAAAAGTAATGGGATCTGTTTTGCTAACAAAATAAACTTCAGATTTACTATTATAAAACTCTAAAACTTGAGTTACTGCCTTCTTGTAATCAACAACCGCAACATCAGAACCAACTTTTGGTCCTTGTATTAATCCCTTAGCAGATTCATCTTTTTGCTTCAAGATTTTTTCTAGGAGTTCTAAGGGAAGTTTTCCTTCTTCCATAATTAAGCACAGACCATTATAATATACAAAAACATGAATAGATTCTGTATCTTAAACTATTCTTTAATTATCCATCATGTTCATCGATTTTGATATCGTAAGGATGTTCAAACAATAATCTCTTGATAATGAGAGGTAAACGGAAGATGTTAGCAAAAATTACTCGCCACTTCTTTTGTTTAATGAATTTCCTAATTAATCGAACATATCTTCTAGGATGTTTAATAGGACTATTAATTGTGTGCTCAGAATCTTCCATCATCTTCAGCAATTCATCTGTAGTAAATTCTGTTGTACCATATTTCTTGTCGTTATATGGGTAGATTTGATCTGATTTTATCAAGCCTTTTTCTCGTGCTTCTTTCCAAAACTCAGAACCGACAACGTATTGGAAGGCAAAAGCTTGAACAATATCCACTTTTGATTTTCGGCAATAATCAATTGTTTCTTGTATCTCTTCTTTTGTTTCTGTTGGACCACCAACGATGAAAGAACCTATGGTAATAACATCATACTTATGTGCTAAATCAAAAGCATTGTCTAACTTGTTGCGCCACTCTTCTGGTTTTCCACTAAATTTCCTATACGAATCAATTATCCGAGGAACCACAGATTCAATACCAACCTGTAATCCTGCGGCATTGGCTTTCCTCATAAGTTTCATACCCTCCTCATCAATATGATCTGCTCGAGCTAAGGTCCAAAATGGTATATCAAGTCCTTCTTTAATTTTTAATCTGAGAACTTTTTTGATGAATTTCGAATTTATTCGTAAACTATCATCTACAACCATAAGATTTCGGTACTTTTGTTCATTTTGAATAATTGCTATTTCTTCTACTATCTTCTCTGCGCTACGAGTACGATAATGCATTGTTAATTCATTTCTACTACAAAAACGGCATTTTCTCCATGGACATCCACGAGCCCAATTCATGCTTGCGGTATCATCCATCCAAATCCCTGCTATTTGATTATATTTGATGTGTCGAACATAGCTTCTATCAGGGAATGGTGCTTGATCTAAATCCTTTACATACCCCAAATCATAGAATTTTTCTTTTGGATTAGTAATAATATCAGCCAAACCAAGTTCAGCTTCTCCTGAAACAGCGATATCGATATTTGGACTTTCAGAAAACACTAGTTCCTTATTATATGAAACATGAGGACCACCAACAAGTGTGGTAATGTCTGGATTAATTGTTTTAGCAATGTCAAGGATAGAATATGCTAGGTCTCTAAATGGTGTTATTACTGTGGTTCCAACATGAGTAAAATCACCTTCAGCTATGAAATTAGCTAATTTTTTAGGTTGCCAACCTTCACCAGCAAGATCAACAACTGTGGTCTTAATACCTGCTTCTTTTAATGCTGCACCTAAAGTAAGGACTCCTAGTGGTTGACAGAAAAGATCTTTTGTTCCCCATTGGAAAGGTGGATAAATTAGCAAAACGTTTTCATCTGACATTGTGTTTCATACCGCTAAAGTGTTTAAGAATCAAAGAGTTTTCATTTAATTCTCATGTGAATACCTAGTCAAGAACACATTCTAATTTATGTTTTTTCATTCATTTTTATATGCCAAAAAAAAGAGAGTGAAAGAAGAGAAAAACTCTTCTTATCTATTTATGAGGATTATTTCCTCCAGACATTCCGGCACCACCCATTTCTTGTGCTTTCTTCTTTATCTTCTCAAGCATTTCTGGGGTTATTTTACCTTCAGCCATGAGTTTATGTAATTTAGCAGGATCTGTTTGCATAAGATGCATAGGATCTACTTCAACTTCTTCCTCTTCTTCAATATCGATTTCATCTAAATCAATTGATTCCAAACCTTGGAATGAGTAATAAGTATTGTAGAGATCTGCATATATTCCGTCTTTCTTCATTAATTCGTCATGATTACCAATTTCGATAAGTTTACCATGATCTAGAACAACGATTTTTTCAGCATTATGTATTGTTGATAATCTATGAGCAATTACAAATGTTGTTCGATTTTCGAAGAGTTTTTGCTGAGCTAATTGTACGAGTGACTCGCTGTAAGCATCTAATCTTGATGTTGCTTCATCAAGTATCAAGATCTTTGGATCAGAGAGCATCGTTCGGGCAATAGTAATCATTTGTCGTTGTCCTGCACTTAGTTGCTTTCCACCTTCTTTGACAACTGTTTCATAACCCTCAGGTAATGCTTCGATAAAGACATCTGCACCAATTAATTTACAAATTTCTTGTATTTGTTCTGCTGTAGCATCTGGTTTACCATAACGAATATTATCAGTTACTGAAGCTGAGAAGAGATATGGTTCTTGAGGTATTAGTCCGATAGCTCCACGTAATGATTCTTGAGTATACTCACGTATGTCCTTTCCACCAACTTTTATGGATCCTTTATCTATATCATAAAATCGTGGAACGAGCATACTCGCTAAAGTTGTTTTACCGGCACCAGTTTCCCCTACCAGGGCTACCATTTCTCCATCCTTAACATCAAACGCTATATCCTCGAGTACATATTGATTTTCTTTGTAAGCAAAAGATACGTTCTCAAATGAAACAGAATAATCGTCTTTTAATTCAATGGCATCTTCTGCATCCTCTATTGAGGGAGCAGCTTCCATAACATCAACGATTCTATCAACGGAACCTAATGACGTTTGAAGTTGTGGGAAAGCTAACGAAAGAAATGTTATCGGTCGCAAGAATTGACTTGATAAAATAACTCCTAGGAAAATTTCACCAACTGATAAATCAATTAACCCTCCAGTCCATAAAATCATGGCGATTGTAATTGAAGCTATTGCTGAAATCAAAGGCATTGTAATATTCATCATGAGACCAAATTTTTGGGACATTTTGTAATTTTCTTGATTCAAGACGCTCATTTGTCTCGAGAGTGTTTCCTCTCTATTGAAAGATTTACTGACAGCAATACCAGCAAAACTTTCAGCCATTTTGCCAGAGACAATACCAAAAGCACGTCTAATTTTCAGGATGATTCTTCGTCCTACTCGGCTTAAGATTGCACTTATAATTAGTGCCAATGGTACCGAGCCAACACAAATGAGTATTATTTGCCAGCTTGTTTGCGTAAGAAGCAACACAAAGGTAGCTACTAAAATTACCATTTGAATTGCTATTGTGGTAAAAATATGAATACCTGTAGCTATTTGATCGGTATCACTTGTTATTCTCGCAGTAATATTACCGCTCTGCTCATTTTTGAGATAATCCATTGAAGAATTAATGAGCTTGGAATATAATCTTGTTCTTATGTTATTTACTAAGACAGAATTTGCTCGATATAATATTCGAGTAGATATTGAATTCAAGAAGAAGCCAATTATTGCTAATGCGGCAAATATTAATGTTAAAGCAATAATACCTTTTGTTACTGTCGTTGTATGCCCTAGTATTCTGATGTAAGCTATTCCTTGCCAATCATAGAGTATATTGGTAAATGCATCTAATCCTTTTGAAAGAATTAATGGATTTATTATCTGAGTTACTGCATAAATTAAACTGATCAAAGTTGCTACAATGAATAAGGATGTAACACCTTCTAAAAAGCCCATAAGTGCTTTAACTAAAACACCTGCTGGTCTAGTTAGCTTAGCTTTTTCTCGACCGATCATTCGACCAGGTCCTCCGCCACGACCATGCATACCCATTAGGCTTTCCCTCCAGTTTTTGTTGAATTTATTTGATCCATTGCTGCTTTGATTATCTCTTCGCCCATAGGCAACAAGCTAAGCATTGATTGATATTCTTCACACCTTTGAATTAATTCTTGATGAGTGCCAATATCAACTACTCGTCCTTTATCTAAGAAGAGAATAATATCAGATTCGACTAGTGTTGAAAGTCGTTGAGTTACTATAATCGATGTTCGTCCTTTGATCAACTCTTCCATGGCAATCCTAAGTCTTGCTTCGGTTTTGATATCCACAGCACTTGTGGAATCATCTAATAGAAGTAATTTTGGATTAGCTAATAAAGCACGTGCGATGGCAATTCGTTGTTTTTGCCCTCCAGATAATGTTACTCCTCGTTCACCAATGACGGTTTCGTATCCATCCGGAGTAGAATCAATAAATTTGTCAATTTGTGCTCTTCTTGCTGCTGTGCGAATTTCTTCTTCAGTTGCGTTTGGTTTGGAGAAATTGATATTTTCTTTTAACGATGCTGCAAATAAGAAAATGTCTTGTTCAACTAAGACTACATCCTCTCTAATATCATAAGTATTCATATTTTTGAATTTATGACTATTAAGGGAAATTGATCCACCATTTGGATCATATAATCTCAATAATAATTTAAGAATAGTACTTTTTCCTGATCCTGGACCACCAATTAAAGAAACCCTAGAACCGGGTTTTATTCTAAAAGAAACATCATTTAAAACATTCTTTTTTGTTCCAGGATACCTAAATGTAACATTTTCAAATACTAAATCCTTGGACCAATCTGCTTCTATATTATCTTTTGGTTCAACCATTGGATCATCAAAAGTCATTACATTCCAAATACGATTTGCATTTACTAATCCTGCTTGTAGACCTAATAGTCTTTGAGGAATCATGAAATTCAAACCAACGATTTGAATTAGCAAAGTAATCATAGATGTAAGTTGACCAAACATTAAAGTGCCTTCAGATACCCAAAACAAACCAATACCAAATGAAATTACAGTCAATGCAACCATAATTAAAGCAGGCCAGTAAAATGAACTTAGATAACCTTCTTGTTTTGTTTTTTCAGCAAGACGATTACTTGTTACAGCAAATTTCTCATCTTCAAAATCTTCGTTATCAAACGACCGAACAACATCAATCCCTCGAAAAGCTTCTTGACTAGCAGAAGAGACATTTCCAAGTTCTGTTGCTAATTCTCTTCTCACAGGACCTATTTTTGCAGCATATCGCCAAGCAAGAAACAAGTAAATGATAAATCCAGAAGTTATAACTAAACCAATCTGCCAACTACCTGCACCAATAAAATTAGAACCTATAGGAATTCGAATGAAAAAGTAAACTGTTGTAAGAATAATACTTAGGAAGGAATTAATCAAATGTCTAAGGGAGGGATGATAAGCCATTCTAATCTGATTTGTTTCATTCATACCCATGCTTAGTAATACTCCAGAATCGTGTTGATCATGAAAAGCCATTGAATGTTCTTGAACTACGTCAAAGAATTCTTGTCTAATATCTCTTTCAAATCGATAACCAGAAAGACCCCAGAGATAGGAACTTAGGAAAGAAGTACCCCAAGTTAGAAGGGCTGCACCTACAATACCAAGAATGATATAGATAAATTTTGGACCATAACCATCAGACCTTAAAACATCTATCCCAAAACCAAGTAATATTCCTGGCATAATTGCTAGTACTGAATTTATAAGCATAAAAATCCATGATGTGATCATTAACCCAGGATACCGTATTAATCCAGACCAAAACCATCCAGCTGCTGATTTATACTTTTCAGTAGCAAGCTGAACTTTGGGTTCGTTTCCTGTTGTCACAATTTGTGGTATATTTTTCGTTGCCAATTGATAAACTCCGAATTTTAGTTAGTAATTTTTAATTTATTTTCAAATCTATATATGTTATACAAATCATACATATTTAACCTTTTTGCTAGTTCCAACATAACCTTAATAAATCATACAAAGCATACAAGTAATCAATGAAGGAATAAGGTTAACTATATGTTCGCAGGTAAGCACGAATTCGATGATGGAAAAGATATCACCATAAGAGGAGTCAATAAAGATCTTTATGATCAATTTACAGAACAGAGAACAAAACATGGTGTTTCAGCTGGGCAGGCTTTCTCGGATATTATCTCTATAGAATTCCATAGACCTTGGAGCATTCATGGTATTAGACAGCATGGTAGACCACCACGTCATGGAACAAAACCGGAAACCATAAGAGATCTTGAGAAACTAAAAGTATCGAAGAAAGATCTTACTTCTGCAGGAGAAAAAACAATGTTTCTTTTCAGAAATATACAAGATTTAGTTTTTGCAGAGGATGTAGATGCAATTACGCTAGTTAAACATGTGAAAGTAATCAGTAAATGCAAAGTTACTTTTTCGGGCAATGTACCAAAACTTATCCAATTGGGACTAATTCGCAAACGCTCAAAATACAATCATCCTATAGAAAAGGATGAATTAAAAGACATTACAATTCGCAATGTTTCTGCAAAACTTTATGATGAATTCATTTCTAAAGCTAAAACTGAAGGGAAAACTACAGGAGAATATTTCTCATTAATCTTAAGTCATATTATTCATTACGATGTAATTAGAAGCATCATGACAGAATTCCAAGATAAAGAAATTCTTATCGTAAAGAATGAGGAAAAACTCGCTATAAATAAAGAAGATCTCGAGGTTGTGGGTGATAGAGGAGTTGTTTTCTATAATATTGGTTCTCTTAATTTTTCAAAGGATATAGATCAAGAATTATTCCTAAAAACCATTCTAAAGATTGTCAAATGTAATGAAGTAGTTTTACCAATCAAAATACCCAAACTTATTGTTTTATCTCGAGTATTACATTGTAAACAAACGAATATTACTTGAGAAAAATTAATGGCATTTATTTTTCAAGGTGCTTTATTAAAACGATTAATGCAGGACGATTATCATAAACTTCTTTGTGAATAGTTACCTCACAGAGCATTTCTTCTCCACCTTTGCCAAGTAATACCATTTCTGATTCGGTCACATCACCACTCAATATTTTTGAAACTAATTGTTTATACTTGGACTGCATCTTTTTAGGTTGTAATGCTCGGAGGTTTTTATTGAATAATTCATCCTTTGTGAAACCTAAGCATTCTGCTACTGCTTTATTTGCATTCAGAATCTTTCCGGTATCAACCTCTATAACCAGCAACATATCTGTAAGAACATCAAAAATAAGTTGAAGATTATTCTTTCTTCTTTGTAGTTCGTCTTCTGCTACGAATTTTGCTAATGCAGTACCAACATCACGACTAATTGCTTCAATTAGTTGCGAATCTTCCTCAGTAACGGTTATTTTTTCCTTTGAAATCAACATAAGTGTTCCAATAACAACATCTTTTGATTTAAATGGTACAGACATCAAGAAGTTTATACCCATATCTTTGTGTTGCTCTTCAATTTCTGAAAATGAATCGAAAATTAATGTTTCACCATTTACTAATAACCGTTTGAATTGTGGGGAGCTTATTGGAATCCCTTTTAATCGACTTGTAAAATCAGCAGGCATTCCAAGTGAACGTTTTAACTCAGAAGTATTATTGATATCGTTAATAAGAAAGATAGCACCACCAGTGAAATCAAAGGAATTCAAGACGGCATCTAAAATGAAATCCAAAAATTGGTTCAAGTCTTTAGCCTTGTAACCTGCAGAAATAATTCTATTAAGCACTTCAAATTCGTGATATTTACTTCGTAAGGACGACTCTAAGTTTTTGAGATCAGTAATATTTACAAAAAAGGCATTTAGATAATCTATTTTTCCTAAATCGTTTTTGTTCAAGGACAGGTTCATTAGCATATTTAGTAATGTGCCGTCCTTATGTTGTCTTATTACTTCTGTTGTAAGACTACCTTCTTTTTTCACTCTTTGAAAGATTTCTGCTTGTTGTTTCTCATTATTTGCTGGGGCAATTAGTGAAATTGGTTGACCAATGGATTCTGCTTCAGTATAACCAAATACTTTCACAAAAGCAGGATTTACATACACTATTTTACCAGTTGGATCTGCAGAAACAATTACTTGATCACTTTGCTCAATAATAGCCGACAGCCGTTTTTGTTCTTCTTCTGCCCATTTTCTTTCCAAAGCTGTCGCAAAAAACTGAACTATTGTTTCAAAAAAGAACTTATCAGCATCTGCGAGTTCCTTAGGTTCATTAGCCACAATTTGAAGAGTTCCCAATAAATTTCCTTCGGCATTCAGTATTGGCCATGTTAAATTAGCCTTTGCTTGAAAGCTTTCTAAACGTTTGATATATTTCTTAGCTGTTTTATTCTTAGTAACATCGGGTGCAAAGACAGGTACTTTTGTTCTTGCTACATGAGTATTAAGATATGTTTTATCGTCAATTGATAAAGGAACAATCTTTCTAGTTTGTACTTCATCCTTCATTACAGCAGATATCGGAATCAACATACGTTCATTTTCTTCGTATAATCTAAATGTACCAATATCAAATTCTAAGATATTAACCAATCCTGACAAGATTCGATTACATAAATCAGGGATATTTATTGCCTGTAAAGTTGCATTTGCTATTATCCTAAATGCTTGTCGTTCACGTTCAAGAGTCATTTCGGCTCGTTTTTGTTCTGTTATATCTAAAAAGATAATTCCTGATGACAAATACTTCCCATCTATGACCATCGGAGATGCATAGTATGAAAGCCATTTCTTTTTACCATTAGGTAAAGTCATCAAATAATCATTATTTATGGGTTTTAAATCCGCTAACATTTTGGTTGTTTTCGTTCGTAAATCAAGTAAATCCTTTTCAGATAAAACTTGTGATATAATATTATCCAGTTTACTTGAATAAATCTCATCAATAGTCATTTCGAAGATATTTGCTAACTCATCATTTACAAATAGAAAATCACCAGCAGAGATTATAGCAACTCCCATTAAAGTTTGTTCAGCAAGTGCTTTGAACTTTTCTTCACTCTTATGAAGATCACTAATCGAACGTTGATGTATTATAGCTGAGGTGAATAAATCGGCTATTGTTTCAAAGAAAATTCTATCTGTTTCTGGAATTATTTTCGGTTCCATGGCTACTAATTGTAAAACACCTAATAATTCTTCATTAGAACTAAGTATTGGATAGGTTATATTTGCCCGTACGGAAATTGATTCTAGTAATCCAGTTGAATCTTTCAGTGCTTTATTTTGTAAGACATCAGGAGCAAAGATTGCTTCATGTGTTCTAGCAACACGAGCACCAATATGTGTTTCATGATCAATAGGAACAGGGGGCAAACTAGCTTTTTCTTCCTCAGTTGCACCTGAAATTGCTATAGGGTGCAATAAATTATCCTGTGAATCAAATAATCGAACAGTTCCTGCATTGAACCCTAAAGTCTTAACTAAACCATCAAGAATCCTTTGACTTAATTCTTGTATATTGTTTGATTGAATTGTTGCTTCTGCTATTAATTGGAATGCTTCACGATCTCTTTTAATTGCGTCCTCTGCGGTTTTCTTATCTGTAATATCAAGTATCATCCCTTCAAGATAACCTTCATCTTCATAGATTCTCGAAGATTCACTTACCCAACCAATAGTGCCATCTCTTCGCTTCACTTGAAACTGACGATCTTCATAAAATCCTTTCTCTTGAAGCTCCTTGATCAAATTAAGTCTTGTTTTTTCATCCAAATAGAAACCTTTTGAACTACTTGCTTTTAATTCCTCTACAGAGGTACTATGAAATATTTCAGCCATCCTTTCATTGGCTTCAACTAATTCTCCTGTTTCTATATCCGATCGATACATACCAACAAGTGCATTTTCGAAGAGATTTTGATATTTTAGTTGAGCGAGTTTGTCATCAGTATT
>RCNB010002502.1_pt1 | contig 11248 bp, 9 predicted proteins | sample 2041321 | NCBI WGS metagenome assembly RCNB01 (sample SAMN09708232, study PRJNA481090) | Marine sediment metagenome, whole genome shotgun sequencing project.
AACACGTCTTGTAAGTCTTGGTGATGTATATGATCAGATGTACTGGCAAGGTCGGGATGAAGCTGAAAAAATTAAATATTACATTAAAACCGCAATTGAGGAATGGGGAATTCAATATGTTTTGTTAGTTGGAGATTTTCGCAAAATGCCGGTACGATATTGCTATAACGCAGATGTAGGGTCTGGATATGACGAACCTAAATTCATATCCGAGCTATATTATGCTGATATCTATGATAATCAAGGTGGTTTTTCTAGTTGGGATACAAATAATAATGGAGTATATGGTGAATGGTTTGGTAATTTTTCAGAAGATCCAAATATTGATTTATATCCAGACGTATCTGTTGGACGATTAGCATGTCGTAATAATTTTGAAGTAAAAACGATGGTAAAAAAAATAATACGATATGAGACAAGTACATATGGTACGGAATGGTTCAATAAAATCACTGTTATTGCTGGTGATACCTACCCTGAATCATTAAATGAGAATTGGACGGGATATGAAGGCGAAGAAAATGCTCTTCAAGTTCTTGAGAATATGTCAGAGTTTACTGCTGTGAAACTCTTTACATCAGATGAGACACTTACGGGTACAAGGGATGTGTTAAAAGCGATTAACAAGGGTTCTGGTTTTCTCTATTTTGATGGCCATGCAAATCCCTATAGTTGGAGTACACATCCACCAAATGATGCAGAGACATGGATCAAGGGTCTTTCTGTGCTTAGCATGACTCGTTTAAGAAATAGAGAAATGTTACCTGTCTGTGTAGTTGGGGGTTGTCATAATCTTCAGTTTGATGTTCATCTTGAAAAGCTCCGTGAGGATCCCTGGTATTTTTATACCTTTATTCCAGAGTGTTGGGGATGGAAACTTACTAGGAAGATCGGCGGTGGTTCTATTGCGACGATTGGATGCTCAGGTCTTGGTATGACTAAAGAAGATAAAGAATCTTTTAGTGGTGCCGGAGATTATCTTGAACCCTCATTTTTCAAACAATACGGTGTCAACGGTGTTGATATTTTGGGGGATACTTGGGCAGCAACAATATCAGATTATCTTGATACCTATCCAATCGATTGGAATACTCCTGCTGCTTGGGACTATGCAATTGATGCAAAAACAGTGCAACAATGGGTTCTTCTTGGTGATCCTAGTCTGAAAATTGGTGGATACGATTAATAATCGTTTTTAACATTTTATATATGTATACGTCTAAAGTTTTATAAAGTAGAGACCATATTATTATTTGAAGGGAAAAATATGAATAAAGAACTCAATAAAAAAATAATTGCATTTGGAATATTAATTTTGTTTTTTGGATTAGTACTGATTCCAACAGGTACTGCGGGACTGTATAAAAGAAATCTTTCAAATTCTATTCGTACAATATCCGAACAACCAATCAGTAACGAACAATCCTCCTATAAATTACTAATTATTACTCCATCAGAGTTTATTGATGAGTTATATCCACTTGTTGGTCATAAGAATAATATTGGAATGCCAACTCGACTTGTTACTCTTTGTGAAGTGTATGATCAGATGTATTGGCAGGGACGAGATAAAGCTGAAAAAATCAAATACTACATAAAATCAGCAATGGAAGAATGGGGTGTTGAATATGTATTGCTTGTCGGTGGTATGAAAGGACAATTTCTAAGTTGGAATATGCCAGTGCGATATGCCTATATTGGTTGCGATTGGGAGGATCGTGTCCTAAGTGATATGTATTTTGCAGATATTTATGATTCAGAAGGAAATTTTTCCAGTTGGGATTCTGATGGTGATGGTATATTTGGAGAATGGTATTATGAAGAGGTACCTGAAGATAGATATATTGATCTTTATCCAGATGTTGCACTTGGCCGTCTACCATGTCGAAACAAATTTGAAGTCAGAATTATGGTTAATAAAATAATTAAATATGAGACATCAACATATGAGAAAGAATGGTTTTATGACATGATTGTTGCTGCGGGAGATACATATCCTGTATCTGACAATCCATTATGGATCGGAAACGAAGGTGAGTTTTATGGAGATCGTGCCCTTGAAAATATGACTGGTTTTAATCCTATTCGACTGTATACATCCGATGGATCACTATCAGGTCCTGGTGATGTGAGAGATGCTGTGAGAAATGGGGCTGGCTTTCTGTATTTCGTTGGCCATGGCAATCCAAAAGTATGGGGTAATAATCCACCTGATAGTCATGATATCGTCCGTGGCCTAACAACTAGTAATGTTCATCGCCTGAGAAACAAGGAAAAACTACCGGTATGCGTTCTCAGCGGATGTCATGATCTCCAGTTTGATGTATCCATTTTTAAAACCTTTAACCAAACAGCGAGATATCATGGAGAAAATGCTTTTGAAAGTCTTGGATGGCGACTCACCCGAAAAATAGGAGGCGGGTCCATTGCAACACTAGGATGTACAGCACTTGGATTTACCAAAGAAGATAAAGTTTCATTTGATGGTGGTATCAATGAATTAGAGGTCGAATTCTTCAAGCAATATGGCCAAAACCAAGTTGATATACTTGGAGATGCCTGGAAAGCTGCTCTTGAATGGTATATTGATACATATCAAGCTAGTGATGATGATTGGGAAAATGCAATATACCCAGATGATGTATGGGTTGATATACAAATACCTCAAACATGGATATTATTTGGAGATCCTAGTCTTAAAATTGGTGGATATTCTCAGGAATAATCACCAAAATAATTTTCTTTTCATCTTTTTTTAAAAAAGGATTATAACATTCTTTTTGATTTGTCCTTATTGTGAAAAAGAAATATCTAGGTGTATTATCCATACTTTTAGCAAGTGTCATGTGGGCAATAGAACCAATTTTTGCTAAATTATCATATGTAAATTCAGATTTTCTTCAAACATCAGCAATACGTGCAATCTTTGCAGCAATGACTGCATTTATCTATATAGCCATAACAAATAAAGATACTTTGAGAATAAAAAAACATCAGCTTACCTCATTAATTTATATTGCTATTGTTGGAACACTTTTTGCTGATCTCATGTATTTTTTTGCTTTAACACAAGTTCCAGTAATTAATGCAGTAATCGTTGGTCATATGCAGCCGATATTCATAATCATAATTGCGTTTGTTTTTCTTAAGACAGACAAATTAACTATGTTTGATTATCTTGGAATATTATTGATGATGATCTCTGGAATTCTTGTCACAACAAACACACTTGATCATCTCATCCATTACCAATTTGGAACCATTGGAGATCTTTTTGTATTAGCGGCAACAATAGCTTGGGCAACAACTGCAATTGTTATGAGAAAATATCTTAGAAATATGAATGCTGGTGTTATCACTTTTTATAGGTTTTTATTTGCCTCTCTATTTTTTGTGACCTATCTAATAGTAACATCAAATGTTGGTATTGCCAATATATATCAAATTATGATAGGCATTGTTGTTGGTATTGGTACTATTCTTTATTATGAAGGATTAAAACGTATCAAAGCAGCACAAGTCTCCGGTCTTGAACTTTCCACGCCTTTTTTTGCAGCTATTTTTGCTTTTTTTATTTTAAGAGAAACAGTTTCAATTATGCAGATTATCGGTATTTTGTTACTTCTTTTCGGAATATATTTCTTGTCAAAAAGGGAGGATAAAATATGAGTTATTTTATTTTTGAGATTTTCAAAGGAATATATAATCTATCAACATAAGTAAAGGCAAATACATGAGCGGAATTAAAACAGAGGTAAAAACAATACTAAAAGAAGCGTCTTTAACAACATTTGAACTTCTAAAGATAATGATACCAATTAGTATTCTTGTTAAGATACTTAGTGAATTAGGATTAATAAAAATTATTGGTAATGCTCTAGCACCCGTAATGAATCTTATCGGTTTGCCTGGAGATTTTGGACTGGTATGGGCTACAGCAATGGCAACAAATATATATGGTGGACTAGTAGTTTTCTTTTCATTATCTGTTGATAATTCGTTTACCGTTGCTCAAGTAACAGTTTTAGGTGTTATTGTCCTTGTTGCACATAATCTTCCTGTTGAAGGACGTATCGCCCAGAAAGCGGGGGTCAGACTATGGTTTATGCTTTCTTTCAGAATTTTTGGAGCTTTTTTATTAGGATGGCTCATCTATTCCTTTTTTACTTTATTTAATCTTTATAATTACGAAAGTAAAACCTTATGGGCCCCTGGGTTTGAAGACCCTTCTATCTTTTATTGGATACTTGGGGAATGTAGGAATTATGTAATGATTTTTCTTGTTATTTTGGGACTTTTATCATTAATGTATATTTTGAAAAAAGCAGGCGTTATAAATCGATTAAATAACCTTCTTGAACCATTATTGAAGCTTATGGGGATGAGCAAAAAAGCTGCACCTATCACAATCATTGGAATGACCCTTGGACTTGCCTATGGAGGAGGACTAATTATTCGAGAAGCAAAATCAAAAATATTAACTAAAAAAGACACATTTTTATCCCTTTCACTCATGGGTCTTTCACATAGTTTAATTGAAGATACAATACTAATGGTAGCAATCGGTGCTTCTCTTGTTGGTATATTATTAGGACGACTTATTTTCACCATAATTGTCATGTTAATTTTAATAAAATTTATCAATCATCTTTCTACACGCATATTTCAAAAATATTTCACTCATTGATGATACATAAGATTAAAAATAAAATAATATAGTTTGATGTGCTCATTTAGATATCATTTATTATTGTCACAATTTTTTCCGTATGGAGAAAGGAATACTTTTAAAAAGGGAATCCTCCTTACCCTCCTCCATGGCATTACCACTTGATACTTTGGAAAAGGCAATGAATCAAAAATTACTTCTTCTATTAAAAGATGGAAGGCACATCGATGGAAAACTTTTAGGATTTGATGAATATATGAATCTTGTCATCGGTGATGTTGAAGAAACAAAGGGTGAAACAAAGAGAAGACTAGGGCAAATTATACTCCGCGGAAGTAATGTTGTAAGCATTTCACTCTCATAAAGCGAAAAACATATATAGGGGCTATTACTATTGTAGTAGTGGAAGGAATTTGGGCTGGTAGTTGTTGTTTTATTAGAGTGCATCCCATCCCCTCCTAGTGAGGCCAGCCTCCCTTCCTTTTTGTTATATTTTTTTAAAAAAGTTTTAAGTATCCAAGATATTTATCTAGATGATTCATTATGGCGAAAACAGTAACAGCTCAAAAAGGAGATGTGCTTCGATGCAAAGGGTGGAAACAAGAAGCTATTTTACGTATGCTTGAAAATAATTTGGAGAATGCAGAACTCCCTGAGGAATTAATTATTTATGGTGGTACCGGGAAAGCTGCACGTAATTGGAACTGTTATGAGGCAATTGTTGAAACACTAAAACACCTTGAAAATGATGAGACAATGGTTATTCAGTCAGGAAAACCAGTGGCTGTGTTTAAGACGTGGACGAATTCCCCAAGAGTTGTGATGGCTAACTCTAATTTAGTGCCGAAATGGAGCAATTGGGAGCATTTTAGAAAATACGATCAACTTGGTCTTATGATGTATGGTCAAATGACCGCAGGTTCATGGTGTTATATTGGTACTCAAGGAATTATTCAGGGAACCTATGAAACTTTTGCTGCGTGTGCACAGAAACGTTTTAAGAGTGATCTGAAAGGAAAAATCGTACTTACTGGTGGTCTTGGTGGAATGGGTGGGGCTCAGCCTCTATCAGTTACGATGAATCATGGTGTCTGCATTGCTGTTGAATGTGATGAACAACACATTGATAAACGAATAAAAGCAGGATTTTGTGATAAAAAAATAAAAGACATTAATGAAGCCGTGGATCTTGCAGTAAAAGCAAAAGAAGAAAATTTTCCTCTTTCAATTGGTGTCCTTGGAAACTGTGCGGATATTATGCCTAAGCTGGTAAAAGATGGATTTACACCAGATGTCGTTACAGACCAGACTTCTGCCCATGATGAACTCAATGGATATGTTCCTGCAGGATATTTTGGCGATTCCTTAAAAGATGCAAACATATTGCGTAAAAATGACCCAAAAAAATATATTAAAATGTCACTAAAAAGTATGAAAAATCATTGCCAGGCTCTTCTTGATTTCCAAAAGAGTGGCGCAATTGTTTTTGATTATGGTAATAATTTACGTGGACAAGCTGAAAATGCAGGATTAAAAAAGGCATTTGATTATCCAGGTTTTGTTCCTGCTTATGTTCGACCTTTATTTTGTGTTGGACGAGGTCCTTTTCGGTGGTTAGCTTTAACTGGCAATCCTGAAGATATTTTAAAAACTGATAAAGTTGTAATGGAAATGTTTCCAGAGAACACAGTTTTAACAAATTGGATAAAACTTGCCGAAAAACATCTTCCTTGGGAAGGGTTACCCGCTCGTGTATGCTGGCTTGGATATGGAGAGCGATCAAGGTTTGCCCTTGAAATGAATAAGATGGTCAGAGATGGAGAAATTGGCCCTATAGCAATAACAAGAGATCATTTAGATAGTGGAAGTGTCGCTTCACCTTATCGTGAGACTGAAAACATGAGAGATGGGAGTGATGCAATTGCGGATTGGCCTTTATTAAATGCATTAATCAATTGTGCTGCAGGTGCCGATAGTGTTCAAATCCATAATGGTGGTGGAGTTGGTATCGGTCTTTCGACCCATGCAGGAATGGTTGTTGTCTGTGATGGAACAAAAGAAACTGATGAACGTATAAAACGTGTATTTACTACAGATCCAGGGTTGGGTGTCGCGCGACATGCTGATGCAGGATATAAAGAGTCTATTGCACTAGTAAAAAAGACAGATATCCATATACCAATGATAAAATAGAGAGATATTGAATATATCACTGGATGCTTCCAATTGTCTTTTCCACTTCTTCAAGGATTTCACAAGATTTTACTAGTTCTTTCATTGCAGTATGATCCGGGTAAAGTGGTCTATCAACGTCTAAGAATTTGACATGTTTTCTTATAACTTCTTTTGCTTTTGTAACACCTTTTCCAAACTTATAATCTCTAAAATCAAGTGCTTGAGCGGCTGCCATAAATTCGATACCAAGAATACCATATGCATTATCAAGTATCTGGAAATTTTTAATTGCAGTGTTCATACCCATCGAAACGAAATCTTCTTGATCAGCTGCTGCTGGAATAGATTGAATCGATGCTGGTGCTGAAAGAATACGTTGTTCTACAATGAGCATGTCAGCAGTATACTGGCTAAGCATTAATCCAGAAAACATTCCTGCTCCTTTTGTTAAAAATGCTGGAAGTCCAACACTGAGTGCGGGATTGTTGAGTCGGTTCATTCTTCGTTCAGACATGACACTTACCATGGTAATTGCTACACCTGCCATGTCCATAGGCAGTGAGACTGGTGTTCCTTGAAAATTTGCACCTGAGAGTTGGAGGTCTTCGTCAGGGAAAAAAACTGGATTATCTCCAACGCCGTTAAGTTCTATTTCGACCTGCGTGCGAGCATATTCTAATGCATCATATGCAGCCCCGATTACCTGTGGTGTTGAACGCATTGAATAAGCATCCTGCACTTTACATTTGATCTTTTCGTCTTTAAGATCTCCGCCTTTAACTAATCTACCGATAACTTCTGCACTATTTATTGCTCCTTTAAAACCACGTGCCTTATGCAGTTTTATCGTATATGGTTTCATGTTCGCTTTTAATGCCTCAAGAGACATAGCTGCTGCAATTTCGGCCTGCTTAAGCCAGTTTTTTGCATCATACAAGAATATTGCGCTCATTGCCGTAAGCAGATTAGATCCATTAATAATTGATAATCCATCTCTTGCCTGTAAGTTAGGAATTGGTATCCCTGCTTGTTTCATAGCATCTTTTCCATCAAGGAGCTTTCCTTTATAATATGCTTTTCCTTCGCCCATCATAAGAAGTGCAATTTGAGACATAGGAGCAAGATCACCACAAGCACCAACGGAGCCTTTTTGACAGACAAAAGGAGTGACGTTTTTATTAAGCATTTCTACAAGTGTCTTTGTTATGTCAGGTCGGCAGCCTGACTGACCGTGTGCATGTACATTGATTCTTCCAAGCATTGCTCCTCGAACATATTCAATTGGAGCAGGATCTCCAATTCCAGCTGCATGATTATAGACAAGATATTTCTGGAAATCTTTAACTTGATCATCAGTAAGAACTACTTCAGAAAATTCACCAATTCCAGTATTCACTCCATACATGATTTCTTTTGCTTCTATTTTCTTTTCAAGCATTGCTCTACACTTTTCAATGCGTTTTACAGCATCAAAATGAAGTTTAACCTTTTCATTATGCCTTGCAACATTGACAACATCTTCAATAGTTAGTCCTTGGCCGGTTACAATAATAGTCATATTTTTCCTCCTTGGTTTTTATTAATTAAAAACATGTATTAAACACCTATGTATTAATTTTCCCACGCAATCCTGCATAATAATAAATATAAAAAAGTATGAGTATATGTAACCTAAGATTCATGGCAGAAAATCATTTTGAAAATTCGGAAAAAACTTGGGATAAAATTGCACAAAGTTTTGATAATACCCGGAAAAATCCTTGGCAGAATGTTATAGATTTTATTAATGAGTTATCAAGTACCGATTTAGTGGCTGATATAGGATGTGGTAATGGAAGGCATCTTATTTTATGCGTAGAGAAATGTAAAACTGTGATAGGAGTAGATATTTCAAGAAATCTTCTCAAAATAACTCAAAAAAAAATTAAAGGAAAAAAACAAAATGCATTGTTTATTCATGGAAATCTCATAAATATTCCAATAAAAAAAGACATCTTTAATGCTGTTTTGTATATTGCTGCTTTACACAATATTAAAGGAAGGAATAATCGTATTCAATCTTTAATTGAAGTAAAAAGGATCCTAAAAAACAATGGAAAAGCTTTAATTAGCGTGTGGTCAAGAGAACAAGAAAAATTTCGAGAACGCTTAACCAAATTATCTAGCAATGATGATGAATTAGGGGATATTCAGATATATTGGAAGCAAAATAAGTTGGATGTTCCTCGTTTTTATCATCTCTATACAAAAGAAGAGTTTATTGAAGATATTAAGCAATCTGGGCTTGAGATTGAACAAATTATTGAAGCAAAGATTCAATCAAAAAAATTTACTGATAACTATTTTGCAATTATTAGAAAAGGATAATTATTACGATCACTATTCTTGTCTATAGAATTTTAGAGCGGAGATTAAACATTGGATATCATAACAACAAATAACCTAACAAAAAGATTCAATGACTTTACGGCAGTTGATCATATCTCTTTTTCAGTAAAAAAAGGAGAAATCTTTGGATTTCTTGGACCAAATGGTGCTGGTAAAACAACAACAATTAAAATGCTGACAACGCTTTTATATCCAACAGAAGGCTCTGCAAAACTATCAGATTTTGATATAACAAAACAACGTGACAGTGTGAGACAAAATATTGGGGTAGTATTTCAAGAACCTGCACTTGATATTGAACTAACTGGAAAAGAAAACCTTGATTTTCATGCACGAATGTACGGTCTTTCAAAAGATAAAAGAAAAAAGAGAATCGATGAAGTAATACAGCTAGTTGATCTGGTGGAAAAAAAAGACATTCTTGTAAAAAATTATTCTGGTGGAATGAAAAGAAGACTTGAAATTGCCCGGGGTCTTATGCATTACCCAACAGTACTTTTTCTTGATGAACCAACACTGGGACTTGATTCACAAACCAGAAGGGCTATCTGGGAATATATTAAAAAAATGAATAAGGAAGAAGGCACTACAATCTTTTTGACAACCCATTACATGGATGAGGCAGATTATCTTTGCGATCGCGTTGGAATAATTGATAAAGGAAAAATCTTAATTATTGATTCAACAGAGAGCCTTAAAAATTCTGTTGGTGCAGATGTTATTACGCTATCTTGTTCAAATGAAGAAAAATTAATTAAAAGACTAAAGACAGAAAAATGGATTAAAAATATTAAACATTATGATTCATATTTAACACTCGGAGTACGGAAAGGAGAAGAAAAAATCCCTCAAATTTTTGATATCGCACAAAAACTTGATATTAAAATAAAGTCAATTAGTGTCAGAAAACCAACACTTGATGATGTATTCTTACATTTTACAGGACGAACTATGCGTGATCAAGAACCTGAAAGCCCAATGAAAGAAATGGCAAAATTTTATCGGAAGAGGCGATAAGATTGATAGCGCAAGAGCTTCAAGCAATTTATGTCATGTGGCTTCGACAGATGAAACATTTCATAAGAGCAAAAAGCAGGATTGTTGCAAGTATCATTCAACCGCTTTTTTTCCTTTTTATCCTAGGTTCAGGATTCAGGGTAGCAACCTTTGAAGGAGTAACTGGAGATTACCTTCATTTTCTCGCACCAGGAATTATTACAATGGCAATAATGTTTTCATCAATGTTTACTGGTGTCTCGGTTTTATGGGATAAACAATTTGGGTTTTTACAAGAAGTTTTAGTCGCACCAATTAAAAGAATGTCCATTATTTTTGGCAGAACACTTGGTGGTGCAACTACCGCTCTTTTGCAAGGATCTATTATTCTTATAATCTCAATTGTTTTAGGTGTGAGAATTCCAGATCTCTTTAGTTTTATTCTCATGCTTATCATGATGGTATTGATTTCTTTTACCGCAGTTGGCTTTGGTCTTATCATTGCTTCAAAAATGAGTGATTTCCAGGGGTTTCAAATTATTATGAATCTTCTCATCATGCCCCTTTTTTTCTTATCCTCTGCGTTCTTTCCTATCAGTGAATCATTACCTTCATGGCTTAAGACAATTTCATTTGCCAATCCTATTTTTTACATGGTTGATGGAATGCGAGGAAGTCTAACTGGGGTCAATAATATTTTTCCACCGCTCTTTGATCTATTAATTATCTTTCTTATTTGTGTTACTATGATGGGTCTTGGGAGTTATTTCTTCAGCAAAAGTGAGGTGTAAAAGATTTTTTTATACCATTATGATCTGATTACAATTAATGCTCAAGATAACTATTAATAGACTAAATATATTTAGAATGATGGTACAACATGACGAAATCGTTTGATGGAATAAATTATATTGAAAATTCAGATATTATGCAACACACATTAGCATCACTGCTTAATATTGCAAGCAGTAAAACCACCGTTGATTATACACGGTCTTCAGTAAAAAACTTACTGCGAGA
>RCNB010002503.1_pt1 | contig 11245 bp, 6 predicted proteins | sample 2041321 | NCBI WGS metagenome assembly RCNB01 (sample SAMN09708232, study PRJNA481090) | Marine sediment metagenome, whole genome shotgun sequencing project.
ACATCGCTGAGATGGTTATTGTCCACCTTGATATAGAATGTCATCATATCCCCGCAGACGGGGTTTCCCACCGATCCTTCTCCGTCGGGGTTTTCTATTTCACCTACGTTCCGGGGATTTTTAAAATGGTCCAGGACTTTATCAGAGTACATTATTTTAGCTCCTTGGGTGTTAAGGGAGACATGGCACGCAGTTTATGCACCACGTCTGGCATACTATCTATCACATAATCAACCTGTTCCTCGTTATTACCCTTTCCAAGTGTGAAGACTAGTGAACCATGAGCATACTCGTGGGCTAACCCTAGGGCCCGTAGTACATGGGATGGCTCTAATGTTTTCGCTAAGCACGCTGAACCTGATGATGCATTGATGCCTATCTGATCGAGGCTTAGGATGAGTGCTTCTCCTTCAATGAAACTAAATCTAATATTAGCGTTATTTGGGATACGTTTTGTTGGATGACCGTTCATATAAGATTCTTGTATGGATTCTAGTAATCCCTTAGATAATCTATCCCTTAGTTTTTTGAGTCTCTTTGACTCGTCTTTCATGGTCTCAAGAGTAATCTCGGCGGCTTTACCCATTCCAACAATACCAGGAACATTCTCTGATCCTGACCTTTGCCCTCCTTCTTGTCCTCCACCAATCATATGAGGTTTAGCGCGAAGCCCACTTTTGAGGTAAATTGCTCCAACGCCTCTAGGCCCATAAAGATCATTTGAAGAGAATGATAGGAGATCAATACCCATTTCCTTCACATTGATGGGTATCTGACCGACAGCTGCTACAGCATCTGTATGGAAGATCGCATCATGGTCGTGGACTATCTTCGCTATCTCCTTGATTGGCTGAATCGTACCTATCTCATTGTTAGCAGCCATAATGGATACCAACACAGTGTTATCGTTTACGAGTTCTCTGAATTTCTCTATATCAAGGATTCCTTCATTGTCAACTGGAGCATGTAGAACCTCAAATCCCCGTCGAGTCAATTCCTTGGCTATGTTTATGATTGATATATGCTCAATCTCAGAGATGACAACCCGTTTACCTTTCTTCTTGTATCTTTGAGTTATTCCCAGTAATGCAAGATTATTGGATTCAGTTGCACATGATGTAAAAATTATCTCACCCTGGATTGCACCGATTAATTTTGCTACCTGATTTCGGGCTTTAATCACTGCATTATAGGCATCAAAACCTATCGTATAGAATGAAGCCGGATTACCGTATACTTTTGAGAAATACGGTGTCATTGCTTCTATGACTGCTTTGTCCACAGGTTTTGCTGCGCCGTAATCCATGTATGCTTTCAAACTGGTACCTCTGTAGACTGTGCGGATTGGTTGGATTTAAAACCTGATGGAAAGTCCCGCCCCCCGGAATTGAACCGGGAACCATCCGGTGTCTGCTCAATGGCTGAATGCCATCGCCCCTCGGGGCGTTGACTACAGCCGGAAGCTCTACCATTGAGCTAGGGCGGGAATGACACAAATCGGATCGATAATCTATAATTTAAGCACTATGGTTGCCTGCATCTGCCTATCATATTGATTATTGATGAATACATGCTCGCGCGTAAGGAATGGGATCTCCCTCTCTTCATGTGTTTCGCCTAGAATTCTAGGAGGCTTCCACCTGTTTTGATCATGCTGGGTTTTTATCCGTAGATCATATTTCAGAGTCGTTCTGAAGCAGTGGTTAATCAAGTCTTCGAGCGCGCGCGTATATGGCAGAGATACCTCAAATGTGAGTATTACAACAAGTCGATTTCTACGTAAGCTAATATGAGCCCGGGAAGTATTCACGAGCACCAGGTATGTACAACGCCTTCGAGTATTCATCCATGAAACTGGAGTCTAGTAATAGATCAAAGTAGACCATTTTTTCAGCAATTTCTTCTGCTTCCACCTTTTTCTCATTTGATATTAATGTTAGGTATGCACCTGATAATGATCCGTTACCAATACAATGATAATCGGCGTTGGGAAATTCGGGGATAATCCCTACCTTAGTAACATTATCTATTTTAGAAAAGTTACTGAAAGCTCCTGCAAGGTAGACATGTTTGATATCGTTCACTTTGAGATGCATTTTATTCATGAGAACAGTAACAGAGCCACAAACTGCTGCCTTTGAATCCATGAAATAGTCAAGATCTGCTTGTGTTAGAACAATATCTCGACCTATATCTGAGTCTTCCATGGCTACCACAAGATATTCCAGACCCCACTTACCTTCTCTAATAAATTGTGATGAACTTGCTACGAATTTCCCGACAAAATCCATTAAACCAGTTTGATATAATTCATATACTAAGTCAATAATTCCTGAGCCACAAAGACCCCTAGGTTTTGTTCCACCAATTACTGAATATTTTGCTATATGTGTGTCCTTATTGACCTCAATGTGATCAATGCTACCCTTAGAGGCTCTCATACCGTGGCGTATACCTTCTCCCTCGAATGCAGGGCCTGAAGCACAGGAAGTTGAGATAAGCCAGTTTTTGTTCCCTATTATTATCTCACCATTAGTTCCTAAATCAATAAGGAGGCTGACCTGATCTGATTTGTATAAGCCCGAGGATATAATATCCCCAACTGCGTCACCTCCAACGAATCTGCTTACATTAGGTAGACAATATACTTGGGCAGTTGGAGGTACATTGAATCCTAATTCACCTGCCTTCCTTCTGATTGGCTTTCGTGAAACTTTGGCATAAGGGTCCTCAAGGGGAACTGGGTTTATTCCATTTAACAGGTAGAGCATAACAGGGTTACCCCCAATTGACACATATGAGATATTTTCTATGGGCGCCTCTGACTTTTCTATTAAATAGTTTATAACTTCGTTAATGCTGTCAACTACAGCTCTTTGGATCCTTGATAATCCATCTGGAGTTTTTGCGTAGTTAATCCTAGTAAGAAGACCTTCTCCGTAAGTTATCTGTCTATTTAGTGTTGAAGACGAGGATATTAGACTTTGATGATCCCGATCTATTAGTTGACCTACAATAGTGGTAGTACCAACGTCGATGGCTAACCCAAGTCGGCTCATGTTTGGAGGTATAAGCGGTTTCTTCTGCTCTGAGTATAGATTTGATACCAGAATGTTAGGATTCTGAATTCTGCTTTCAGAGGGTATAGTAAAAACAGTGTCACCTTGAAGATTGATTCTACAGGCTAAGCTGTACCCCATATTTCGTTCTTCTATTGTGAGGTGATCCTCTAATTTTGATCCTATCTCCTCAACTTTACCACTCTCAAGGATTACTCTGCATTTACCGCAGGAACCTTTTCCCCCACATAAACTCTCCATTCTGATCCCTGATTCTCGGAGTATATCCAGTAAAATATCCCCTTTTCTAGCAATCAGAACTCTATCTAAGGGATTAACGATGACTTTGAGTTCTGAAATACCTTGTTTCTCAGAGGTCATTATTGGTTACACATAGTCATATGACCGAATATAATCTATATCTTTCTTCCATATCTTCAGTAATGATATTCAAGAAGATTTTTCCCAAATTTGGTATTGTAATCCTCTTTTAGGAAAAAAAAGTTATTTATGTCTGAAATTGTTAGAGAATCAATAAATAGGCTTTTTGATCCCTTAGATATTAAAGGTGTTAAAAGATGACAAGCATGATCGTTGTGAATGTGGTACTGATAGCTGCTTTTGCTTTATCCGTTCTCGGATCTACAAGATCCAACTCCCAGTAGGACCTGTCTTTTTCAAGGTCAATCGTAATTTTTAACTTTTCAGATATATTATTCACTATTTTTCGGTTTACTATTATTTGTTTCGAAGGTTTTTGTTATGTTTTCCTTGAAGGGAGGTTTCAGTATGCCTACTTCAGTTATGAAACCTGATATATATTTTGCCGGCGTCACATCAAAAGCCGGGTTTTTTGCATTTGTATTAGGTTCAGCAATTAACACTTTTGTGGGAATTCCTTCAGAGTTTACACCCCACATATATAGAACCTCATCTATGCTTCGTTCCTCTATCTCGATCTCGTCCCCATTTTCACATTCCAGATCAAATGTCATACGGGGAGCGGCCACATAGAATGGAATCCCATTCTCTTTAGCAATGACCGCTTTCTCATAGGTGCCTATTTTGTTTGCTACATCCCCATTTCGGGCTATACGGTCCGCTCCAACTATAACCATCTGGATTTCCCCCCGTCTCATAAAGTATCCCGCTGCATTATCCACAATGAGAGTATAGGGTATTCCTTCCTGCTTCAACTCCCAAGCTGTTAATCGGGCACCCTGACAGCGGGGTCGGGTCTCATCAACGAAGACATGTATTTTTTTTCCATCTTCATGGGCGAATCTGATGGGACTTAAAGCAGTTCCGTAGTCGATGAAAGCTAGTGCGCCTGCGTTACAATGGGTAAGTATACTGTATCCTTCTTTAATTAAAGTGGCCCCATGTTCACCAATCTTTATGGAAGCCTGCAGGTCATCATTAGCTATAGCATCTGCTTCAGCTATTACATTTTGAACCATTTCAACGATGGTTTTTCCTTTTATAGAGTTTAGGCATCGATTTATTGCATTGAACAGGTTTGCGGCTGTTGGTCGTGTGTTTCCTAGGGTTTGGGCGGCTTCATTCAAGTACTTTGTAAAGTCATTTTTATTGAAGTTTTTTGCTTCAATAGCAGCTTGAGCCATCCCGTATCCTCCTGCAACACCAATAGCTCCAGCACCCCTCATGACCATATTGCTGATGGCGTTAGCGGTCTCCATGTGAGTTTCAAGTGAGGTAATCAGAAGTTTGTGGGGGAGTACTCTTTGGTCAATGAGTCTGACAATGGATCCCTCTCGCCAGAGTGTGCGAATTTCCTTTGTAGCACCACCAATGTTGACTTTCAAGCAGTTTACACCAGATAGATATTAACTGATGTTTAATTAAAATGCAGTTACTTGAGCACTTTTCCGGTTTTATTATACCAGAGGTAGAGATCCATCTCACCTAGGGTCATACCCACCTTCTTTGCTACCTTTGCGAGGATAATTTCATATTCTAGATACCGTTTTTTGGTTAGACTTTTCTTTCTGTCAATTACGGTTAATCCGTGCTCTCTCATGTTTGTTAATATATGTCGGTCTATTATTGCGACATCAAAATATCCGACGTTTCTAAGAAAGTGGCTTGACTCTTTCCAACCCAAACCTTTCACGTTTTCAACTAACCATATTCTTGCTTCCCCGATGTCTTCGAATCCTTGAATTGTCTTCTTCAATGTAGAGGCAAATCTTCTAGCTAACAATATGAATTCGGCGCGTCTATTTGGAAACCTATGCCCCTGACTTCTTAGGGTTTCAGAGACCTCCCTTATTGTACCATCAAGTATAGTGTTATCTCCATACAGGGCATCGACACATTCTTGACCCTTTATGGCACTGGAGTTTGCTGTTAATAGGCAGTATACTAGCTCGTTGAACCATGAATAGGTATCAGTTCCCTTGACTTCAATGAATTCTTTAAGGCGGTTATCCACCATCTCTCTTACTTTGTTGTCTGCTCTGAGTTTTGAGACCCGTTCTGCTAGAGAGTCTATACCTTCGAAGGGGGTGAGCATAGCTGAATTTCAGGAATGGTTGGCTTTAAATCCCAATGTTCACTGAGCACGTAATTTACATGGTTCACATGCACTCATATTGTTAGTTTCTACAAGTTATTTTCAGGTAGTGAGAGCAGTGTTGCATATGTCTTGAAACTGACAGTTCCAATTTCAACAAGTTTATTATTTTCCTACCTATCACGTCTATAAGTTAAAAAGACGGGGTATTAATGGTGTCCACTAATGTCAATTATGTCCATTGAAGACCTTCTGTTCAGCTTCGAGAACATGCCCATCATGATACTCGCCACAAGGAACATACCTGAAATCAAAACGCCTGGACTTACAATTAAAGAAACTCAGGAAGGAAGAGACCAAACACTGCCCTTATGGGTTGCATGGGAACTCATCAAAGAGGGCCTTGCAAAGTTGGTGGATGAGGGTATAAAGGATGATGAGTGGACCCAGATACACTATCGTGAACGGTTTCAACCTATTGGAAAATTATCAGCACTTCCCGATAATTTCTACATGAAAGTTTACCTGCGATTCTTGGAGGATAGGAAAGCAGGAAAAAACGTTGAACGAATTAAAGCTAGATTCCGGGATATTGTTGAAAGTAGGCTAGGAAAATTAACGCGCATTTCATCAGCTGAGGCAGAACTCCAAGGCAAAACATTACAGCCTGAAGAGGAAGTCATCTATGATAAACTTCACATGTTAATATCAAAATGGCGTCAAGAGATGAGAGGATTAGGGGAATAATATGTCAAGCTTGATCCAATCTGAAGAAGCATTTACACGCTTTATTGAAGAATTCAGGGATGAGAGTGAAGATGTCAAATATGAGCAGGCTCTCAGCGAGATTGCCATAAAAGGGCAGAAATCATTAGTTATAAAATTCATGGATCTCTACACTTTTGACCCTGAATTAGCTAGGCTTGTCCTGAATAATCCTGAAGATCATTTACCTCATTTTGATATTGCAGCATATGCAAAACTCAGGATGAGGGATCCTATATATGCTGAGCAGATTAAACATGTTTATGTTAGATTTCAAAATCTTCCCAGCGATATTCCTCTTAGGAGAATTGGATCAGATCACATCAGTCATCTAATTATGATCAACGGTATCATTGTACGGGCATCAGCGGTCCAACCCTACATCACAAAGGCGACTTTCCGGTGTACATCCTGCGCAGAACTTATTCTACTGGATCAAACAGACCAGTTTCTTAAGACACCAAAAGAATGTCCTTCATGTAATAGTCGTAAGGGATTTGAGCTGGTACCCAAGGAATCAGTCTTCATAGACACACAGAAGATTACTATCCAAGAGAAACCTGAGGAACTCCCCCCGGGTCAACTACCCCGACAGCTCAATGTGGACCTAAATGATGACCTTGTAGATTCAGCTAGACCAGGTGATCGTGTGAGTATTACAGGTATTATTGGACTGTTGAGGAAGACTGGTCGGGGGGGAATTATGAGAACCTTCGACTTTATCATGAAGTCAAATAATGTTCAAGTAGCAGGTAAAGAAAGTGAGTTACTAGAGATAACACCCGAGGATGAAGAAAAGATACTGGAGCTATCCAAGGATCCCTGGATACATAGGAAACTTCTCCATTCAATAGCTCCATCAATCATTGGTTGGGAACACATTAAGGAAGCTATAATGTACCTTCTATTCGGGGGAGTAAGTCTAACACTCCCAGATGTCAGGATTAGAGGGGACATCAATATTCTTCTAGTTGGAGACCCGGGAACAGGAAAGAGTCAGATGCTACAATATGCAGCAAAGATAGCCCCAAGAGGAATTATGACTACAGGTAGGGGTTCAACAGCAGCTGGACTCACCGCAGCAGTAGTTAAAGAAGGCGGTACAGGTAACTTTATTCTTGAAGCAGGAGCCCTCGTCCTGGCAGATCAAGGCGTATGTGTAATTGACGAAATGGATAAAATGCGAGATGAAGATAGGGGTGCCATACACCCAGCAATGGAACAACAGATCGTCACAATCGCCAAGGGAGGAATAGTCGCTACTCTAAATGCCAGAGCAAGTATCCTTGCAGCTGCCAACCCAGCACTGGGGCGATATAATCCATATCAAACAATCGGTCAAAACATTAGCCTTCCAGTTACAATCCTTAGTAGATTTGACTTGATATTTGTGCTAAGGGATCTCCCTAATGTAGAAAGAGATACCAGCACAGCTGAACATATCCTACGTACTCACCTTACTGCAGGTGCATCTGTTATAGCACCAATTAACAATGATTTGATGAAAAAGTACATCAGTTATGCCAAATCAATCAACCCGGAAATGACAGAGGAAGTATTCGAAAGATTTAGGGATTTTTATATAAAGATGAGAACAGCCTCAATTGAAGGGGGAGAAGCCTCAGCAATCAGCATAACCGCCCGTCAGTTAGAGTCACTTGTTAGACTTGCAGGAGCTAGAGCTAGGGTGCACCTTAGAGAGAAGATTCTGGGTGAAGATGCTGAGGCAGTCATAGCCTTAACTCAGAGAAGTCTTGAGCAGGTAGGAATAGATATCACTACTGGTGAAATTGATGTTGATATCCTGTATACAGGTAAACCCCGTAGTTTACAGAATCAGTTGCAGAAGGTATTATCAGCGATATCTGAACTGGAGCGTATCTCACCTACTGTGAAAGATGATGATCTCTTTGAATCTCTAGTACAAGATCATGGAGTAAGTAGGGCTGAAGGAGCTCGGCTTATCGGCGTCCTAATGAGGGATGGTACAATTTACTCGCCGAGACCCGGTTACTATAAGCGTACCTCATAACCTTTTTGATATTCTTTTTATCCTGCGGGGAAGAGTATTTCCAGCTGGTTTGCGTTGAGTGATGATAATGCCTTCTCGATGCTCTGTCGCCCTGTTCGCAGGCTTCTAGAGGCAAAAGGGTTCTTGAAACCTACAGAGCCCCAGAAAAAGTTGATACCTATTATAATCGAGGGAAAGAACGTACTCCTGATATCAGGAACAGCAACGGGAAAGACAGAGGCAGCGATGCTACCGGTCTTTCATAAATTTCTTATGAGTGAACGCAAACCGGGAATCAATATCATATACATTACACCCCTTAGGGCATTGAACCGGGATATAATGGATAGGATGACTTACTGGTGCAGCAGCCTCGACATCAAGCTGGCTGTACGCCATGGGGATACAACTACTAGCGAACGAAACTATCAGAGGCATAGTCCACCGGAGATGCTTATAACTACCCCTGAAACTCTGCAGGCAATATTATCAGGAAGGGTACTAAGGAACTATCTCAAATCGGTCAGGTATATTGTGATCGATGAAATTCATGAATTGGCAGACAATAAAAGGGGAAGCCAACTCAGTGTAGCATTAGAACGGATAAAAACTATCGCTGAACAGAAAATTCAGATGATTGGATTAAGTGCAACTATTGGTAGTCCGGATAAAGTTGCTAATTTCCTCGTAGGTAACAATGACGACGTGGAAATAGTACAGGTCTCCTCAATGAGGGACACATACTTTGATATAATCTATCCTGAGCCCGGACCAGATGACTACGAGCTATCGTCAAAGCTCTTCACACACCCTGAGGTCGCTTCAAGACTCAAGGTCATAAAAGACCTGATAGACATCCATGAAACCACACTCATTTTCACAAATACTAGGTCTACCTCTGAGATGTTAACTAGCAGGTTCAACGTCTGGGATATGGATTTTCCACTCAGTATCCACCATGGCTCATTGGCAAAAACAAGCAGGATAGCCGCTGAAAAAGGGCTTAAATCAGGGACCCTAAAGACAGTGATCTGCACATCATCATTGGAGCTCGGGATAGACATAGGACATATTGACCTAGTAATCCAGTATAACTCACCCCGCCAAGTAACACGGTTATTACAGCGAGTTGGACGTAGTGGTCATAATATTGGCGATAAGGCAAAAGGAATTATAATAGCTCTGAATAGCGACGATGCATTAGAATCAATGGTAATCTGCAAGCGAAGCCTGCAGGAAGTAATGGAGCCACTTCAAATTCCGGAGATACCATATGACGTAATGGTGAACCAGATCGTCGCTGAGTTTATGTCTAGGGCTCGTATCTATATGCTTCAAGGTCAAAAGCTCTTCGAGAATGCTTATCCTTTCAAGGGGGTCACAGAGGATGATGTCAAATATGTAGGACATTACATGCACAACAGATTCCCACGGATGGCCTGGTTCTCTGAGGAAGACGAAGTCCTCTTAAGGCCAAAAGGCAATAGGAAGCCCTTGTACAAATACTTTTTTGATAACCTATCAATGATCCCAGACGAGAAAACATATCTGGTCATTGACACTGCAGATGAGTCACCAGTTGGGGTACTGCAGGAAGCATTCGTAGCGGAATATGCCAAACCGGGAGTTAAATTTGTTATCAGGGGTAGCCCATGGAAGATTCTTAACATTCATGGTGACAAAATTTATGTAAAGTCAGAGGATGACCCAACGGGGGCAATACCCAGTTGGGTAGGAGAACAGATTCCTGTACCACTTGACGTAGCATTGGATGTAGGCAAGATCAAGGCTAAAGTTGAAGAAGACGTCCTTAACAGAAAGTCAATTGACGATATTATTACCGAAATTTCAGATGAATATCCTGTAAATACGGTTACTGCCCGACGTGCAATATCAGAGCTTCTTGAGCATATTGAAAAAGGGTTCCCAGTTCCAACACATACGAGAATTGTCGTTGAAGACTGGGATGACAACGTAGTTATCCACTCAAGCCTAGGGACACTGGTAAACCGTACGTTGGCAAGAATAATTGGACACATTATAGCCGAAAACACGGGATATCCAGTGGGAGTACAACAGGACACCTACAATATAATCGCTCAAACTGTGGGCGAAGTTGACTCTCTCTACATAGAAAGGCTCCTCAAAGACCTTGGGCACAGAGATCTAAATTTCATGATGAAAGATGCAATAACCAAGACGGGGTTATTCAAGCGAAGACTCATCAATGTAGCTAGAAAATCAGGGGCTCTTAGTAAGTACGCAAACTTTAGCAACATTACACTTGGTAAGCTCTTGAAAAGTTTTGAGGGAACCTGTATCTATGATGAAGCAATGAAAGACACCCTACGACAGGACATGAATGTTCAAGGCACCATCAATATCTTAAAGAAAATTTCAGGTGGAGAGATAGAGATAGTACGCATCGAAAATAAAGGAATTCTGACCCCGTTAGCTAAGGTAGCTGTCGAAGGAATCAGCATGAAGACGGATATCGTTCCCGCGGAAAAGATGACCCGAATTATCCTTGAATCTGCGAAGGCGAGACTTTTGAATGAGAGCAGGGTGTTAGCCTGCATTGGAAGAGGAGATAGCCTTGAAGTTCAGAGGATCAAGGATATGCCAGAAGTACTATCGTGCCCCAGATGCGGTTCTACCGAGTTAGGAGTCTATGAAAGGAGAATTGAGGACGTAGGTAGGGAGCTGGCTCGTGAAAAGCCCGGAGTCAAATTTGAAGGTGAGAAATGGTGGGAGAGAGGAAAAGCTGTTTCTAAGCTTGTTTCAATGTATGGTAGGCGTGGAGCTATTGTAGCGGCAGCTAAAAATATTGATCTTTCAGAGGCATGGGATATTCTTGCTGAGACTGAGGGCTTT
>RCNB010002505.1_pt1 | contig 11233 bp, 11 predicted proteins | sample 2041321 | NCBI WGS metagenome assembly RCNB01 (sample SAMN09708232, study PRJNA481090) | Marine sediment metagenome, whole genome shotgun sequencing project.
CACGATCGAACCTGGTCGGAGCGCCCGTGTGCCGACGGGTCTTCAAATCGCGCTGCCGGCGGGCCACGAAGGCCAAGTTCGCCCACGCTCGGGCCTGGCGGCACGCCATGGCGTCACAGTCCTCAACTCGCCCGGGACCATCGACGAAGACTACCGCGGCGAGCTGCAGGTGCTCCTGGTGAACCACGGGAGCGATCCCTTCACCATCGAGTCGGGCGATCGCATCGCACAGCTAGTCGTGGCGCCGGTCACGCAAGTCGAGATCGAGCTCGTAGACGACAACGCCGCACTCGGGGGAACCGAGCGCGGCGAAGGCGGCTTCGGAAGTACCGGGGTCTAGAGCGCCCGGTCCATCAACTGCGCGATGGTCGTCTTGGGGGCCGCGCCAACGTGCTGGGCGACGAGCTCTCCGCCCTTGAAGACCATCAAGGTCGGCACCCCGCGAATGCCGTATTTGGACGCGATGCCAGGGCTCTCATCGATGTCGAGGTGAGTCACCTTGACCTTGTCGACGTATTCGTCGGCCAACTGATCGATGAGCGGCGCAATTTGCTTACACGGACCGCACCACACCGCCGAAAAATCGACGAGCACAGGAGCGTCGGATTCGAGCACCTCTGTGTCAAAGTTCAGGTCGTTTACTGCGTGTACGTTTGCGCCAGCCATCTGAGCTCCTCTGGGGATTGTTTGAGAAGCAATAAGTAAGGACGGTCCGCCGACTTGTCAATCCGGGGCTCCTCCCGGCTACCGCGTAACCCCCCATCATGGTAGGCCTTTTCGTGGCCTGCCCTACGTTCATGGAGGCCTCGACAAGACCATGAAAGCCGGCCTCTTCATTGCTACTGCCGTCCTCTACGCGATCGCCTGCATCCTATACCTGTTCCTCCTGACGCGGGGCTCGGACAAGGCGCAACGGTTGCCAGGAACGGTATTCGTCTCCGCTCTCGGCGCGCACCTCGCATTCTTGCTGCTGGAGACGCCGTCCCCGGGCGAGCTACCCCTTGCCGACATGTCTCAGATTCTGAGCGTCTCCTCCTTCGGGCTTGGCATCGCCTTCCTGCTGGCTTCATATCGCTTCGACGTCACAGTCTTGGGTGCGTTCGTCGCGCCGCTGTCACTGATGCTCTTTCTCGCGTCAGGGCTCGGCAGTAGCTACGCGCCCGTTCCTCCGACAGTTCAGTCAGCGATGTTGACGCTACACATCGGCGCCAACGTGGTCGGCTTGATCGCGTTCGCACTCGCCTTCGCGGCGGCCGTTGCGTACATGCTGCAGGAGAGCCTGCTCCGGCGGCGTCAACTGAGCGGCGTATTCCAACGGTTACCGTCGCTCGACGTACTCGACACCATGGGGCTGCGCGCGGTGCTGGTGGGGTTTCCGCTGCTGACGTTTGGCATGATCACGGGCACGTTTTGGTTGCTGCGCACCGGAGGCTCAGAGTTCTACGTCAGCCAGGCGCTCGGCCTGGTCGCCTGGGCGATCTTCGCAAGTGTGATCGTGCTTCGCGTGGCGGCGGGATGGCAGGGGCGAAAGGCGGCGCTCGGCACGATGATGGGCTTCCTGTTTACCCTGTTGGTCCTGGTGGGATACGCCGTGCGGGCAGCCGGCGGAAGCGCATGATGCGCGACTTCGTCGTAGTCGGGCTGTCCCATCGGACCGCACCCGTAGAGGTACGCGAACGACTCGCGGTGGCTCCGGAGCGCCTCCAGCAAGAGCTCCGCGAGATCGCCGCCAACGGACGACTCGACGAGGCGCTGCTGATCTCGACCTGCAACCGGGTCGAATTGTACGCGACCAGCGCCAATCCGATCGCGGCTTCGCAGGTCGCCAAAGATGCGCTCGCGAGGCGGCTGCCTGAGGCCACCAGCCACGATGTGCTCTACCAGGAACGAGGCGTCGACGTGGTGCGCCATGTCTTTCGGGTCGCCTCGAGCCTGGACTCCTTGGTGGTCGGAGAGCCCCAGATACTCGGTCAAGTCAAGGAAGCCTTCGATGCAGCGAAGGGAGCCGGCACGATGGGCACCCTTCTCGGCCGTTGCTTCACACATGCGTTCGCCACTGCGAAACGAGTTCGAAGCGAAACCGGCATCGCGGAAGGCACGGTGAGCGTCAGCTCGATCGGCTGCGAACTGGCGAAGAAGATCTTCGGCAACCTCGAGGGTCGGCGAACGCTTCTGCTCGGTGCCGGAGAGATGGGCGAATCCGCCGCGCGCAGCCTCCGCCAGACAGGAACTAACCTCCACGTCATCAACCGGAGCGAAGACCGCGCCAAGGCGCTAGCGGACTCCTGCGGCGGACGGGCGGTCCCATACGAGCGACTGACCATGGAGCTCGCGGACGCGGACGTCGTGATCGCCTCGACGGCCAGTCCCAAGTTCATCTTGACACCGGAGTTGATGAAGGCCGTCGTTCGAACGCGCCGTCATCGGCCGCTGTTCATCATCGACATCGCCGTGCCTCGCGACGTCGACCCGCGCGTGGGCAACATGGACAACGTGTTCGTCTACGACGTGGACGATCTGCAACAGGTGGCCGAGGAGAATCTCGCGGTCCGAGCACGGGAAGCTGCGCTGGCGGAACAAATCGTCGAGGAAGAACTCGACGCGTTCTTGAGTTGGCGACGTTCATTGGAGCTCGCGCCAACCATCGTCGCGCTCCGAAAACGATTCGGCGACATCGCCGACGAAGAGCTCCGCCGCACCCTTCCCCGCTTCGAAGGCATGAGTGACTCCGATCGCGCGGTCTTGGAGGCCATGGGACGATCGATGGTGAATAAACTCCTCCACCAACCGATGACTCAGCTCAAGGCCGGCGCCGGCGAGCCGGACGGAGCGCTTTTGATCGACGCGGTTCGGCGACTGTTTGCGATAACCGAGGATGAGAAGACCGCGACCGAAGCCTCGAGGGAGCGCAGCACCGAGAGCAACGTGACTCAGTTGGCTGCAGCGGGGACCAAGGCGACAGGCGAATCGAAGTGAAACTACGTATTGCAACCCGCCGCAGCAATCTTGCGCTCGTGCAGACCCGCTGGGTCGGAGCGCAGCTGAAGCTCCACTTCCCCGAGCTCGAAGTCGAGGAAGTCCATGTTCAGACCAAAGGCGATCGTATCCAGGATCGCCCTTTGGCCGAGGTAGGCGGCAAAGGACTTTTCGTGAGCGAGGTGGAGGCGGTGGTCGTCCGAGGCGAGGCTGACTTCGCAGTCCACTCGCTAAAGGACGTGCCGGGCGACGTTCCACTCGCCGAAGGAATGGGTATTCTCAGTGTGCCGCTTCGCGAGGATCCACGAGACGCGCTGCTCACCGTAGACGGCACCGATTTGGCGTCGCTCAAACGGGGCGCAAAGGTCGGCACAACCTCACGCCGCCGCGTCGTGCAACTGCAGCGACAACGTCCCGACCTTTGCTTCGTCCCTCTGCGCGGCAACATCGAAACCCGCATCCGCAAGCTGCATGAGGGCCAATGCGATGCGATCGTTCTAGCAGCCGCTGGTCTCGCTCGCACCGGTGTGCTCGAAAAGACGCCGCACTCGGTTCTCCCGCCCTACATCTGTTTGCCGGCCGTCGGCCAGGGAGCCCTCGCCATCGAGGGTGCGCTGGGCAACGAAGCGCTGCGCGACCAACTCAGGACTATCGAAGACCTGACGACTCGGATTCGGATCACCGCGGAGCGAGCGATGCTCCAGAAGCTCGAAGGCAACTGCCACTCGTCGATCGCAGGCCATGCGAGCGCCGCGGACGGACGCCTCAAGCTCGAAGCCATGGTGGCTTCGTACGACGGCGATCAGATGCTCTCGGCGACCTCGGATACCTATCTCGATCTCAACTCACCCGATGCCGTCGAGCTGGCCCATGAACTGGGTGAAGACGTCGCCGACCATCTGCTTTCACAGGGCGCGCATCAGTTGATCCGCCAGGCCGAAGTCGCCGCGGCCCAGAATCAGTTGATCAGCAACTGAGAGTCGCGGAGGGGCGCGTAGCCGAGGATCCGGCGCACGCCGCTAATCGACTGCTTGATCCACGGATCTCCGCCGCGACGCCCAACGCTCGCCACGTAGACGGTCTCCCCTTCGAGAGACAGTTCCCGGACGTCGACGCTCTGGCCCTCGAGCGCACCGGGTAGTCGTCCGTTGAAGGACGGGGAGCGCATGAGCGGGGCGACGGCACCGAGGGCTTCACAGATCGAGCGCTCACCGGCACCGGCTACCAATAGGCCGTTGTCTATTGCGACGACTAGGGCGTCGAGTTCGCCCCGTGCGCGAGCGTGCTCGAGCTGAAGGCACAAGGCGCGGTAAGGGTCGTCGCTGCGGCGGGTTCGGCGTTCGTTCATGGAGGCTCCCAGCATGATGTAGGTGCATGTAGCCTATTCCCCTACGCTGGGGGATGCAAAGATTCCGCAGAGGCTAGTGATTTCCGCGAGATCGACACCGTGTTCAGGGCTGCTAGAGTCGCCCCAATGAGTCTCGCGAACTTGCTTGGCAGTCACCGCGTGGTGGTGACCGTCGGCAGCGGCGGCGTCGGAAAAACCACGACCGCGGCCGCAATGGCGGTTCATGCGGCCATGGAAGGGCGCAAGGTCCTGTGCCTCACGATCGATCCGGCCCGACGCCTCGCAAACAGCCTGGGGCTCGACGAGATGACGACCAGCGAGCAGGACGTGCCGCGGTCACTCTTCGAGCGCAATGGTCTCGAGTGCAAGGGCGCGCTCTCGGCAATGATGCTCGACACCAAGCGTACATTCGATGGACTGGTCACGAAGTACGCCTCGGACGAGGAGGCCCGCGATCGCATCCTGAACAACCAGATCTATCAGTACGTCGCGAGTTCATTGGCGGGCACCCAAGAGTACATGGCGATGGAGAAACTCCACGAGGTTCGCAAAGACTCGAAGTGGGACCTCATAGTGCTGGACACGCCGCCCACGGCGAGCGCACTTGATTTCCTCACGGCGCCCGAGCGACTCATCGATGCGATCGATTCGCCTGCGATGCGCTGGTTCCTCCAAGTGTTCGAAGGTGCGGGTAAGGAAGCATTTGGTTTGGTAGGCCGTGGCGCGACGGTGCTGATCAAGGGCATCGGCAGGATCACGGGCCTCGAGTTCTTGGAGCAAGTTGCCGAGTTCGTAGGCGGTATCAACGGCCTGTTCGGCGGATTCAAAGAACGCGCCGAACAAGTGTCCGACGCGCTGCGGAGCCCCGAAGTCGCCTTCGTCTTGGTGACCAGCCCGGACCCGCTCGCCATCGGCGAAGCCCGATTTTTCAGTGACAAGCTGCAGGATGCGGGAATGAGCCGCGAAGGGATCATCGTAAACCAGGTGCACTCGCTCATCGACGAGCCCACGATCTCGGTCGAGGCCCAGGTCGACGCACTGAGGGCCATATTGCCCGAGTCCATGGACGCGGCCGACCTCCATCAACGCCTCGACCGAGCACTTCGAGCCGAGCGCGGCTGGGCGGCTTCCGACCGCGCACAGGTCGACCGGCTAAGCGAGGAAGTTGGAACGGACGCGGATATTGTAGAAGTTCCAGCCTTCGACGAGGATGTTCATGATCTCGCCGCTCTCGCCAAGGTGGCGTCGTACCTGACGCGCGCAGCTTGAACTCACACCATGCCGACTGAATCACAAGCAACCTGGAGCGCCATCATTCTCGCTGCTGGCGAGGGGACGCGCATGAAAAGTGATCGGCCCAAGGTCCTTCACGAGATCGCCGGCCGGGCACTGGTGTCTTGGGTGGTGCAGTCAGCCCTCGATGCCGGCGCAGCACGCTGCGTCGTCGTGCTCGGCCACGGCGGGGACGATGTCGCGCGCGAACTCGCGACTCGCTTCGAAGAACGCGTGGACACGGTGCTCCAACCAAAGCGTCGTGGAACGGGAGATGCCGTGCGCTGCGCGATCGAAGCAGACGTGACACTCGGGGGACGCTTGCTGGTGCTCTACGGTGATTGCCCGCTATTGCCAGTCGAGCTCCTACGCGATCTCGTGGACCGTGCCGATCGAGCAGACGCAGACCTCGCACTCGTCACAGCGACCTTGACCGACCCCAGTGGCTACGGGCGAATCATCCGAAGCAGCGGGGGCAGCGTGCAGCGAATCGTCGAAGACCGCGACTGCACCGAGGCAGAGCGCGCGGTCCTCGAGGTCAACCCCGGGCTTTACGCCGTGCGGGCCGACTTCTTGCGGGAGGCCATTGCTCAACTGACACCGGACAACGCACAGGGTCAGCTCTACCTCACTGACGTCGTCGCGCTGGCCGCCGATCGGGGCGAAGTGATAGATCTACGAGGGGACATGGTCGATCTGACAGGGGTAAATGACCAGCGAGATCTTGCGATGGCGGCGACCACACGGCGGCATCGCATCGCTGAAGATCTTGCGCGCAACGGTGTCCAGGTTACCGATCTGGACACGCTCTACGTCGATGCAGAATGCCAGGTGGATCCGGGTGCGATACTCGGCGCTAACGTCCATCTGCGGGGTCAGTGCATCGTTCGAGCCGGCGCGCACATCGATGTTGGTTGCGTACTCACCAATGTAGTGGTCGAACGGGACGCCAACGTGCTGCCGTATTCCGTTGCCACCGACTCCACGATTGGAGAAGGCGCGCAAGTCGGTCCATTCAGCCACTTGCGCCCTCACACTCAACTCGGGCCACGAAGCAAAGTCGGCAACTTCTCTGAAACGAAGAAGACCACGGTCGGCGCGGGCTCGAAGGTGAACCATTTGTCCTACGTCGGGGATGGCATCATCGGCGAGGGCGTGAACATCGGAGCCGGCACGATCTTCTGCAACTACGACGGTGAGCAAAAGCACACGACGGTCCTCGAAGACGGCGTCTTCATCGGCAGCGACACACAGCTCATCGCCCCGGTCACCATCAAGAAAGGCGCCTACGTGGCCAGCGGGACGACCGTCACCCGCGACGTGCCCGAAGGCGCCCTCGCGGTATCCCGACCGAAACAAGAAAACAAAGAAGGCTACGCGACTCGTCTTCGAGCCCGCCTTCGCGGTAAGAAGAAGCCTTAGGCCCTGGCCCGGCCCCGTCCGCTCCTAGAATCTAGAACTAGAATGCGATCTTGAAGTTAGCGCCGCCCGGGCTGACGCTGAAGTCGAGATCGGGACCCTCTTCGGTTCGCTCATAGTACTTGCTGGAACAAGCGATGCCTCGATACGCCTCGTACGACTGCGACGCCGCCCGCGGTGCCGTTGCGGTCTGGAGACCAAGCAGAAGAGGTGGAGCGACGTAGATCGCCGCGGTCAACCCTCGGCTCGCGCCCTTCCATTGGGTCGCTTTGACGGTACCGCCAACTACACCGTACATGACTGAGCCGACCACTCCTAGCGCACCGCCCATGAACTCTTCCACGGCGGCCGCCTTCTTGAGGGTCTGCGTCGCGTACAAGAGTTTAGCGCGACGAGCTTCTTCCGTGCCGTCGTCCATGCGGCGGATACGCTTGGCTCCCCATACATCAGGAGCAGGGATGAGCGCGTGGGTCAGACCGATGAAGTAAGCACCGCCCGCAAGGTACGCCCAACCGAACTTGTCCGCCTCGTTCGAATCCTTGGCCGCGTTAACCGCCGCGTACGTCATGCCGGCGCCACCCGCGAGCCAAAGGCTCATCCAGACATATCGCCATCGGGCGGCCTGCGGTTTCCCCTCATCCATTTTTTCCTGGATGTAGCGAATGCGGTACCGCACCTCGTCATCGCTCAGCTCCTCGATACAGCTAAACGCATCCTGGGCGCTCGCCGGCCTCGGAGGGGCCAAAAGATTGAATGCCAGCGCGCAGGTGAGAACCAGCGCGAGGCGTTGAATTGCAGAATTTAGGTATCGATGATGTTCAGCCACAACCTACCCCTGTTTTCCCAGGTGGCCGGGATAGTACGCAAAACCGTTCCGGACTGCGACAGTGATTCGCATAATCAGGCACTTTTTTCCAGAACAGGATTTAGCGGCTTTTGTAGGGATACAGTCTGACTAGACGCCCTTCGACGCCCTCGGCGGGGTAGCGGAGTCCTGGCAGGTACCTAGACGGGCGGGATCGGGGGGTTATGCTGGGACGGTGGATAGCGTTCTTTTCAAGGTTCTTATCACCGTCGTCGCACTCTCCGTGCTCATCATCATTCATGAGGGGGGGCACTATCTCGCAGCCCGAGCCTTCGGGATGCGGGTCCTCAAGTTCAGCATTGGTTTTGGGCCGACCCTCTTTCGGTACCAGCCCAAGGGTAGCCCGACGGTCTTCCAGGTCGCGGTGATCCCGTTCCTTGCGTACGTTCAAATCGCAGGGATGAATCCGAACGAGGAAGTCGACCCCGACGACCCTGAGCTCTACCCGAACAAGAGCCTGTTCGCGCGGGCGACCACGATCGCCGCGGGGCCGATCGCGAACTACCTCACCGCATCCGCAATTGTGTTTGGTCTCGGCGTCACCAACAACCTGCCGCCGATGCAGCCCGCCGAACCGATGCAAGTCGGTCATGTCGTGCCCGACTCCCCTGCCGCGGAGGCGGGCCTCCTCGAGGGCGACGTCATCACGATGGCGAACGGCCGAAAGATCACCGACGTCTCCGAGCTAATCGAAGAAACCGCGCCGAGAGCCGGCGAGCCTACTGTCTACGTCGTCGAGCGTGAGGGCCAAGTCCTCCCGCCAGTGACGATCACGCCCGCGGATCACAGCGGACGCGGTCAGATCGGCGTGGGCGCAAAGCTGATTCGCCTCTACGACAATCTGGGCGTCTGGGATTCGACTAAACTGTCGGTCGTACTGCCGTACCAGCTGACCATGGCGCAGCTCACGGGACTCGCGGACATGGTCAAGCGACGGAGCACCGAAGGGATCGGCGGCCCCGTCATGATGGGCAAGATGGTCGCTGACGCTGCTCAGGCGGGCGCACCCGCGTTTCTGTGGATCTTGATGTTCATCTCGGTGGCCCTTGGCATGTTCAACCTCTTGCCGATGCCGGCACTCGACGGGGGTCGACTGATTTTCCTGGGCTACGAAGCGCTCACTCGCCGTCGCGCCAACGAGCAATTCGAGATGGCGGTCCACGCCTTCGGAATCGTGTTCCTGCTCGGCGTGATGATCCTCGTCACCTATCGCGACATCTTCGGCTAGGCGCTTGCCGCCACCGCCGGACCGAGTAGCTTCCGGCCATGCACCCCGATGTGATCGTAGTCGGTGGCGGCCTGATGGGCTGCAGCGTCGCCTATCGGTTGGCCAAGGATGGGGCCCGAGTCGTCGTGCTCGAGCGGAGCATACCGGGCGCAGAGGCCTCGTCCGCAGCGGCCGGAATTCTCGGGCCGACGGTGGAATCGTACGACGACGCGCTCGCCCTCCAGCTCGGGCGACGAAGCCGAGAGATGCATGCTGAGCTTGCAGACGAGCTCGACGAGCTTTTTGGCGTAGACGTCGGGTTCCGGCGCTGCGGCGTGGTGAAGGTTGCGTTCACGGCGCAGGAGTTATCGGAGCTCGACTCGCAGGCATCGACACTCGAGGTGCACGGTGTTCGATGCGATCGATGGACCCCAGAGGACCTCAAACAGGAAGAGCCGGCCGCCAATCCGGAGGCCCTAGGAGCACTGAGCATCGCCGAGGACGCCCAGGTGGAACCCAAAAAACTTCTTTCCACGGTGGCGCTTGGCGCGGAGCGGGAGGGTGCGACGTTTCGAAGCGGTTCCACTGTTCGGGCGGTGGTCGTCGACGGCGGACGCGTGCGTGGTGTGCAGCTTGGCGACGAGGTGATCGAAGCAGGGCGAGTGGTCGTGGCCGCGGGGAGTTGGACGACCCTCATCCCTGGACTGCCGTTCGGCCCGGAGATCATTCACCCGGTGCGTGGCCAGATGATCGCGACCCACACCCGACCACCAATCTTCCGTCGCATCGTTTTCGGCGCCGGGGGGTACGTGGTTACTCGTCCAGATGGTCGTGTGCTCTGCGGCTCGACGATGGAACGGGTAGGTTTCGAGCGCGGGATCACTTTCGGCGGGATGGCCGACGTCATCGGCAAAGCGACCCGGATCGCACCGGCGCTTCGGTCCGCCTCGATCGAAGAACACTGGTCTAATTTCCGCCCGGGGACTCCCGACGGGTTGCCTTTGGTAGGCGAGACCCGGGTAGAGGGCTTGTATCTAGCGAGTGGTCACTATCGAAATGGCATCCTTCTGGCGCCACTCACCGCCGAACTGATCTCGCAGGCAATGTCCGGCGCGGCACCGTCCCGGGAAGCCCAATCGCTTTCCCCGCATCGGTTCGAGGGAGATCCGGCGTGATCGACGTGTCGGAGCAGAAGGTCGAGGCCAACGGTATCGTCCACCATGTGATTCGTTGGGGTGCCGGGCCCGTCGACGTCGTGTGTTGTCACGGATTCCTAGATGTCGGCTGGAGCTTCGACGCGGTCGCGCGTGAATTGGTCGAGGCCGGACACAGCGTGGCCTCGTTCGATTGGAGGGGGCACGGACAGTCCGAATGGATCGGCCGAGGCGGCTACTACCACTTCCCCGACTACGTGCTCGACCTGGACGAACTACTTCCCCAACTCAGCGACCAGCCCGTCAATCTCGTCGGACACTCGATGGGCGGATCGGTGTGCGCGATGTATGCAGCCGCGCGGCCCGAGAAGTTGCGCTCGTTGACCCTGATCGAGGGACTTGGGCCACCCGAGCTCGAACCGCGCGACCCTGCGACCCGACTGCGCGCTTGGCTCGACGGCGTCGCGAAGGTCCGAGCAAAAACCCCCCGACCGATTGAAAACGAGCGTGCGGTGTTGAAGCGAATGCGCGTCCAGAACCCGGAACTCCCCGATGAGCTCGGCTTGTTTCTCGCAAGCAAGAGCACAAAAGCGGTGGACGATGGTCTCCAATGGACGTTCGACCCGCTGCACAAGACTTGGTCCCCTCGACCCTTCCAAGCAGATTCGTTCGGCAAGCTCCTCGAGGCGATCACCGTGCCTACCTTGATCGTCGCCGGAGAACGGGGATTCCGCCTGCAAGACGAGCAAGAACGAATGGCCAAACTCGGGGACCATCGCTTCGTCGAAATCCCCGACGTCGGCCACATGATTCACTGGTTCGAGCCGCGGGCGCTCTCATCCGAACTCCTCCGGCTCTTCGCCGACAGCGGCCCTTGACCGGGTCGTAGGCTCGTGAAACGCTGCCGGCCCATGCGACGGATTTCATTGATTTCCCTGGTTCTTGTGGGTGCATTCGCCATGCACGCACTCGCCGAAGACACGCCCCCGAGC
>RCNB010008320.1_pt1 | contig 11230 bp, 7 predicted proteins | sample 2041321 | NCBI WGS metagenome assembly RCNB01 (sample SAMN09708232, study PRJNA481090) | Marine sediment metagenome, whole genome shotgun sequencing project.
AAACCTCTTATTGTGGGAGGAATAAGCGGCGGAAAAGGAAATTCAAACCGGGGAGTGGTCTGTGCCGCTTCCTATGAAGCCCGTAAATATGGTGTTCATGCCGGTATGCCTATCTGGGAGGCCCGCCAAAAATGCCCCCGGGGAATTTTTATCCCTTCTCAAATGAACAAATACTTAGAGTCATCTAAAAAATTCTTTCAGATATGCAGTGATTATACTCCCCTGTTAGAGCCGTTGAGCATAGATGAACTTTTCTTAGATGTATCAGGATGTGAATCGCTCTTTGGTTCAAGCGAAACTATAGGAAGAAAAATTAAAGAAAGAGTTTATCAAGAATTAGGACTCAAAATCTCGGTGGGAATAGCAGAAAATAAATTCTTAGCCAAGATAGCCACCAACCTGGGAAAGCCGGATGGTTTTTACATTATCCCTTCTAAAGATATTCAAAAAATTCTTTATCCCCTCCCTGTATCTTCCCTCTGGGGCATAGGAGAAAAGACAGAAGAACTGCTAAAAAAATCCGGTATTTACCTGGTAGAACAATTAGCCCGGATGCCTGATTCTATATTGGAAAACCTTCTGGGGAAAAACGGGAAAAAAATGAAACTTCTGGCACAAGGGATAGATGAAACCCCGGTTACTCCTCCATCAACAGCAAAATCTATCGGTAAAGAAACAACTTTCGACACTAATATAACCGAAAAGGTAATTCTAATAAAAGAACTGCTTAAAATTTCCCAACTGGTTGGTTATGCTGCCCGAAAAAAAGGTTATAAAGGCAGGACCATTACTTTAAAAATAAGGTTTCACAATTTTATTACCCTGAATAGGTCTAAAACTTTAGAAAATCCTACCCATCTTGATGATATCATCTTTAAAACAGTGGTGGAACTCCTGGGTAAAGTAAGCTATAAAAAAGGCGGAGTTAGACTTTTGGGAATAAAGCTCTCCAATCTTACCTCGGGGAATGAAAGAAAGCAGTTGAAGTTCTTAAGAGACGAAGAGGATAAAAAAGATGATAAATTAGAACAACTTACTCAGTCTTTAGATAAAATCAGAGAAAAGTTTGGCACTAAATCCGTAACCCGAGCCAGCCTTCTAAAAGTAAAAAAGAAAGAATAAGCTTACTCACCATGGCAACACCGTGGTGCTGCGAGTTTACAGAGGGCAAGATTCATCGTGCACGTTTGTAATTCTGGTAAAAACAGGAATTTATTCTATTTGTTCTTTCTCTTCTCCTTTAAAGCTTTTAATATTTTTTCCGGAGTGATGGGAAGATGATATATTCTTACTCCTATGGCATCATAAATGGCATTGGCAATAGCCGGGGCAGTGGCAATTAAAGAAGGTTCACCAATCCCTTTGGCACCATAAGGTCCATCTGAGTCTTCATTTTCGATAAATCGAGTGCTAAAATAGGGAATGTCCATAGAAGTGGGAGCCAGATAACCGGTTAAATCAGCATTCAGTGTTTTTCCTTCTTTGATGACCTGCTCCTCCATTAAAGCCATACCTATTCCCTGCACTGTTCCTCCCTCTACCTGGCCTTCAGCATTTTGCGGATTAATGGCTTTGCCTATATCTGCAGCAGTATAGACGTGTAATACTTCTACAATACCGGTGTCGGTATCGACAGACACATCTATCACCTGTGTAACAAAAGTATATGCTACATATAATTTCTCTCCCTGTCCGGTCTTTTGGTCAGGTTTATCGGTGTGAGGAAAAAAGGAGGCTTCTGCCTTTAAACTATTTCCGGTTGTTTTAATTTTCTTGGCCAATTCCCAGTAGCTTATTTTATCATCCGGGTTATCCTTTCTAAAAATATAACCATCTCCTATTTCTAAATCGACATGATTGGTGACAAAATGCAGACTGGCATAATGATAAATATTACTCAATAATCCAGATGCCGCATCCTTCACTGCATTTCCGGTAAAAAATGTTTGCCGGGTTGCGGAGGTCGAACCTGAATTTTTGGTTAAATGCGTATCTCCCCGAATAATTTGAATAGTTTCCGGTGTTATCTGCAACACCTCGGCAGCAATTTGGGTAATGATAGTTAAAACACCTTGACCCACATCAGCAGCAGCAGTCCTAATTAATATCTTGCCTTCCTCTTCTATTTCCGCTGAAGCAATAGAATGATCAGGAAAGCCTTCTCCATATCCAAAACCAAACATAATGGTTGCCATTCCTCTCCCTTTTTTTTTCATCTTACGCCTCCCTTCCAGCCTGCCATCATTGCCGCTTCTTCAATCGTTTTTTTTACGCCAACGCTACGGGTTAATTTTTGCCCGTTGGGTGTTTTTGAGCCAATGTCATAGGCATTTTGCAAGCGAAATTTAACCGGGTCAATCCCTAACTTATCAGCTAATATAGCCATCTGAGATTCATAAGCAAATGCCAGCTGGGCAGTTCCAAAACCACGCATGGCACCGCAATAAGTATTATTAGTGTAAACAGCTCGGCCAACACCTTGCACATGATCTACATTATAAGGCCCGGTGCAGTGATACATCCCTTTATGAATGACTGCCAATCCACTGGAAGCATAAGCACCGGTATCGCCGATAACTTCAACCTGACAGGCGGTTAAAAACCCTCGATTGGTCACACCATTCTTTATGCGAATGATAAAGGGATGTCTTTTGGATTGGACAATCATCGATTCCTCTCTGGTATAAGTTAATTTTACCGGCCTTTTAGTTACAATTGCTGCTAAAGCCAGATGGATATGAACCGATATATCTTCTTTTTTCCCAAATGCACCACCAATCACGGGTTGAATCATTCTAATCTTGTCTTTGGGGAAACCAATCGATTGGGCAATATCTGCTTGCGTATCATGAAGCCATTGCGTGGCTGCTTGAAACTCCAGGATTCCGCTGCTTTCATCATATCGGCATACCCCTGCACTAACCTGGAGAGGCAATTGGTCAACAAAAGTGGTTCTATATTCATTTTCTTCAATCAAATCAGCACGGGCAAAACCTTTTTTTATATCCCCTTTTTCTAAAAAATGTGTGGATAAAATATTTCCCTCCTTATGGATTAAAGGAGCGTCATCTTCCATTGCCCTAAGAGGATTGGAAATAATCTCCAATTCTTCTACTTCCGCTTCTATCAATTTTTCCGCCATAGAAGCCACCTCTTTGCTTTTGGCAATAACAATAGCCAGGGCATCTCCCATATAACGCATTTTTTCCCCAATACCTATCAGTACCGGCTGATCTTTTATAATCAATCCAAAATTTTTTACATGTGGAACATCGGCAGCAGTAATAATTTTTACTACTCCCAGTAATTTTTTCGCTTTTTCTATATCTAGTTTGCGAAGATAAGCATGAGGATGAACCGCTCTTTTTATTTTAAGATATAACATATCATCAAAGTAGATATCATCGGAATATTGCGCTTTACCGGTTACTTTGTCTCGAGCATCTACTTTATAGATATTTTGACCCACGTATCTTTTACTCATTTTTCTCGACCTTTCTGCTATCTAAAACTGATAATTTTTCTCCGGCTAATTTGATAGCATCAAATATTTTTTGATAACCGGTACAACGGCAAATATTACCTGAAATACCCTGCTTTATCTCTTTTTCGCCGGGATGAAGATTTTTCTCCAATATTTTTTTAGCAGCCAATATCATTCCCGGGATACAAAAACCACATTGAACCGCTCCGGTCTCTATAAAAGCTTCTTGAATTGGATCTAAATGTCCGTCGTTTCCTATGCCCTCGATAGTGGTAATAACTGCCCCCTCGGCCTGAGGTGCTAACACTAAACAGGAATCTACTAATTCACCATTCATAATTACCGTGCAAGCTCCACATTCACCTTTTCCACATCCTTCTTTAGTTCCGGTTAGATGTAGGTCATCTCTTATTAAATCCAGCAAACGGGTTGAGGTAGTAGTCTCCACTTTTCTTTTTTTACCATTAATAGTAAGTTCTATCATTAATTTACTCATTTATGCGACCTCCAAACGCTGAATCTATCTCTTCCAAGGCGTTAATCATTATATTTTTAGCTACATCTTTACGATATTCTCTGGTTCCCCTGATATCATCAATAGGGGAAATTTTATCTTCGACTATTTGCCCTAATTGGTTAAAATCTAATTGATTAAACTTTTTACCTATCATCTTTTCTCTAATCTCTTTAATTTCAATCGGAGTTGGGGCTACAGAGCCAAGGCAAGTTCTTACATCTTTAACGGTTTTATTGTCTTCAGCCATCTCTACTACCAGAGCAAGGGTAATGGTTGCAATAATTAAAGCTTTTCGCTTGCCAATTTTAATCCAACTTCCGTAAGTCCTTTCAGACGGCAGGGGAAGAATTATCTGGATTAATAATTGAGCTGGTTCTAAGATAGTTTTTTTGGGCCCGATAAAAAATTCTTCCGCTGAAATTAGCGCTTCTTTCTGAACGGAGAGCAACTTAAATTGAGCATCATAAGCCATCAAAGGAGATAGGAGGTCACCGGCCGGAGAGGCATTCACAATATTCCCTCCGATAGTTCCCCGATTCCTTATCTGAGGAGAACCGATATCGGCAGCTGCCTGGCTTAAGACTGGAAAGTACTTTTTAATATCTTCGGATTTTTCCAATTGGGTATGAGTGACCATCGCTCCGATTTCCATTTGATTCTGATGTATTTTAATTTCTTTTAATTCTTTGATATTTTTTAAATCTAACCAAGAGCCAACCTCATATAGTCGGTCATAATATTGAATTAACAGGTCAGTCCCTCCGGCAATTACTTTAATTTCTTTCCCGTATTGGGATAAAATTTCCAGTGCTACCTCTATTTTCTGCGGAGCAAAATACTGACAGGGGACGGTTCTCTGGTGCATAAATCCTCCACCTCCTAACTTTCAATTAAATAACTGTAATCTTTTAGAACAGTACTTATTAATACGCTAATATTTTTAAATTCTTTAATATTATAATCTTTTGGATACTCATAGTCTACAGGAGTCAATTCACCGTCTTTATTGAGTTTTAATTTCCACAGATTATCATTCAACCTCAGAGTTATTAACTGACTATCAGGGGAACCGGTGATGATAAAGCCATTATTTTTACTATTCTTAAAGTCCTCCATAATAGTAAAAAGAGTCAGCTTGTCTTTGTATGGTTTACCATCATAAGGGCAAAATGTAGCACAGTTTCCACATTCGTTACACAATGCATCAAGATGGAGAATTTGATAAGTATCTTGAAAGCCCTCTTTCTTATCATCGCAACATTTGCCCGGTTTGGACAGACATCCACACATTTATTACAGATAACATTGCACTCAAGACACCGCTCTGCTTCATTCTCAGCTATTACCCTATCATCTTCGGATATTTTTGGAAGGGTAAGGCGGCTTTTTTTGTTATAAATCTCCGGAATTTGCTGTTTCCTATCAAAACCCGGATTAAAATCTTTATCCAAATCTTCCCAATTTGATATTTCCTTTTTAGTAATAGCTTCTGCCGCCTTTCGGGCATCGGCAATGGATTCAACCACTGTTGAAGGACCGCGAAGTGCGTCACCACCTATAAAAACATTTTTAAGATTAGTTTCAAGAGTTTCCGGGTCTGCGTACGGTCTATTGTTTTTTTCAATCTTTAGCCCGCATACCGATAAAAATTTGGAATCGGTATACTCCCCGATAGCACTGATTACCGAATTCACAACGATTTCTTCGGTCTCCTCAGTGGGAACAGGACGCCGGCGGCCGCTGGAATCAGGTTCACCTAAAACCATTCGGCGGCATTTTAGAATACCGTTTTGGGAAAATGATTCCGGCAGTAAGAGGGGCTTAAAAATAACCCCTTCTTCAAGGGCTCGCTCATACTCTTCCCTGTCTGCTGGCATTTCATCTTCAGTGCGGCGGTAGATAATAAAAACCTTCTCGACTCCATCTACTTTCAGGGCTGCTCGTGCACTATCCACCGCGGTATTTCCGCCCCCTATTACCGCAACATGCCGACCAATATTGAGTGCCCCTGAATCTTGGTTAAAAGACCTTAAAAAATCCAGGGTTTCATAGACATTATTATTATCACCGGTTAGCTGCAGTTTCCTTGAAACTTCCGCACCGATTCCCATAAAAATATATTTATTCCCCTGGTTATTTAAATCATTAATAGAAAAATCTTCTGATACTCCAAATTTGAAATCCACACCAAGTGCTTTGATAATAGAAATATCTTTTTCAATAGCAGAGGTTGGAATTCTGAAATTAGGCAGTACATGGGTTATTACACCACCGGGAGAATCCTGCTTTTCAAATACAGTCACCTTAAATCCGGCTTTAGCAAGAAAGTAAGCTGCGGATAGTCCTGCCGGCCCTGCTCCGATAACAGCAACTTTTGTATCCAGCTGCTCAGCAGTAACACGGTTTTTAGTATCGTAGGTGATTTTTCCCTGCTCAGCGGCAATTCTCTTAACCTCGCGAATACCGACCGCTCCTTCATAGTCAAGACGGGTGCAATTGTACATACATTGATGGTCGCAAATGTGTCCGGTTATATTAGGAAGAGGATTTTTCAAATAGATAAGTTCCAGAGCCCTATCATATTGTCCCTCCCCTGCGAGCCGAATATACTCCGGAATATCCTGGCGGATGGGACAGGAGAGAACACAGGGAGCTATATAGCAGTCGGTCAGGGGTAGTTCCCGGTCAATGAAAACTTTCTTCGTACCTCTCCAATCTTTCCGGTAATAATTCTCCCGAAGGGCTTCTTCAGCTAATCGCTCAAGTTTTTCCACATCGATAACCTCGAGCTGTCTTTTCTCTTCAACTACTGGTTCTAATTTTCGGGCTATTCCTGCCATTCTCATATAACCGCCCGGCTTTAACAGCTCAGTGGCTACAGTAATTGGTTTAATTCCTGTTTCAAAAATCTGAAGGATATTTAGCTGGGACGCCCCTCCCGAGTAAGATATAGGTAGGGTTCCTTTAAACTCACGCGATAAGCGGGAAGCCAGAGTTATAGTAAGAGGAAAGAGAATGCGTCCTGATAAATACATCTCCTCTCCGGGAAGAACACCCAGGGTATTTACTGTTCCCAGCGTATTGGAAAGTTTTACTCCAAAATTACGACCACATTCAGCAGCTACTTTAGAAAGCCGTTTAAGCATCCCTATCGCATCATCCCATTGCAAGTCATTGGTAAAGGTAGATTCTTTAATATTTATATAATTAAATCCAAGCTCATCCAATATTTTTCTAACTAATTTATAACCAAGGAGGGTCGGGTTTAATTTTACAAAGGTATGGAGTCTTTTTTCTTCCATAAGATATTTACAGATAGATTCTATCTCCTTCGGGGGACATCCGTGCATGGTAGAGAGAGTTACAGAGCGGGCAATATGTGGGGAAATTGTCCTGGAAATATTTTCCAGGTTTTTAACCTTTCCTTTAGTGTGTAGAACTTCTGAAAAGTTTGTATCCCGAATAAATGAATTTAATTCCTCTAAATAACGCTTGAATAACGGATGTTCGGAGGCGTCGGTTAAACTATTAATAAACGAATCCATGCCGACAGTTTTAATTCCCTCCAGATCGTAGCCAACGCTCATATTAAAAATAAAAGATTGTTTTGTAGTAACGTGCATATCAAAAACTGCTTCTATGGAGTGAAGCAGTATCCAGGCTTTAACATACTCGTCATATGCCTGCTCTAGAGATAATTCTGTAGACCATTCGGTATTATAACCCTCGTCTCGTGCATCAATACAGGGTTTCTCAAATTGCAGGCTATCAAGTTTCTGTACGGTCTTAAGCTCGAAAAAGCGTCCCCCCACCAGATAGGCAGCGATAATATTTTGGGTCAACTGGGTATGAGGGCCTGCTGCTGGTCCTACAGGGGTAGCACAACTTTCATCAAATATCTGAATACTTTTTCCATTTTCTTTAATAAAAAATTGAGATTCAGGTATCCCAAAAATTGTCCACTGCGACCGATATTCTTCAGTTATCCAACAAAGTAACTGCTTAAACGAAACTGGCCTCATAATATCTCCCATAATTCTCCTCCTTAAAAACAGGGACACACCCATTTTTTACATAACATAAATTCCTTGCATAATTATTTTATATTACTATTTTACCATTTAAAGAATTCTCTTACCAACTCACTATAATCTCCTTTGCAAATCAGATGATGATTTCCCAGAGAATTTTGCAAAAAATATTTAACCCCCTCATTCATTCTAAATCTTATTTGGGTCCTGCATAAATTTTTACTATTTAAATTTTCAATTATTTTTCCCCCGGATACGAAATATTCTTTGCCATCTCGAAAAAGCTTAAAAATGGTAGCATTTCCTTCTTTAATATTTCCCTTTATCCCCACTCCCAAACCTGATTCAAAGTGAGTTTTTAAATAATATTCATCAGGCATGTTCAAGGGTAAAGTGCAATGAGCTAAAATTATTTCATTCCGGTTAATGTCAATACTGGAAGGATTGGCCATAAAAACAGGCTCATCGGTTAAATAATGCAGAATAACCATAGATATAAGAGCGGGGATATCGCCTTCACAGCCAGCTATAATTCCTTCATCATTTAATAATGAAAGACCAAGACAACCGGTATTTTTATAAATTTCGAGCAGGTCAAAACATCTTACGGTAATACCATCAAATTTATATTTGTTTACAATGGCTTTAAATCCGCCATAAATTTTCAATGCTCCATTGATTGATTTACTATCAAACCCTTTATTTTTAATATCATTTAATTTGTGATGGTCAAAATTGTGATCCTGGTCAATTTCTTTGACTAATTCATCCATTTCAATATCTATTAAAGAAATTCCTAAGACATCTTTGACTTTATCATAATCTACATCGCTGGCTATAAGCCAATCGGAGGGTTTGCCGATAACTCCTAATTTAGTGGAAACCAATTTATTTTTTACCTGGAATATTTTTCTTAGTTCTTTTATCCTCCCGGCGATATAACCGCTATCTCCATGAATTATTTCTGCTTTTTCCCCTCTCTGTTTTAAAAAGGAAGCAATCTCCAAAGAAGCGGCAAAAGAGTTATGTAATCCACTTGATAAAAGCAGGTAAGGTCCTTTGACCTGTTTAAAAATCTGTTTGAACTTCCCCTCAACTCCCCCGGATTTAATAAAGATAAGAGGGAAATAATCTTTACCGCTAAAGTCCTCCAAGTTTATATTGTCAAACTTCTCGCCTAATTTTTCTTCAATTTCAGTTATGAAGCCCCTCAAGGTTTGATTAATATACCCTTCATTATGTACTTCTGAAACCAGATTACATAATCCTATTTTCATATCAAGCCCCTTTACTTTTTATACATTTACTGCCTATAATTAGCAAATTAATTTTACTTAATTATCAAAATTATATCTCTTTATTAATATTCTACAAAATTAGCAAAATTCCTCTTTTTTTTCTAAAATAAATAAGAATAATTAATGTTCTTATTCCTTCTCTCTTTTTCTTAACGCAATATGCAATACTAATTCTTTCTGGCTTTTGTATTTTATCTTTGTCTTCTTTTTTTTATTTTCTTAACCAGCTAACCGGCTAACAAGTGATATACTGTGTAACTCGTATTAAGTAATCTGTTTTTTTATCTTATCACTCATTACTTATTACTCATTACTGTATCCATATGCTCGATACTGTTTTTTACTCGATACTTTAATATATTTTCTTGTAAAGTTTTGCAATACAATTTATAATGAAAATAGAAAACATCTTAAAAAGCAAAATTAGAAGGGAGCGGATAGGCTCTGGTGGGCCTTGCGGACTTCAAATCCGTGGGCGGTAATTAATGGTAATTGCCGCGGTGGGTTCGATTCCTACCCCTCCCGCCATTAATTTTTCACTTCGAGTATTTTTTCTTCTAACTTATATTATTATCTTTGTTTTCAAAAAAATGTAATTATTTAAGGAGAAACCTTACTAATTGAAAAATGATAAGGATTTAAACAATAATAAATTAAATTTGTTACTATCAAAGATTCCCAGTGTGGAAATAATCCTGCAAAATAAAGCCCTAAAACCTTTAATACTAAAACATTCCCGAAAAGTGGTTACCGAAGCGGTAAGAAAGGTAATCTCAGAAGAGAAAAAAAATGCACATAAAAATAGCCGCCTCTACTCATTAAAAGAAAGGATAAATAAAATTAAAAAATATTTTAGAAAAGAAAATCTATCTTTTTTGCAAGGAGTAATAAACGGCAGCGGAGTAATTCTTCATACTAACCTGGGGAGAGCACCGCTTGGTAAAGAAATGCTTGCAGCAGTTCAAAGCTCTTTGCAGGGTTATGCTAATTTGGAATATGATCTTGTAGAAGGCAGCAGAGGGAAAAGAGGGGAAATTGTCGAAAAATTGCTTTGCACCCTCAGCTATTCAGAAAAAAGTTTGGTAGTTAATAATAATGCCGGAGCAATATTTTTGATATTAAATACTCTGGCTAAAAATAAAGAAGTAATCGTCTCCAGAGGAGAATTGGTGCAAATCGGGGGAGGATTCCGCATCCCGGAGATATTAGAACAAAGCAGTGCCCATCTTCGAGAAGTCGGAACTACTAACCAGACCTTTATCGAGGATTATGAAAAAGCAATCAATGATGATACTGCTTTAATTTTAAAAGTCCATCAAAGTAATTTTCATATGGATGGTTTCGTTCGCCAAGTTGAAGTTAAAGAACTTAAAAAATTAGGGAAAAGATGTAATTTACCGGTAATAGTAGATTTGGGCAGCGGAACATTTTTAAATACCGAGAATTTTGGATTAAAACATGAACCAACTGTTCAAGAAAGTATTAGAACCGGTGCTGATATTGTTTGTTTTAGTACAGATAAACTCTTGGGAGGTCCTCAGGGAGGGGTTATTTGCGGAAAAGAAGTTTATCTGAAAAAAATCTCGCAGCATCCTTTATTTCGAACACTAAGAGTGGATAAAATCACCTTAACCATACTCCAGGAAATTTTATTATCTTATCTAAGAGGTGAAGCCATAACCAATATTCCGATTTGGAAGATGATTTCCTGCCCCTTAGAAAAAATTGCTACTCGCAGCCAGAATATCTGCCGAAAACTGGAAAAAGAAGATATCCCGGCATTTACCAAAGAAGGACAAACTGCTATAGGCGGGGGTTCTTTGCCCGGACAAACTTTACCAACTAAATTAATAATTATAAAACCTCCCTGTCCGGTAGAAATTTTTTCTAAAGAATTACG
>RCNB010002508.1_pt1 | contig 11228 bp, 10 predicted proteins | sample 2041321 | NCBI WGS metagenome assembly RCNB01 (sample SAMN09708232, study PRJNA481090) | Marine sediment metagenome, whole genome shotgun sequencing project.
CCACCGGAATAGAGCCTACGACGAATCTGTCCTGTGAAATCAGCGGGTCAAAGTTTTTAACAAAAGCCGCTTTTACAAAACCACCAAACTTGATGGCGCCATTGGTCCCGGGGATGCGGGTGGAACCCGGAAAGGACTCCATGCCCATCATTGCCGATGGGTCAGTCGGAATCGCATCGACATTGCTTTCCAGAGAAGCTATGCGTTCTTTGAGCGCAATCTCTTCCGGGTCTGGAGCGCCAGCTTGTTCGGTTTGGGTTTGTTTTACCCTGTCAATTTCGGTCTGTAGACCTGCAAGTGCAGCGCTTTGTGAAGCAATGTTCTCCTGCTGGGTTTGCATGGGTTCGGCATTGTCGGCCTGTGTTTTTGCAACCGCGTTGAGTTGTTTTTGTAAGTCTAAAAGCAGTTGATTTTGCTGTTGCAGCTGTTGCTGCTGCGCATCAAGCTGCTTTTTTTGCTCATCTAGCAATGCCTGCAGTGTGACCACCGTCGCAGCGGTGGTTGCTGCCTGCGAGCTTAGCTTCGCTTGTTTATCTGCCGCTTCCTGTGCCGCCGATTCTGAAGTTTTCTTGGCTGCTTCTACCTGCTTGAGCGCCTCGTCGGCCTTCTTATCTGTCTTTGCGACATCCGCTTTAACATCTTTGGTGGCGGTCTCTGCCGCATTTTGGGCCGCGTCCTGTGCCGCAGCCTCTGCATCCTGCGCATAGCTGCTTCCCGCATAGAGCATCATGCTGGCATTGAGAGAAAGCAAAATAAGGATACGGACTGTGTGCGACATTGCTATAGGTCCCGTTGGGAGCTGTGAAAAGCGTTCGTTACGGATTATCCGGAACGAATCTCATTATTCAAGTGTTTATGAGGCAGAACAGACCGGGCAATCAGGCTGTTTAGGAATGGTAATGACCCGCGACGTGGCGGCGGCAGCATCGTAGGTCCAGAGTTTGCCAGCGAGGTCGCTGTCTATCTCGGTCAGTATTTTGATGGTTTCGGTCGCCATCATGCAGCCGATGGTGCCGGCGACCGGTGCCAGAATACCCTGGCCCGCGCAGTCTTCCAGATTTTCATCATCCTCGGAATAGAGGCAACGGTAGCAGGGTGCATCGGGCTTGCGTTGGTCATGGCGAAACAGCGTGAGTTGTCCCTCCATCCGTATGGCCGCGCCGCTGACGAGCGCACGCTTTTCTTTGTAGCAGGTCTCATTAAGTAGCCAGCGGGTTGCAAAGTTATCGCTGCAGTCGAGTACAACATCGACTTCCCGAATGGTTTCTTGCAATGCATGTTTGCTGAGGCGTTCAGGAAGAGAGACTATCGTTGCCTCGGGATTCCATTCGCGTAAATTCTGCGCCGCCGCCTCGGCTTTATGGCGCCCGACATCATCGGGGCGAAACAGTATCTGACGCGGTAGGTTGGTGGCATCTACCCGATCAAAGTCGTTAATGTAAATTTTGCCGATGCCGCCAGTTGTGAGATACAGGCTTGCGGTAGCGCCAAGCCCTCCGGCGCCAACAATCAGGATGCTGCTGTCCCCTAGCTTTTCTTGTCCCTTAGGGCCAATGGGCGGCAGGCTGAAATGGCGTGCGTAGCGAACGGCGTTAGCGCCTGATGTGCTCATAGTGATGACCTGTTAGCTGTTGTTGCTAGTTTACTCCAGCCAGCGGACTTTGTGAGGGCACAGTCTAATGTGTTGGGCGGGGGCTGCGACCGGAGGTAATGCGGGGCAGTCCCGCAAGGTCAAATACTGTTGAGATTTCAACGAAGCCGTGAGTGGCGAAGAGCTGACGTATGGCTTCACCTTGAGCCAGTCCGTGTTCAAGTAGCAGCCAGCCTTCAGCATCCAGATGGTTTGTGGCGGAGCCGATAATGACCCTTATTGCGTCTAGCCCATCGTTGCCTGAGTACAAAGCGATATCGGGTTCAAACTGCAGTTCAGGGTCAGTGAGTCCGGTTTCTTCGAAGCTAATGTAAGGCGGGTTCGAAACGATAACGTCGAATAGCGGTTTGCTAGCGTCGCGACTGAGGCCCATACGGTCGGTTAATGCAGCAAACCAATCACCCTCATACCAGTGCACCATCTGCTCACAGCAGGCGCCATTATCTGCAGCGACTTCAAGCGCATCGGCGCTCAGGTCTGTGGCATGCAGCTCTGCGTGAGGACGTTCGCTGCCTATCGCGAGTATCACCGCTCCACTGCCGGTGCCCAGATCAAGAACTCTGGCGGCCGACTCTTGAGGAATTCGCGCCAATGCCTGCTCAACCAGAATCTCGGTTTCGGGCCGGGGCACCAGGGTGTCAGGAGAAACCTTTAGTGTCAGAGTCCAGAAGTCTCGCAGGCCTGTGATATGAGCGATTGGAACGTGTTGTATGCGCTTTTCCAATAACTCAGCAAAGAGGGCCTGGTCTTCAGTGGCTACCGGACTGTCCCCATAGGTGTACAGCTGTGTGCGTGACTTGCGCAGCACCATGCCCAATAGCAATTCAGCATCAAGCCTGGGGCTATCGCTGGTATCGGCAAGCCGAAGGCTTGCCAGTTTGATGAGTTCTGCAATGCTCATGTTGATGCCGTGGAAGGTTGATAGCTCTTTAGTGTTAGCGGCGCAGGCTCTATAGTAAGCCTTGAAGCACATTGATAACTATTGGAATTTAGTCATGAGTAAGTTTGGCAAGCATCCGGAAACGCAGTGTATCCACGCTGGCGACACAATCGACCCGTTAACCGGGGCAGTAATGCCGGCGATTTACCCTAGTTCGACCTATAAGCAGGAAGCGTTTGGTGTTTGGGGTGATTACGCGTATTCGCGCAATGGCAATCCGACGCGTGCGGCTTTGGAAAGTTGCGTCGCGGAGTTAGAAGGGGGCACTAAAGCTTTCGCTTTTGCATCCGGCATGGCCGCCTCCGCTACCGCGCTCGAACTGCTCGAGGCGGGCAGTCATGTTGTGGCGTCGCGCGGGATGTACGGTGGAAGTTTCCGCTTGTTTAATCGTGTTCGCTCCCGTTCGCAGGGTTTGAAAACAGATTTTGTAGACTGCTCTGACCTTGCTGCTATTGAGGCCGCTATCAAGCCGGACACAAGTTTGCTGTGGCTGGAGTCGCCCGTTAACCCGACCTTGCAGGTCGTTGATATCAAAGCGCTCGCTGAAATTGCACACAAGCATGATGTGTTGGTTGTTGTTGATAACACGTTTGCTACTCCGTTAGGGCAGCAGCCGTTGCTGCTGGGTGCCGATATCGTGATGCATTCCTGCACGAAGTGGATGGGCGGGCATTCCGACACATTGGGCGGCATGCTGGTTGTGAAAGACGCCAAGCTCGCTGAAGAATTGCAGCTGGCAAGCAATGCTACGGGTGCTGTCTTAAGCCCGTTCGAATCGTATTTGCTGTTGCGTGGTATCAAGACGCTTGCTTTGCGCCTTAAGCAGCATGAGAAAAATTGCTTCGCTCTGGCGCGTTGGCTGGAGACTCATCCGCGTGTGCAGGAAGTGCGTTATCCCGGGCTCGAGAGTCATCCGCAACATGAGTTGGCTAAAGAGCAGATGAATAACTTTGGCTCTGTGGTCACGATTTTGTTGGATGGCGACCAGAATGATGTTGAGACACTCTTTAATGCTCTGCAGGTTTTTATTATTGCCGAAGGTTTGGGTGGCGTCGAAAGCATGATCGGACACCCACCAACCATGAGTCACAACAGCATGTTGCCGGAAGAGCGCGAGTTTCTCGGGATTCCCGACAACATGATTCGTTTGTCACCTGGTATCGAAAATGCCGATGATCTTGTCGCAGATCTAGAGCAGGCATTCGCCCAGATATAGGGGCATCAGCGCTGAGAAAATTGGCTTGGTTTATTCAGATAGTTGTCTGAATAGTTTGTGTGAGTGGAGTTGTGATTGATGAATATATTACTGGCAAAGAGTATGCAGTTGGCACTGCTATTGATTATGGCAGTGGCCTTGTCGGCCTGCTCCGGGCGTAAAAGTACTGAAGAGGATGCAGCCCAAGCGTTTACCGATATGCGAGAAGAAATCCAATTGGTCATTACCGATCAGTCGCGCTCGCAACAGGCGGTCGAGCTGGTTAGCGCTCTTGAGCAGCAGTTTAGTAAGATGGGGAAGTCGCAGCAGCAGTCAATTGCAGACTTGCGTGTGCTCAACCGAAACTACAACGCTACACAGCTCGAGTTTGATATGTTGATTGCTCGCACCGAAGCGACCATTGCAGAGCATCATGCGGAATTGGTTCGGATCAATCGCGAGTTCGTGCAACTAACGACTTCGGCGGAATGGGAGCAGTTGGTCAAGTCTCGCAGCAAAGCACTGGATGCTGCACTCACTAATAACTCGCAGGGGAGCTGAATCATGATCGTTGCAACACTAACCGTATTGTATATGTTGATGGGTAGCGGCAGCTTTTGGCTCGCTGATCTGAAGGACCTTGGCAAAGAGATTGAGCAGGTTATGCCGGCTGGCGAGCAGCGGGATGCCGCTTTGGCCGTCATTGATGCAATGAAGGATGATGCCAAAGCTAAGGGTAAGAACGATAAGGCCGTAGCTACAGATCTTGATGCATTGCTGCAGGATCACGATGCCAAAGCCGACGCTCTGGAAAGTGTTTTGCTGGGCTATCGTTCTGACACCGCCGCATTTTATACGCAGCTGACCGCGGGCCACTTCAAATTGAAGGAGTACATCTCCGAGACTGAGTGGGCAGAGATACACTCAGACTAATAACCTATCTAGTGCGCCTTGGTCTGTGCACCTTAGTCTGTCCCGGCCAAGGCGCATTTTTTTCTGCTGACCGGCCTGTTCCGTTGTCCGGACGGCGTTATACCACCTGATGAATTGCTTGTTCGATGTATACCCTGAGCGGTGTACTTGCCGTTTGATTCCGTTAATATCAGTCCCCCATAAGAATAAGAAGCTTTTGTTCCCCATCGCGCTCTCTCGGTTTGATATAGATGTAAGGCGCTTTTCTGAACACATCCTTTGAAGTTTTTACTAATATTTTGATTAGATTTTGGGGTCGCGTGATCCCATATAAAGCAAATAGGTAAACGTATGACATTTAAATTTAAAACAGAGATCGACTTTAAAGATCCTATCTGGAACCGTGATGCCTGGTCGCGTATTCAGGGTGATCTGAATCCTGAGAACCAGAAGTTCTCAACTGTTCGTGGCGTGATTCTGGGTGTTAAGCCCGGTGAAGCCGTTAAAGAACTATGTGGCTTTGATGTTTTTCTCGCTACTCGCCTGGTACCTCAGGAAGATGGCACCATTCGTCGCCTGAATAAAGAAGTTATCTTCTATACCAATACTCGTACTAATGAAATCATCGATACATGGACTAACCCATGGACTGGTGAGGTAGTTGATGTGGTTCAGGTCATGAATGACCCGTTCAATTACACCATTAGTGATTCGCTCATTCTTGCTCCTGAAGATTTCAAGAGCGCAGACCCTGAGAAATCTAAGCCACGTAAGCTTCCATTGATTTTCCCATGGCATGAGTTTGGCAACAACATGATCAGCCTTTCAACTGACATGCACTTGCTCTATCCAAACTCTCTGGATCCTAAGAAGTTCGTTCGTGAATCTTCAGGCTCTATGGTTCAGGTTACTGAGATGATGCGCTACAACGTTAAGCGCGAAGATCTTGAAAACCCTGAGCTAACATCTATCGACTATTCAGGTACCTGGGCGCGTATTACTCCATGGTTGCCTTGGATGCTTATGGGTCAGGACGCGGGTCATATCGTTTACAACGGCGCAATGACTGGTGGTCCATCTACCGACATTATTTCTCCGCAGGCACTGGCTTATGCAAAAGAGCATTGCCCTGATTTTCTGGAAGCACCTACTGAAGACTACGGTCCAAGTCATTCCAGTCTTGAGATTTATGCTCGTACTCAGGAGCCTAAGCCTCCTTTGGCTTAGTAAGCTCAAAAGCAGTAAAGAAAAAGCCCCGCAATGCGGGGCTTTTTTTATGAGCAATACTTTTATTATAGAGCTATGCGATTTTCAGCCAGTCGGGCATCGTCAGCCCTTTGTCCGCCAAAAACGCTTTATTGAACAGGCGTGCCTTGTAGCGCATGCCCGAGTCGCAGAGCAGAGTCACGATGGTATGGCCCGGCCCAAGGTGCTTGGCGAGACGAATCGCGCCAGCCACATTCACGCCACTGGAACCACCCAACACTAAGCCTTCTTTCTGAATGAGTTCATAAACGAGTGGGATCGATTCGGTATCGGGAATCTGGAAGGAAATGTCGATGGGTGTGCCTTCCAGATTAGCCGTTATACGACTGTTACCAATGCCTTCTGAGATTGAGCCGCCTTCTGCTTTGAGCTCACCGTTGGCATAGAAGTTGTGTAAGGCAGAGCCGGTCGGATCCGACAGACCGATAGTGATATCAGGATTGAGCGCTTTAAGTGCCCGTGCAGTGCCTCCGAGCGTGCCTCCAGTGCCTACCGCACAGATAAAGGCATCAACCTTGCCGTTGGTTTGCGCAAAGATCTCCGGCCCGGTAGTGGTCTCATGAATCTGTCGGTTGGCGATATTGTCGAATTGACCTGCCCATGCCGCGCCATTGGGTGATTCTGCATTAAGCTTTGCGGCAAGTCGCTGCGACTGATGCACGAAGTGATTTGGGTTTTTAAACGGTACTGCAGGCACCTGAATGACTTCCGCACCGTATGCCATGAGTGTGTCGACTTTGTCTTTACTCTGGTTGTCCGGCATCACAATGACGGTTTTGTAACCGAGTGAATTGCAGACGACCGCCAAGCCAATACCTGTATTGCCGGCGGTGCCTTCAACAACGGTGCCGCCCGGTTTTAGTTCGCCGCTGGCTTCCGCGGCACGAACCATGCCCAATGCTGCACGATCTTTAACCGACCCGCCGGGGTTCATGAATTCAGCTTTGCCAAGAATTTCGCAGCCGGTGGCTTCCGAAGCGTCGTTAAGGCGAATAAGGGGCGTATTGCCGATGGTGTCTACAAGTGCAGTCATGAGTTTTTCCGGTTGGTGCTTTAAATACTTAGTCGTTGCTTTCGATAGCGGCAAGTTGATCAGCTTGGTATTCGTTACTGAGGGGTTCAATTAGTTGACCGAGGTCGCCCGCAATGATGCCATCCAGTTTATACAGGGTTAGATTGATCCGATGATCGGTCACACGCCCTTGGGGGTAGTTGTAGGTGCGGATGCGTTCTGAGCGATCGCCACTGCCCACCAGGCTGCGGCGTTGCTCGGCGCGTTCGCTGGCCTGAGCCTGTTGCTGGGTGTCGAGCATTCTGGCAGCCAGTAGCGACATGGCGCGGGCTTTGTTCTTGTGCTGTGAGCGTTCGTCCTGACATTCGACCACGGTGCCGGTGGGTATATGGGTTATGCGCACGGCAGAGTCGGTCTTATTGACGTGCTGCCCACCCGCTCCGGATGCGCGATAGGTATCGATGCGTAAGTCGGACGGGTTGATGTCTACCTCTTCGATAGAGTCGGATTCGGGCAGTACCGCCACCGTGCAGGCCGACGTATGAATGCGACCCTGTGTTTCGGTTTCAGGCACGCGTTGTACCCGATGAGCACCCGATTCAAATTTCAACCTTGAGTAGGCGCCTTTGCCTTCGACACGGCAGATGATTTCTTTGTAGCCACCATGATCACCATGACTAGTGCTGAGAACTTCAACATTCCAGCGCTGGGTTTCACAATAACGTGAATACATGCGGAACAAATCGCCGGCAAAAATAGCGGCTTCATCGCCGCCGGTACCTGCGCGTATCTCAAGGAAGATATTGCTTTTGTCATGCGGGTCGGCGGGAATCAGTTGTTTTCGGAGTTCGGCCTGAATCTCTTCGATGCCTTTTTTTAGCACCAACACTTCTTCCTGTCCCATCGCACGGATTTCGGGGTCGCTGTCTTCGAGCATTTCATTGGCTGAAACAAGATCGTCGCTCGCACCCTTATAGCCGGCAAACAGGTCTACTATCGGATCGAGCTCTGAATACTCGCGTGAGAGGTCACGAAATCTATTTTGATCGCGGATGACATCAGGGTCTGAGAGCAGGTTGCCAATTTCCTCGTGTCGTCCTACGAGCTGTTCCAGTTTGTTTGCGATGGAATCTTTCAATTAAATCCAACTTATTGTTGAGCAATCGGAATAAGTGCGGCGGTGTCGGTAAGCCGCTGCGGAGTTTACCGTGATTCTCTGCCGAGGCGAACAGTAATAATGCAAACCATCGCAGTTCGGGTGTTATGCAGAATCTGCTAAATATTGTTGGTCTAGCTGTGTATTATCGTTGATATGAGTGTATTAGCCAGAATATCCGCGGTCCTTAAAGGGCTGCTATTGAGCGTGCTGCTGGTTGCCTGCAGCACCGTGTCCCAGCAACCCCCCATGCCTAAATCGGTATCAGCACCGGATTATGTTCCGGATGCCGGCTATCACATGCTGATGGGCGAGATCGCCATGCAACGCGGTGATTACTACATTACTGCACAGGAGTACCTCGCGGCGGCTCAAATCTCAGACGATGCTCAGATGGCGCAGCGTGCTACCGAATATTCTTATGAATACGGTTATGTTGCGTACATGTTTTCGGCTGCCCGGCGCTGGGTGCAACTAGATCCTGAGAGCACGCTCGCAAGTGGTTATTTGGGGATGGCTTATTTAGGTAAAAAGAATGCGGGTCAGGCATTTAAATACTTTGAAAAGTCTATGCCTGCAGTGGGTCAACGCAGCGAGGGCGATTATCTTGTCCTCGAGTCTGAAATGGCCGTTGCGGGTAAGTACGCCACCAGTGTTGAAGTGCTTGAAAAGTTTCTGCAGCGTTACCCTGCTCAACCCGGAGCTCATCTGGCACTTGCTAATGCCGCGATGCGTTCAGGTGATGGTGCACTAGCAGTAAAGAATGCAGATGCCGTTTTAGTGCAAGAGCCGGGTTTACGACAAGCTCAGATTGTTCGCTTAAGGGGGCTGATGATATCGGGTGAGGTAGAGCGCAGCCTGGAGGAAATGCGGGATCTGATAGCTGCGGAGCGTGAACTCGAACTAGAGCTCGAATATGCCCGCTTGCTGGCGAATTCCGGCGATGTCACAGAGGCCTTGGCTTATCTTGATGATATGGGCGAGCGTTACGGCTTTGTGCCGGAGCTCACGCGCATAACTGCAATTATCAGCATGGGCGAAGACGATCAGGTGTCAGCCTGGAATAACTTTAATAAGTTGCTGTCCGCCGGTTATTACAACAATGAGAGCAATTACTATCTGGCCAAAATGTCAGAAACATCACGTCAGTACCTGGATTCTTTGCGCTATTTTTCTCAGGTGCGCTCAGGCCCGTTGTTGATTTCGGCGCAAATTGCGATCGCCGATATTCTGGGGCAGGTCGGTGATCTGGATGCGGGGATTGCCCATCTCGATGAGGTCTACGCGCAGTTTCCGCGCTTAGGTTTCGATATCTGGAGTGCTAAAGGCGGCCTGTATGCGCGTTATTGGCGCAGTGAGGATTCATTTGAGGCTTATAACCGTTCGCTCGAGTATCAGCCTGACAACATTAATCTGATGCTTGCTCGCGCCGCCGCCTTGGATTCGATGGGCGATGTTGATGGCGCGGTTGCGGCCTTTCGCGAAGCGCTGGCCATAGAGCCGGGTAATACAGACGGCATGAATTCTTTGGGCTATACGTTAGCCAACCGGAACATTCAGTTGCGTGAGGCCGAGAAGCTTGTTGCTAAGGCTTTAAAGCAGCGCCCCGACAGCCCGGCTTATCTGGATAGTATGGGTTGGGTACTCTATCGACAGGGCAAAAATGAGCAGGCGTTGGAGTATTTGGAACGGGCCTATGCACTCAATTTCGATCCGGAAATTTCGGCGCATTTAGGTGAAGTGCTGTGGCGCTCGGGACGTCGGGGTGAAGCGACGATTATCTGGAGGCTCGCTTTGCAGGATTCTCCGCAGCATATGATTTTGCGCGAGACTATCCAAAGGAATACTTCTTGAGCTGGTTTGCAGTGTTCCCGGCGTTGAGCCGTTTGCTGTTTTTGTTTGTTGTTGTATTGGTTTCAGCATGTTCTTCATTACAGGAAAGCCGAGCACCCGATAATTCAGAAGCCGCAGCGCGTATTGCGCGGTTATCAGCGCTTACCGACTGGTCTGTGGAAGGCCGTATTGCCGTGAAGCAATCATCCGGTGGCGGGCAGGGGCGGATAAGCTGGCAGCAGGCCGGCGACACAACAGATATTCGTTTGGCTGGCCCATTGGGCGCGGGAGCGATGAATATTCATTGGGTGCCGGATGAAGTCACGGTGCGCGGCGCTGATTTGGATGTGCAGCATCGTTACAGCGGTGACGATGCGGCTGAGAAGTTTCTGACCGAGCAACTGGGCTGGAGTTTTCCCGCGGGCAGCATCCGTTATTGGCTGCTGGGTATTCCTAACCCGGCTTATCCGTATCAGCAGCAGTACTCGGAGTCGGGAGAACTGATATCAATTCAACAGCTTGAATGGCTTGTGCAATATCAGCGCTTTGCGTTGGTTGATGGACGGTTGTTACCTGCAAAGCTGCAGGTGGAGGGTTCTGATGTGCGGCTCAGGTTGGTTGTGGACGACTGGAATTTATCAGATTCGCCATAATCGGCAGCCAGTCTTTGCTCTGAATGTGAATTTGGTTTGACAGCCCTGCGTCGTCACATTCACAATACCGCCCTGCCAGCGCTTCCGGACAAGGATTTGCTTTTAATTAACGCGCTGAAGCAGTTTCCAATGAGTTTATTGGGGCGTAGCCAAGTGGTAAGGCAACGGGTTTTGATCTCGTGATTCGCAGGTTCGATCCCTGCCGCCCCAGCCAATTTTTCCACCGGGAGTCGCTTAACCCATGGCACAGCTACGCACTGATAGAGATGTCGATACCGGCAACATGATGTTGTTGACGGGTAATTCGAACCCACAACTCGCCCAGAAGATTGCGCGCCACCTGCAACTCCCATTAGGTAAGGCCTCAGTAGGCACCTTCAGTGACGGTGAAATCGCCGTTGAGGTTCTGGAGAATATTCGCGGTCGCGAGGTCTATCTTGTTCAGTCGACCTGCCCGCCTGTAAACGACAACCTGATGGAATTGCTGATTCTGGCGGATGCCTGCAAGCGGGCCTCTGCTGCGCGGATTACCGCCGTCATTCCTTATTTTGGCTACGCCCGACAGGATAGAAAAGACAAGCCCCGAGTTCCTATTTCAGCAAAATTGATC
>RCNB010002509.1_pt1 | contig 11227 bp, 11 predicted proteins | sample 2041321 | NCBI WGS metagenome assembly RCNB01 (sample SAMN09708232, study PRJNA481090) | Marine sediment metagenome, whole genome shotgun sequencing project.
AGTGGCTAATGAGTGAAATGAGATTAAAACTCTTTTTCATGACCCCATACGAACAGGGGTGGCATAAGGTTAAGATCATGAAGTAAAAAACTGATTGCCTGTAACCCCTATTCAAACATAAAAAGCAAAAGGAGGAATCTAAAATGGATAAACTGGAACAGCTATTTAAAAAAGACCTGGTTACCAACTTCGGTCCCGAGAAGATGCTACCGGATCTGAAATTTGCAGAGATGGAGTCCGGCTGGGACTGTGGTGGCGGCACCTACACCATAACCAAAGAAGAGGTTGATAAATTTAGCAAGCTGATGGGTGACCCCAACACCGGTGAAGTTAATGTGCCGGTTGGAATGATCTATATTTTCGGTCTGCGTATCTGCTGGGACCGCAAAGTCTTCATTGATCAGGCAATACGCGCAGGAGACAAGATTACCTTTTACAAACCTGCCAAAGTCGGTGACACCATCACCACTAAGTTTTCCATTGCGGACAAGAAGGAAGTGAAAAAGGAGAAAGACGGCAAGGTCAGAATTAATAAATTTCTTTATATTAATATGAATGCCACCAATCAGGACGGAGAGAAGATAGCCGATGTCCAGATGAGCTTCCTGCTGCCAAAAACAATGCAATAAACACTTATTAAAAGGAGAAACACAATGGCTAATACAGGAGATACCCTTGAGTCAAAAAGCCTTGAGGTCACTCAGAACTTAATCAATGAATATGCACACATTTGTGGTGATTATAATACCCTGCATGTTGATGTGGAGGGCATGAAAGACCATCCCCTGTTTGGGGGCACCATCGCACATGGAACCATAAATGTAGAGCCTGTACTCCAGGCAGTCTGTGCCATTCAGGGGACCACGTGGCCGAAGGAAGGCACGATCATTGATCTGCAATTCAGAGCCCCGGTGAAACCCGGAGATACTATCCAAAGCAAGCTGGTAGTTAAGGATAAAAAAACGGAAGGGGGGAAGAATATCTTAGTGTGTGATATGTTTGTATCCAATGATAAAGGGACAGATTGTGTAAAAGGCACTGCTGAAATTGTTGTTCCAGACTAGAAGGATGTTTTAAAACTAAGAAAGTGGAGGATGTTAGATGAAAATAAGCAAAGACACTAAAATTGATTTGTATAAACGGATGGTTCGGCAGAGAACCTTTGAAGATAACACCACGAAAATCTTTGCCGGCGGTGAAATGCCGGGCTTTCTGCATCTTTCCCAGGGGGAGGATGCAGTAGCTGCAGGTACCTGCGCTAACCTGACAAAAGAAGATGTCATATTCACAACCCACCGCGGTCATGGCTGTATTATAGCCAAAGGCTCTGACCTGAAACCCATGATGGCAGAGCTTTTCGGCCGGATCGATGGCTGCTGCAGGGGCCGGGCAGGATCCATGCATTTTGCTGATGTTGCCAACGGCTGCATGGGATCAAATGGAGTTGTGGGTGAGGGTATGCGGATTTCTCTCGGAACCGCTTTCGCCCATAAATACAACAAGACCAAAAACGTTGCCGCCGTCTTTTTCGGCGAAGGGGCAAGCGGCACCGGTGCTTTCCATGAATCCTTTAACATGGCCGCAACCCTTAAGCTTCCGCTCATTTTTGTGTGCAGCATTAATCTGTATGCCCAGATGACTCCTAAGGTAGACCACATCTCTATTGAAAACGTTGCTGACCGGGCTGCTGCTTACGGCGCACCGGGTGTCACCATTGACGGCAATGATGTTGAGAAGGTGTATGAAGAAATTGGCAAGGCTGTGGAACACTGCCGGGCAGGCAAGGGCCCCTACATGGTTGAGTGTAAGACCTACCGGCATCATGGTCACTTTGAGGGTGACCCATGCAACTACCGCCCGGAAGGCGAACTTGAAGAATGGCTCAAAAAAGACCCAATCGTGCTGTATGAGAAGAAACTGGGAAAAGAGGGCGTGCTTGATGACAAACAAATCAAGAAGCTGAAAGACGAAGCACAGAAGGAGGTTGATGAAGCGGTTGCTTTTGCGCGCCAGAGCCCGCAGCCTGGTATCGAAGAGCTGTACAAAGATATCTATGCATAGGAACGGGCTTAATGAAACAGTCAATGTATGTGAATAATTCTTACTATTACGGGAGGATAGATAGATGGCAGAAAAGAAACCCTTAAATTTTCAGTGGGCAGTAAATCACGGAATAGCGGAAGAGATGCGCAGAGACCCTACTGTATTCATCATTGGTGAGGATGTCGGCAAGCCCGGAGGGCCGTTTGGTGTTACGCGCGGTATTATTCAAGAGTTTGGCCCTGAGCGTGCGGTTGATACGCCCATTAGCGAAGGTGCCATCGTCGGACTTTGCTGCGGCGCAGCAGCAGCAGGACTTCGTCCGGTGGCTGAAATTATGTTTATGAACTTTATCACACTGGCGGTTGAAGAGTTTTACAACCAGGCCTCCAAGATGCGCTGGATGTTTGGCGGCCAGGTAAAGCAGCCCTTTGTCGTGCGTGCTATGACCGCAGGCGGCTTTGGCGCAGGCCCGCATCACTCTTCATCACTTGAAGGCTGGTTTGCCAGCATGCCCGGCATGAAGGTGGTAATGCCCAGCAACCCCAGGACTGCCAAGGGCCTGATGAAGGCAGCTATCAGAGATGATAACCCGGTACTGTACGTTGAGCCACTGGCATCTTACAAGATGAAAATGATGATGCCGGAAGGTGATTACATTACGCCCATCGGCAAGGCTGAAGTGGTAAAAGAAGGAAGCGATGTCACTATCGTGAGTATCGGCCGGATGCTGGTTGAGGCTGAAAAGGCCGCTGCTGCATTGGAACAGGACGGCATTAAAGCAGAGGTTATAGACCTGCTAACCGTCAACCCCTTTGATATGGAAACTATTTATGAATCTGTGAAGAAGACCAACAGGTGTGTTATCATTCACGAGGCCAAGAAGCTCATGGGTTGCGGTGCCGAGATTGCAGCATCGTTGCAGGAAAATATGTTTGACTGGCTTGATGCGCCGGTTGCTCGTGTTGCCGCTCCGTTTACTCATATAGCTTTCCATCCCGCACTTGAAAAACACTACCTGCCAGATGCTGAGAAACTGGTCGCAAAGGTTAAAGAGCTGGTCGGGTAAAGTAAAATGAGATTGCCACGCGCTTTAAGGCTCGTAATGGCATACAATTTTTAATTTTAAACTAAAAGAAAGGAAGTGTTATTAATGGCTGTAAATGTAACTATGCCCAAATTGGGTCTTACCATGGAAACAGGTAAAATCATTGAGTGGAAGAAACAGGAAGGAGAACAGGTACAGGAAAAGGAAATTCTACTTGTAGTTGAGACCGAAAAGATTACCTATGATGTAGAATCCCCTGGTACCGGCATCCTTCACATTATCTCCCCGTTAGAATCAGAGGTGCCGGTTGCAGATCTGATTGGTTTAATCGCTACCGATAAAGCAGAGTACGATAAAGTTGCTGCCGAAGGTGTCCCTGCCGCAATACAAGCAGCTCCGGCTACTCAAGAAGCGGCTGCACCGTCACCAGCTACTGCTCCACCTGCTGCTGGAACTCCTGCCGCACCAGTTCGATCACCTGGGGAAAGGATTAAGGCCTCTCCCCTTGCAAAAAGACTGGCAAAGGAAAAGGACCTGGATATAAACCTTATTTCCGGTACGGGCCCCGAGGGAAGAATAATTGAGAAAGATGTGCTTGCCTTTGAGAAAACCGGAGCCGCTGCTGCAAGGGTGAAGATTTCACCGGTAGCGAAAAAGATGGCAGATGAAAGGGGGTTAGACGTGAGTACGATTCAAGGATCAGGTCCCGGCGGAAAGATTATTAAAGAAGATGTCGAACACCACGTGGCTGCAGCTAAACCTGCTGCCGCTCAGGCACCAGCCGCTGCTGCATCATCACCTGCCGAAGGTGATCGTCTGGTGAAATTTACCGGTATGAGAAGAATTATAGCTCAGAAAATGCTCCAGAGCAAGGTTGAGGCAGCCCAGGCATATATGGCCAATAATTGTGATGCCTCTGCTATCCAGAGCTTTAGAAAACAGCTTCTTGCCTATGCAGAGAAAAAGTTCGGTGTGCGTGTTACCATCACCGACATCATGATGAAAATCACTGCCAGCGCTATTAAAGCACACCCTGTGATTAATACCCGTTTTACTGAGGAAGGAGACCTCTGGCTTCAAGATATTCACATGGGAATGGCCATGGCTATGAAGGATGGATTAATCGTACCGGTTATCTGGAATATCGATAAGAAATCGATCATCGAAATTGCCAAAGACAGAATAAGCCTTATCGACCGCGGTCGCAATGGTAAACTAACACCAGATGATATGAAAGGAAGCACCTTTACCCTTTCAGCTATGGGAATGTTTGGCCTGGAAGAATTTTATGCTATTGTCAATCAACCAGAAAATGCTATCCTCGCTGTAGGGGCTATCATTGATAAACCCTGGGTAGTTGACGGTCAAATAGTAGTAAGACCCATTATGAATGTGGGTTTAACCTATGATCATCGAACCATCGATGGAGCGAAAGCAGGTCAGTTTATGCAAACACTTAAAACCTTTATGGAAAACCCCATGATGGTACTGGCGTAGCATAAACAATAATATTCACCTGTCATTGCTAGGAAAGTAGTTCTTCACTTGTCATTGCGAGGAGCGAAAGCGACGAAGCAATCTCACAAAAAAAAGGCTCGGAAAAGGCTATGCAATCTTTAAAAACATGAGATTGTCACTCCCTTTGGGCACTCAATGATGACAATAAATATATTTTCTCAGAAAGGAAGGTAATAGAATATGGCTGTAAATGTAACTATGCCCAAATTGGGCCTTACCATGGAAACAGGAAAAATTACTGAGTGGAAGAAACAGGAAGGCGAACAGGTACAGGAAAAAGAAATTCTGCTGGTGGTTGAAACAGAAAAGATCACCTATGATGTAGAATCCCCTGCTACTGGTATCCTTCACATAATTGCTCCGCTAGAATCAGAGGTACCGGTTGCAGATCTGATTGGTTTAATCGCTGCCGATAAAACAGAGTACGATAAAGTTGCTGCCGAAGCTGCTCCTGCAGCAGCACCAGCTGCTGTTGAGAAACCAGCTGCAGCGGCACAAGCAGAACCAGCCAAAGTTGTACCTGTTTCAACGGCTAAGACTGCACCTGCAGTTGATGCCAGTAAAATAAACCTGGTGGTAATTGGCGGAGGACCTGGAGGATATCCTGCTGCAATTCGTGCTGCCCAAATCGGAGCACAGGTTACAATCATCGAGAATCGTGATATGGGCGGTACCTGCCTTAACAGAGGCTGCATCCCCACCAAGGTACTTTTACAATCAGCCCGTTTTCTCACCCAGATGAAGACGGCTCAAGCTTTTGGTGTTGTCACCGGTGAGGTAAAATGTGATTTCGCCAAGGCAATGCAGCAAAAGACCAAGACCGTCAGGAGACTTGTGGTAGGTGTGGGCTCACTGCTTAAGAGTAACACCGTCAAAATAATTAAGGGTACAGCTACCCTTGCGGATGCACAAACAGTGGTGGTAAAAGAAAGCAATGAACAGATTAAAGCAGACCGTATCATCATCGCTACTGGCTCTGTTCCTGCAAAGCCCTCCATACCAGGCATTGAAGAATCAGGTGTAATTACCACAGATGATGCACTGGAATTGAAAGAGCTTCCCAAGTCCATCATCATTTTAGGTAGTCATATTTTCGGAGTGGAATTTGCTCAAATCTTTCATGCCATGGGTTCCCAGGTAACCATCGTAGAGTCCGGACCGCAAATTCTTGCAGATGAAGATAGTGAGCTGGTAAAAGGGTTTGCCAATCAGATGATTAAGGACGGTATCACCATTATCACCCAGGCGCAGGTTAAAAAAATTGCCGCTAAAAACGGAGGTGTGAGCCTTACCTATGCAGATAGCGGAGGAGACAAGGAAATTGTGGCAGAAAAGATTCTCTGCGGCGACAAACAAAAACCTTACTTTGAAGGACTTGACATTGAGAAACTGGGAATAAAAACTGCAAACGGTGCCATTGCGGTAAATGACCGAATGGAAACCAGCGTTTCCAATATCTACGCCATTGGAGATGTCATTGGCGGCTTGATGTACGCCCATGTCGCAACTGCCGAGGGTGAATGCGCCGCTGAAAATGCGCTGGGTATACCTAAAAAGATGAGTTACCGTGCTGTTCCCCGCTGCCTCTACACCACACCAGAACTTGCAGGTGTAGGACTTACCGAGAAAGAAGCCAAAGCAAAACACGGCCAGGTAAAAGTGGGAAGGTTTCCCCTGGTCGCAAGTGGCAGGGCCCTTACTATGGGAGACACCACAGGGATGGTAAAGGTTATTGCAGAACCAAAATATGGAGAGGTTGTAGGAATCCACATGCTGGGACTCCAGGCAACTGAGCTGATAGCTGAGGCTGTCCTGGGTATTCATATGGAAGCAACCTTCGAAGAGTTTGCCCACACTATCCATGCCCATCCAACTCTGTCTGAAGGTTTGATGGAAGCAGCACTCGACGTGGATGGACTGGCAATCAATATGCCAGCAAAGAAAAAATAATTTTCTTCCCGTCGTTGGGATGAATTTACCCTTTTTCAACAAATTAAGAATCCTGCCTTATTACAGGCAGGGTTTTTAATAAAAGCTCTCTAACCGCAGAGTACGCTGAGATCGCAAAGTACACTGAGAAGAATATGCTACTCCCTCTCCCTTGACGGGAGAGGGTTGGGGGTGAGGGTGAAACTAGAAATGTTTTGTAACCTTACTCTGGGAACGCCATAATATTATATAAGCTCAAAGCAGCTACATTCTATGGGTTCACAAAAACAATCATCAACATGGCGATATCTTGATACTGGCTTTTTAAGTGGCTGTGAGAATATGGCCATAGATGAGGCTATTTTCCTAAGTTGCCAACAGGGAAAATCCCTGCCGACGATAAGGCTCTATGGTTGGACCCCCCCTGCGATATCGCTGGGTTATTTTCAGAAGGCTGAAAATGCCATAAATTTTGAAGCTTGCAAAAGACGTGGCGTTGATGTGGTAAAGCGACTGAGCGGGGGTAGAGCTGTTCTTCACGACAAGGAGCTTACATATTCCCTCATTTGTCCTGAAGGAACACCGCCTTTTGGCAAAACCATTCTTGAAACCTATAAAACTATCAGTATGTGTTTAATCAGTGCTCTTAAAAATCTAAACCTTGATGTAAAGTGGGTAACATCTAAAGAGAAACACAGTTCTTTCAGACACCTAAACGATAAAACTGTTAGTTGTTTTTCGTCGCCCTCCTGGTATGAGATAACTGTTGAAGGCAAAAAGATATGTGGCAGTGCCCAGAAGAGAGGGGGTGGCACCTGGCTGCAGCATGGAGCTATACTTTTGGAACACGATGTTGAAATGCTGGTAGAGGTGCTTAAATCAGGGAAGAGCAAACAGGAATTTATGGATGAGATATGTTCCTCTACTACCTCAATAAATAACCATCTAGGTAAAAAAATAGATTTCTATGAACTTAAAGCACTGGTGCTTAAGGGCTTTGAGGCAAATCTGGGAATCATCCTGGAAAGAGGAAATCTTACAAGTCATGAATACAAATTGAAAAATCAATTACTAAAAGAGAAATACCAGAATAAGCAATGGAATCTTCGTACAGGTTCTTCTAATAAAGGCAGTTCTTCGATACATACACAGGTAGTATAAAATTTAAGAATTATGACGTATTCGCAAAAAGTCCAATTTGCTCCTTATTTGTCATTCCTGCGAAAGCAGGAATCCAGTAATTGCAGGTTGTTATGGACTCCCGCTTTTGCGGGAGTGACTCAATTTTTGACTTTTTACGAGAGCATCAATTATAGATAAAAAAGGGGTTGAGAGGATTTTTTACAATTCCTGAATCCCTAAATTCCTGAATTTCCAATCTCTCATTGAGTTAAACGTATTGCAAATGAAGCGCTTTTTGAATTTTACAGAGTGAATTTTTATAACATTAATCTTTCAAGGAGGTTACTATGTTTCCAGAAGATCTGAAGTACATCAAAACTCACAGTTGGGTAAAGGTTGAAGGAGAAAACGGAAGGATTGGCATCACTAACTACGCACAGGAGCAATTAAGCGATATCGTCTTTGTGGAACTGCCTGAAGCGGGGAAAGAAGTCAGCAGCATGAATCCCTTTGGTTCCATTGAGTCAGTTAAAGCTACCCTTGATCTCATCACCCCCGTAAGTGGTGAAGTGGTAGAAGTTAATGAAGCTTTAAATGATCAGCCTGAAAAGGTTAATCAGGATCCTTACGGGGAAGGTTGGATGATTGTAGTCAAATTGAAAGATCCAGGTGAACTCGATTCATTGATGTCATCTCCTGACTATAAGACATTCACGGAGACTGAAGCAGAATAACAGTAACGGCCACAGAATTACACAGAAAATCACAGAAAGAGAACATGAAAAAGAAGGATGAACGGTGGGTTCATCATTGCTCCAGCAATCCCGCTATTTACTTCAAGACGGAAAACATTTTAGAAGAGTTGTGTCTCCATACCGTGTGCGAAAGTGCTCATTGTCCAAACCAGGGCAAATGTTTCACGGATGGGACGGCAACTTTTCTTCTTCTGGGGAATACCTGTACCCGCAACTGCAGATTTTGTGCGGTTGAGCACGGATACCCTCAACCGCTGGATGAAGACGAACCTTACCGCATTTCCCAGGCAGTAAAAACCCTGGAACTTGAGCATGTTGTTCTCACTTCAGTGACAAGAGATGACCTCATCGATGGGGGTGCTTCACAGTTTGCTCAAACGATAAAGGCTGTCAGAAAAGAAAAACCAAACGTCATTATCGAGGTCCTAATCCCGGATTTCAATAGCTCCGAAAAAGCGCTGCAATGTGTCCTTGACGAAATCCCTGAAGTGTTAAACCACAACCTTGAAACAGTACCCCGACTATATTCCAAAGTCCGACCACAGGCAGATTATGAACGCTCCTTGAAACTTCTAAGACGAGCTAAAGATTATCAAACATCCTGCTTTACCAAATCAGGGCTTATGGTAGGTCTTGGGGAAACCCATGAAGAAGTAATAGAAGTTATGAATGAACTGAGAGAAGCTGACTGTGACTTTTTGACTATCGGTCAGTACCTAAGACCATCATTCAATCACTACCCCATTATTCGGCAGGTAAGCCAGGAAGAATTTGAATCTTATAGGGTAATAGGAGAAAAAATGGGGTTTAAATCCGTCTTTTCCGGCCGACTTGTGAGAAGTTCTTTTATGGCTGGAGATATTTATAAAAAAGCACTCCACCATTGAGTACAGGGATCACATCTTTCTTCGTGGATCTTCGTGCCCTTCGTGGTTAAATATTTTTCGTGCCTTCCGTGGTTCAGATGATGAAAAAAGAAGCCTGGATTCTCAATCTGGATACCGTACCCTATGAGGAGGCTTTCGACTTACAAAAAAAGCTGGTGGAACTGCGTATTCAGGACAAGATTAACGATACTCTTATCTTATTAGAACATCCTCCTGTTTTTACTATTACCAGAAAAGACACCATCAAGAACATTCTGGTTTCCCCTGACAAATTAAAAGAGAAGGGGATCTCCGTGTGCAAAACCAATCGTGGTGGTGATATAACCTATCATGGCCCTGGACAGTTAGTAGGATATCCTATTATGGACCTTAAAAAACATGGGAAGGACCTTCACAAGTATATCCGTAACATTGAGGAGATGATTATTAATCTACTCATAGATTATGGCATTTCAGCTCATCGAGACAAACGACATCCCGGAGTCTGGGTGGAAGAAGAAAAAATAGCAGCCATCGGGATTTCTGTTAAATCAAGCTGGATTACCATGCACGGATTTTCACTCAATATTAATCCCGACCTGGACCACTACTCTCTCATCGTCCCCTGCGGCATAACTGATAGAGGTGTAACCTCACTTTCCAGGCTCCTGGGAACACCTATCAGCCACAAGGATGTGCGTCAGAAACTGATTCAACACTATGAAGAGGTGTTCAACTTAAGCACCAGGAAAACCACACTGGAGGAAATCTATGGCAGCAACTAAAAAACCCCCATGGATAAAGGTGAAAGGGCCGAGCGAGAAGTGCTTAAGCGATATGAAGGAAATGCTTGACAGCCTGAACCTTCACACTGTCTGCGAAAGCGCCACTTGTCCTAATGTTGGAACATGTTTTTCTGAAGGCACTGCCACATTCATGATACTGGGGGATTTTTGCACACGCAACTGCGGATTTTGTTCTGTAAAGCACGGTACTCCCCTTCCTGTGGATCCGGAAGAACCCTTACATATAGCCCAGGCATCGAAGATGCTCAATCTCAAACATGTCGTTGTTACCTCCGTCACGCGTGACGATTTGCCCGATGGAGGAGCAAAACAATTTGCCGATACCATTCGCCAGATAAATCAACATCTTCCAGATGCTTCCACCGATGTCCTCATCCCCGATCTGAAAGGATCAAAAGAAAATCTTAAAACCGTGGTTGAAGCCAAACCCGATATCCTTGCGCATAATCTTGAAACCGTTCCCAGACTTTACAAGACCGCTCGGCAACAAGCCAACTATCATATGTCCCTGAAAATATTGGAATGGACGAAAGAGATTGATTCCACAATTTATACCAAGTCCGGACTCATGCTGGGTTTGGGAGAAACCAGAGAAGAAGTTTTAAAAACCATGGAAATGTTACGACGTGTCAAGTGTGATTTTTTGACTATTGGTCAATACCTAAGACCAACGTCTGAAAACATAGAGGTTGTCGAATATATTCATCCAGACGTCTTTGACCAGTATAAAGAAGACGGTGAAAAGATGGGATTTCGATATGTTGCCTCAGCCCCTTTCGTAAGGAGTTCCTTCCATGCTGAGGAAGCGCTCAAACATGTACAGAAGGAATCTTCTTAAAGCCAGAGAATTACACGGAAGATCGTAGAAAAAACACGATGAATGATTTATAAACCATACACATATCAAAGACATAACTACCTCAACCTTGCTTCCCTTGCATAGATCTCCCTTCAGATAGTACTTCACAGATGCTATAACACATTTATTCACCTCTTCAGTCCGAACATAATCCTTTCCCTTAATCTTCTGGATACTCCATTTTTTTCTTGCATAAAGTATAACATATGTTATATTATACTGCTTTAAAAGGAGGTCTGAGGCAATGGGTGAAGCCGCACCGGTTAATCCTTCAGCACCACAAC
>RCNB010007288.1_pt1 | contig 11225 bp, 9 predicted proteins | sample 2041321 | NCBI WGS metagenome assembly RCNB01 (sample SAMN09708232, study PRJNA481090) | Marine sediment metagenome, whole genome shotgun sequencing project.
GGCTCTTCCTCAAAAGCTTCCTCTACCAAAGATTCTTTCTTTTCCATCACTTTTTGTTCTCCCTTCGGTTTCTCAGATGAGGGACCACAAGAATATCCACCTAGTATCAGAAACAGGATCAACAAAATAATGCATATTCTATTCATTTCTACCACCTCCTTCTATTCAATTTCTCCCCCAATCAATGGTAATATCCCATCAATCATTTCCTTCACTTCTTGCTTAAACTCCTCATCCTTCTCCATTGCCCTAACTATTAAAGGACTCCATTGGTAGTATAGCTTTATCAACTCCTGACCTTCTTGGGTTTGACTCAATACATTATCACGGAAAGATCGAAGGAGTTCTGTTTTCTCTGAATATTCGCCAAAGATTGTCTCTGAAGGGCATAGTGCTGTGGTTGTGGTGGTTGTATTGACTGTATCATCAACCACGGTTACATTTGCTTCATTCTCGTTCAGACACAATTTCTGAAATCCCATAGTATCTACCGCTACAACACCTACATACAAATTGTCTCCCTCACTCCAATCAAAGGTGGCAGTTTGTGTTCCCGGTACAATGTCGTTCTGTCCTGCTACAAAGTCTGTTTCATCAGGCGCTTGGCCAATCCTTGCAACAATTTCATAGTGGTCCACATCAGCCGATGTGGAATCCATCCATGTTATGGTTACGCTACTTTTCCCATCATCGTTTATGGCATTGTCTGTTGAGCTGGGTGGATTAACTGTAAAATCATTGGGTGCCAGATCATTCACAAAAATATCGTCTACCCCGTTCGTATCGCCTTCCACCAGATTGGTGGCAGTCGATGCGAAAACTACGTAGCGACCATTTAAGGATGTGTTATTCTTAGAAGAATGCCCGTTCCCTTCTGTTCCAGAAGAAGAAATACTTACTCGTGTTGTTATTGCCGTTTGCCGGTCGTGAACAAAGATATCCCATACTTCGTTTGTATCGTCATCGACAAAATTGCTGGCAGCCGATGCAAATGTTACGTAACGACCATCTGCGGAAATGTTTGCTCTGGTTGAATACTCATTGCCTTCCTCACCATTCGACGAAAGACTAATTCTTCTGGTTACTGAATTTAATCGGTCATGCACAAAAACATCCTCTACACCATTTGTATCTCCATCAACCAAGTTGCTGGCAGCGGATCGAAATGCTATATATTTGCCATCCGAGGAACTGGCGTTCTGATTTGAATTTCCGTTCCCTTCTGTTCCAGAAGAAGACACACTTATCCTAGTGGTTGTACCTGTTTCCCGGTCGTGCTGGAAAATATCAGCTAGTTCATTTGTGTCTCCAGCAACCAGATTAGTGGCGTTGGAGACAAACCCAACGTAACGACCATCTGGCGAGATAGAAGAAGAGCCACTTCCCCCATTGCCTTGAGTTCCGTCAGAAGACACACTTACCCTGGTGGTTTCACCTGTTTGCCGGTCATGGACAAAAATATCGCTTTCCCCATTTGTGTCGCCCTGAACCAAATTGCTGGCGCTAGAAACGAAAGACAGGTAGCGGCTGTCTTCTGAAATGGTAGGCCAAGCACTACCATCATTACCTTGAACTCCTTCAGAAGATACGCTTATCCTGGTGGTTTCACCTGTTTGACGATCATGGAAAAAAATATCACGACTTCCATTTGTATCATCCTCCACCAGATTACTGGCTTCTGAATGAAACACTACGTATCTGCCATCAGATGAAATGCGGGCAAAGGCACTGACTCCGTTACTTTCGATTCCCTCGGAAGAAACACTCACCCGAGTCGTTTGGCCTGTCTGTCTGTCATGAACGAAAATATCACTTACACCATTCGTGTCTCCATCCACCATGTTGCTGGCATCAGATACAAATGACACGAAACGACCATCAGATGAGATAGAGCTCTGGCCGACATTTCCATTGCCCTGTGTTCCATCTGAGGAAACGCTAACCAAAATAGTCTCAGCTGCCAACTTTTCACCAATCAATCCGATTATACAGGCCAGAGCAAAAAAAAGCGTTACCCTCTTTTTCATCTCATCTCTCCTTGATTAATGAATAAACCCCACCTTCTTAGAATCTCAGTCAAAAAAATGGGGTTTGGTTTCCATAGATTTCTCTTCTGTAATATATAGTTAATGTTCAATTGGCACTACACTTTAAGCATAGATTTCCTCCTGATGTCAAATGAAAAAAACAGCCTCCAGGATAGCTCCTACTTTAACATGCACATTGTAGTATTAAATTTTTCGGTCTTCTGATCAGTTCCCTTGATGGTAGTATGTTACAATTTTCTCTGAAATAGCCACGTACTATATGTAGGAGTACCAAAGAATGAATAAAATCAATTTACTGCTTTTACATCTGCAATATTTGACTGACAATTACAAGTTCCTTTCCATTGTTTCTTACAGTAACGTACATCAAACAATGAATCTGACATTCTCCATTCTTCAAGCTTGTTGTGTCCCACTCAACAGGAAAATCTTTCAGAAAATGCCATGGATTTAGATAATTATAAGGTATTTCTTATGCTTATCTATCAAAAACCGAGTTCTCATTCTTTCTAGGATAACTTTTATTTGACAAGACAGAAAAATTATAATAATATCTACCGACCGGTCGGTAGATAAATAAATAAACTCAACGCATTACCATGCAGAATATAGAACTTAAAGAAAAACGTACAGAAGATATTTTTGAAGCAGCTTTGCAATGCTTCAATGAAACAGGGTATGCTGCCACTGCCATGAAAAGTATTGCCGCAAAAGCCCATATCAGCAAGGGAGGGATGTACCACTATTTTGGGTCGAAAAGGGAGCTTTTTCTAAATCTTTTTCGCTACCGAGTTAATAAATATTTTAATGAGATGAAGTCATATATGAAAAAGGAAGATACCCCTGAGCAGCGTATTCGAACCCTGGTAAGGAAAGCTGGGCAAATTCTTAAACGAAACGAGGATTTTTACAAGTTTTGTCTTGAGTTTCTTTCCCAAGGTACCAGAGATGCAGAAATCAGAAAAATTATGACTGCGTTTTATAAAGACTGTGTCGGTACTTTCAGAGATCTGGTTGAAGAAGGTATAGAAATAGGTAATTTTAAAGAGACTGATTCTGAAAAGGCTGCCCGTGCTATTTATTTTTTGGTAATGGGAGTCTATTTTACCTATTTTTCAATTGATCCTGATTTTGATGTCACTGAACAGCACTCATTCCATGTTGATAATATTCTCCAAACAATGAAAAACGGGAAATAGAGAGAAAATTTTTTAAATAAAGTCGACCGGTCGGTCGGAATAATATATTGGGAAGAATTTATGTTAGCAGAAACATGCACTCAGCATACCATATGGGAATATCGATGCTTGAAGAGATAGAAAGAACAGAAGAGAGAAATTACCAACTTACTTAACCTCAGTCTTTTTCTATAAAATAGCAGGATCTGAAGTTTTTACCCTGGAAGAAATTATCGATCTCGTTACCAAGGTTGTTGGGAGAAAAGTAATAATAAAAAAGGTTCCTTTCTGGGTTATGAAATTTATTAATAGGTCTACGTCACTCTCAATCAAAAGGAGGTATCGATATGAAGAAGCTGTTGTCTGAAACTACTGTATTATTGGCAGTAATTTCATTGGTCGCTTTGTGTAAAGCAGGTGATAATAATTTTATTTATGTTAAGCCAGGTGATAAACCCCCCATGCATGTTATAGTCGACGAAAACCTCAAATGTGTAGAGTGTCATCCTATAAAGACCAAAGATATCGATGGATACACTTCCGCCACCATGACACTAAAAAAATCACAACCGGGGGTAATGCCTAAGCAAGACATTGAAAAAAGAGTTGTCGAAGTATTAAGTGGTAAGCATGGTCGGGAGGTTTTCATGCTTGCCACAAGCTATAACAACAAGCCCCTTGCCACTGTCATTGAGTTCTGTATTGATCCAGAAACCCTTGACCTTTACGCTATGTCAGAACAACAAGGAGAGAAATTGTTCCAGATGAATGAGAATGACCAGGTATCCCTGGCCTATGTGAGACCGGCTGAGAACTACTTTAAGGAACTTCTGGGAGTTCAAATCGTGGGAAGGGCAAAGTTGCTCACCGCGAAGGATCCGGGATGGGCTAAAGGTCTTGAAATTTATCTTCCTTCTCTGCCCATTCCTGAAGAGGCGAAACAAAGAATCAAAAATGACAAAAATTTCAAAAAAATCATGACAAAAGTAACTCCTGATCGTATAGTTTTAAGAGATATCTCACTAAAGGCCAAAGATTTGAGGAATTGTCAGATATGGGAGAGGGAGATCCTACAAGAAAATCCCGATAGTATCATAACCCAATGAAATAAATCACATGGTATTTTTGCTTCAAATCATCCCTGTCGACCTAATGGGATCGGTATACCTACAGTAAAATTGTTAAAGCTTAACGATGGTATTCTTGAGGTTAGTGGAATTAATATTTTAGATGACTACTTATAGACATTAAACCATATATTCCCAGCTTTGATTATTTCCCTGGCACAAATAATGGTTGGGTTGCCTCATTAAATTACAACCAAAACCTTCTTGTAGAGAGTAAATAAAAGCATAAAAAACAAACGTGATGTTCTTTGTAGAATTTAAAGCCATTATAACTCCATGGTTGGGATATTACCACTAAATATTGGGGTGTCTATGATGAGCAAAAAACTTTAGACTTCTTGTAAAAGGTACAAGTGAGCAGGAATGATACATACACTTTGAATGTTACAGGGTTTTCTTGGGCATTTGGAACATCAAAAATGGCACCCAAAAGGGTTCACAAATCTTTTGAATACTTGTAAACCACCCTTTTTTTGATACTCTGTCAGGTTTTTCTTCAACTCTTCCCCTAATCATCCTGGTAGCGAAAGCCGTGTTTGATGATGTCGCCATATTTGGTGTCGACCTGTTTAAAGGAATCAGGGGCCTTGGTTTCCAGCAGGGTACGATTGAGTTCAGGAAACACTTGAGGTCCGCCCTCTTCAGGCAGCTGCCTGGTAGCATCAATAACGATTTTGCTGGTCTTGCCCCGTTCGGCCTGGCTCGGGTCGAGTGTCAGCCCGGTGACCTGCTCGTACAAATAGTTGGCTTTAAAAGGCTGCCAGCGGGTGGCCAGGGCATTGTCCACCTGACAAGGGTCCAGGATGTCGATATCTTCGTCCACTACAATGACCACCTTATAAATTGGTATCATTCCTGCCAGTGTCTTACCTGCCTCAAGGCCCTGTCCCGGTGCGGTCTTCTTGATACGTATATAGGTTAAACCAGGTGCATGTACCGGCGAGTGTAATTCGATTAATTCAGGCACCAGCCGTTTAAACCCCGTGTTGAAGAGAACCGCTGTTGGACCGGTACAGTAACCGCGCGTTGCCCCGGTGAACTGGTTCACCAGCCAAGGATTTTTGCGATGGGTGACGGCCGTCACATTCATAAAGAAATTTTCTTTCTTTTTAAGACCCATGTATCCTGCCATCTCACCAAAGGGAGCTTCCGGTAATCCCGGCTGGTCCAATGGAATTTCTCCCTCGATGACCAGTTCGGCATGGGCGGGAATGAGCATGTCATTGGTTTCACTGCGCACTACTTCCAAGGCTTTGCCCCGCAAACCTCCTGCTACAGCAAGCTCATCGATGGGTCCCTCGGCTAACATACGGTTTACAACCCTTGAGCTGCTTACGATCCAAACGTAGGGATCCTGGCCCAGTACGAGGGATACCTTGGCCGTCTTCTCGCCCCTTTCCTTAGCCGCCATCAGGTGTTTCCAGCCGGTTTGCTTAGGCTCAGGATTGACGCCGACCAGCCGGGGGCCTCTGAGCTGGCACCTGTAGGTGCCATAATTCGGGCCCATTTCGGGGTCCTGGGTAAAGACTGAGGCCGTGGAGATGTAGCGGTCGGCATCTGCGGGATTACTCTTGATGAAGGCAAATCGGGTAAGATCGATCTGATCACCCAGAAGCACCACCTCTTTGCACAGTGCTTTATCACGTTCAACTACAACCGGATCAATCGGAGGGAAGGCACCTTGTACCAGTTTACTCTGGAGGTGTGCCATGGCCTTTCGATAGGTTGCCTTCGGATCTTTTATAACCGGTTCAACTCCGAACACGATTGCTTCGGTATCAAGGTGACCATGATGATTGGCAATCAATGGTCCTTTGATCCACTCGCCGTTTATTTTTACCTGTTCTACCAGGATGACCGGTGCTTCCTCCCAGCCGTACTGATCAATTAGACGGTACATCAGTGCTGTCATTTCATAGGCGTCCTGGTCCAGTTTCTCGAAGCGCAGCACCAGACCCCGTTCCTCCAGCGCTTCAATATACTCGCGAAGGGTATCGAATGGGGCAGATCGAGAAGAGGTCTTCGATGAAGAAGTTGAGGATTGGGACTCGGAAGCGCCGGCTCCTTTAGCACCCAACCCATATCCGGCAGCTGTGGGTGCCCCTACGACCGCGGCACTGATGGTGAGAAACTCACGCCGGGAAACTGTGGTACCAGTGCCTTCAAAAACACCTTTTTCTATAGAAGTACAATTGGACATAATGAACCTCCCCTTGATGGAATGTGCCCCATAAGCAGGTACATGCTTCTATGGGAATTTAAGCATTTTATTATTTAGCTACAATTTGTTTGTAGTTTATCTCATAGCACACAATAGATAATGAGTAAAGGATTAGGTAATCTACGATGGTTATGATATGGAAGTATTATAGGTCTCTGAGCACTAGATGTCGTGGTCCCTGAACTGAGCAAAAAAGTTCATGTTTCTTGCAAACTTATCAAGTCCACATCAGACAAATTTTACTGGAACATACTCAACGTAGTGTTGATAATTTCGGTCTTCTGGATAGTGTTCCTTTTTTTAGTCCAATGTATTGCACAATCAGAAATTATATATTAGAATATACTATGGTTAATCAGCATTGCTAAGAGGATAAAATGAGTATTGATAAAATTGACAGACGTAAATTTTTGAAGCTTGTGGGTTGTTCATCTCTTCTTTTGACACTCCCAATAATCGAAGGGTGCCAGGAGAAGCAGCCAAAAACAACTTCTCAGGTCTCACTAGTAAAAGATTCCGACGAAACGTATGCTCTTAACAGAGCTATCGAGTTAGTGGGGGGACTGGACTTTTTATCACCCGGTGATAGTGTGCTACTCAAGCTCGCTCTCAATTCTTCAAACCCCTTTCCAGCAACTACCAGCCCTTTCGTAGTATCCGAATTGATTGAGTCCCTTAAAGATATGGGAGCGGGAGACATTTTTGTGGGTGATAAGTCACCAACCTGGCAGGATACCATGAACTGTCTGGAGGAAACGGGTATTTATCAGGCCGCTGTTGATGCTGGTGCAGAAATAGCTGTATTTGAAGATGACGATATGGTGCATGTGAAGCCAGCGGATGCCATCCATTGGCCTCTAGGATTTTCTATGCCCAATCTCTTTAAGCAAGTGGATCATATAATAGTGCTACCAACTTTAAGGACTCACCAATTAGCTGGCTTTACCATGGGGATGAAGATTTTCGTTGGTGCAATTCCTCAAGCTGATCGACTTGCTATGCACGGATCCCCTAATTTTCTAAAAGCGATTGCAGAGATTCCTCTCTGCACAGACAAAATCCGTTTCTCCCTCCTTGATGCAAGGCAGGGTTTCAATTCAGGAGGACCAGACTCTGGCAACTTAATTACTCCAGACATAATAATAGCCAGCAAAGATCTTATAGCCGCAGATGCCGTTGGCCTTGCACTATTGAAAGCTGTCGGAACTACCCTGGAATTAAACAACGTGAGCATTTGGAACCATCCAACCATTAAAAGAGGTGTTCAGGCTTATTCCCCTTCACTATCTTTTGAAACAATCGAGCTCCTATCTGAAGGCGTTGATAATATCGAGGAAATCCTGGGACAGCTACGCCCATAAGAACTATGGGTATAAGTTCTGGCTAAGCCGGTGTGAGGATGTTAAAAGTCAATTAACTTTGACGTACATTAATTTCTTACTTGGCTTGAAATTCCTAAATTCTTAATTTTGAGGAAAATGTTCTGATTGAAATAATTCAGTCAAAAATTGATAATTTGGGTAGGATGTTTAAGGGTTTCTTGGTAGGGAATTAACCACTAGATATTGCGGTGCATACAATGAGCTACAATAAGAAAAATAGTTCACACTACTTGCAAGAAAAAACAGTCACCTTAAGACAAATTTTACTGTAACATACTCATCGTAGTGTTGATTATTTCGGCTTCCTGGGAGGTGTCCTTAATGGTAGTAGTATCAACTTTTTTACATAATGCCTGACATACTATATATTGACAGCTACAATAAAAAGAGACAGGAGCCATTCAACTCCTGCCTTTCTAGAATATTTACCAAATTGAATTGCCTTCTATTGCCCCATTTCCCCCCTCTCGTCTTACTCAGGGATAGTAGCCTTTGTGAATCTCCTTTACTCGGAGCAGCTATCGTCCTTCGATTCTTTTACTGTAACTCCTGCTGTTTGGAACATTTATTCCACTGCTTCTCCAACGGCTTCCTTAGATTCTTCGATTGCTTTTTCAACATCCTCCTTAGCTTCTTCCACTGCTTTTTCAACATCCTCCTTAGATTCTTCGATTGCTTTTTCAACATCTTCCTTGGCTTCTTCCACTGCTTTTTCAACCGCTGGAGTCACTACCGTTTCAGCTTCTTTTGTAGCTGGAGCCTGAATTTCCTCAGCCTTCTCTTCCGTAGTTGCCGTTGGTTCTTCTTGACCTTTCTTACAACTGGGACCACATAGAAAAAAACACAAGACTAATAAGATCAAACAAAAATACCTCATTACTATCACCTCCCTCCTTCTTTGTTGTTTTAAAAAATACTCTTTAGTTTGCTGGCTAGAATAGTATTTATAGTCAATCTGATCACTAAATGCAAACCATTTCCTTGTCATACCTCAGCATACCTTATCTTGTTTCCTATGTTCATCAAGCATGCGATCACAAGGACCATCATACTTATCAACCGTAATAACTATTCATGAAAATGCCTATTATGGCTAAGATTGAGGTGGCCGCTTACCGGATAATCTCCTCACTGTTTAAAATCCAGGTATGTAAGAGGGATGCAAGTTTTTTGTCGCTATAGTTCATCTTAGCTACAACCTCTTTAAGATTAGCAGACAGCTTTTTGTATCCCCACAAGACTCTCCACTTTGTCTCTTCAACACTGTGGCGGGCATAGTAGAAAGGAAGATTTACATCAAAATATGAGAGGGTGTCAGCCTCTTTTAGTACCTCGGCCCTCTCATCTCCTCCTGTCTCATGGTGGGCTATAAGGTAAAAGATATCATCTGCCAGTTCTTTACTTATAGTACACTCTTTCATTATCTCTGCCATAATCCTGGCACTGTTTAACGCATGGGCCTTTTTAAACTCATCAAAGCCACTGAAATCTTCACGCTTCACCTTTCGTTCTTCAATAGCTCTTTCTATGTCATGGCCTAAAGCGGCTATTTTTAGTGCCTCATCGGCATCGGGTTTTAATTTGAGCAGCCACTCCAATGTATTTTTAGAATGAAGCGGATCTTCAGGAACAGAGGATTTCTCAATTATTTCTTCAATCTTCTTCTTTACACAATCAATATTATCCATTTCTGTAAAGAACCAGTACCCTTCTCACGTTTTCAATATTCATCAGGGAAGCGATCACAAGGAGTGTTATAAAAGGCTGATTTATTATACAACCGAGAAAGATAATACCTATTCTCACATCGCGTCCTATTCTAAAATAGCTTCCTTTCTGACCGATTTTTTTCATCATCAAACCATCGTACTTATCAGCCGTATAACTATTCATGAAAGTGCCTATAATTGCCAAGAAGCCAATAAAGAGAGAAAGAAGGGTTCCACTCAAGGAATAGACATACCAGGTCAAGCCAAAAAGGAGGAAGGCATCAGCATATCTATCCAAAACAGCATCAAACCACCCACCAAAATCACTCTCTAAACCTTTCAATCGTGCCACTTCACCATCACAGCCATCAACAATAGACGATAGTTGGGCAAGCACTGCACCGAGAGCAAGGTAACTATAACTACCAACAAAGAAGCATAGTGCAGCTACTGAGGCAAGGAGAAAGGAAAAGAATGATATTTGGTTGGGAGTAATCCTGGTTTTTATGAGATATTTTGTAATTTTATTAGAAAGTGGCCTATTACAATACCGTGATATAGGACCATCGGAAGACTTTTTTAACCGCTCCATCAAAACCTTTTCGGCTTTTTGAAAAGCCTTTTCGTCATCAACATCTATCCAGAAATTCTTTTTGATATCAAATGGTTTAACCTTTCCCTTTTCTGCCAGTAACTTTATCCCTCCAGAAAGGGAGCTTTTTCCATTGTTGACAATACTTGCCTTTATCGATGAAAAGACTGCCTGCGAACATAGAAAAATCCCGGTGTCATAAGCATTATACTTTGATATATGTTTCCCTATATCTACAATCTTCCCGTTATCAACATAGACTTTTGTAACATCACCTACATCTACCAGACGATTTCCATTCGTGTTATAGTCGACAGCTAATATGACTTCTCCCTCTCTCACCCGTTCACTCTTCAGTCTTTCAAGAATATCTCCATTAAAGATATGATCTCCCATTAGAAGAATAAAATTCTCATTTAACAGATCGTTTGCCTTAAGAACAGATATACCGTTTTCCTTCTTCCATTCCTCATTGGTGATAGTGGTTATATTTACATCCCTTCTCAGGGCAAGTTTTTCCAGAAAAGATTTCACATTTTTACCATTATATCCTGTTACCACATAGAAATCGCTCAATCCACTCTTTTTGGCAGTTACTATCACCCGTTCAATGAGTGAGAGGCCCAGCAGGGGGACAAGGGGCTTTGTATCTCCTTTCATATATAATCTGCTTCCTTTACCCGCAGCAATGATAAGGCACTTCATAGCCCAACTCTCCTTTCTGCTTCAATTTATTTAAACAAAAACCCTGTAAATACTTGTGACATGAAACAGCACTGTCTTAATATCGCAAGACGTACCATTCTGCAAATTACACTTCTCGTGAAAGTAACAAAACAGCTATTCGCTAGAATATCACGTGAAAAAGCATCACGAGAAAAAACAAGAAGAGATAGAGTGAGTTTCTGATAGAGGGGTAAAACTGGTTGACATAAGAATGAGAAGGGTTTATTCTCTCGAACACTTAC
>RCNB010003885.1_pt1 | contig 11223 bp, 6 predicted proteins | sample 2041321 | NCBI WGS metagenome assembly RCNB01 (sample SAMN09708232, study PRJNA481090) | Marine sediment metagenome, whole genome shotgun sequencing project.
GCCATCCCTAAATTGATATTCTTTTTCTTTATAATAGTATCGCCTTCAACTGAAATATTTACCATTGGAAAATCCTTAATGGCCTTGGCAACGGCTTCCATAAATATCGGTGTAAAGGTTAGGTTTTCGCCTTCACGCTTCATAAAGGAATCTTTAACCTTTTTACGCCAATTCCAAATCTTGGTTACATCTGCTTCGATGAATGACTGCACATGTGCTGATGTTTGAATACTTTCAACCATATGATGCGCAATGAGTTTCCCCATTCTTGTCATTTCTATTATTTCGTCTCCCCCACTTAATGAAGTAGTCTTTGGTGAACTATTCTCTGGTTGTGCAATAACTTTAGCTTTAGGAGCTTCCGAAGATTTCTCATTTGAGACTTTCGACCCGCGTCCTTCTATATAAGTCAGGATATCGTTTTTTGTAACGCGTCCATCTTTTCCAGTACCCTCTATTGCATCAAGTTCCGCTTGAGCTATGTTCTCGGCGGCAGCAATATTTTTAACCAATGGAGAATAAAAGCGATCCTCTGAATTTGTAATAACACCAGTTTCAGAAACAGGTGCAATAGGAGTCGCTATTGTTTTAATAACCTCCTTCGATGATGGAGCAGGATCTACTTGAGTGGCAACATCTTCAGATGCGCCACCTTCAGTTTCAATAACTGCTATGGTTTGTCCAACTTGAATTACATCATCTATTTCAAACAAACGTTCTATAAGTATGCCATCCACTTCACTCGGAACCTCACTATCCACTTTATCGGTTGCTATTTCCAGAACAGCTTCGTCCGCTTCAATAGAATCCCCAATATTTTTGAGCCAATTAGTTAGGGTAGCTTCCGCTACACTTTCGCCCATTTTTGGAAGTTTCAATTCAAATTTTGCCATAACCTAATTTTCGATATTTATTCAATATTAAGACGGTGCAAAATTAGTTAAAAAAAGCTCGGATTTGATTTAATTTATCTAAAAAACAACGACACTACCTTTTTCGTCACTTTTATCACTACCAATTATGAAGTTAGATCGCGGTGGACAAATACGGAATTGATTATTTCTGTTTTTAAACTTTGACATAACTGAAAAAATTTGAGAATACGGCATATAAGCCACATCAAATATAAAGAGACAGTTTTTTAAGGCGCCGTCATCAAAGAGTGATTTCGACGAGGTTCTTAGCTCAATTTCCATCTTTTCTGAAAGCTTCCTGTACAATGTTAAGTCTTCTGTAAAAACATAAGCTTTTTCAATTTTTGCAGTCGGAATTTCCTTTCCATTTCCTCTGGAAACTTGAATCATTTTAGCAAGAGCTACAGCCGCGCTCACCGAAAAACTTAAGAATAAATTCTGTGAAAAGTGCTTTTTATAGAAAATACGCATGGCATTATAGAAGCGATCGAAGTAGACCCGATCTTTAAGTGTACTCTCCCCTTTATAATGCAAGGTGTTTACTGAACCTAAATATTGATTTTGATAACCGGCCTTAGCAATCTTATAAGACAGATCGATATCTTCACCATACATAAAATAATCCTCATCAAATCCACCGACCTCATTGTATACACTTCGTTTCAAAAACATAAACGCTCCTGCCAAAACATCAATGGATCCCTTATCATTTTCAGAAATGTGACTTGCGTAGTATTTTTTAACAAAGCCCATTAGCTTAAGTAATGACACTTTTGGTGTTGGAATGTTCCGCTTACTTTCAGGAAGAAAATTACCTGTCCCATCCATTAAATGAACTCCTAGAGCACCCATATTATCGATAGTTTCGGCATAATCGAGGCATCTTTTAAAAGTACTTTCCTCCACAGCAGTGTCCGGGTTTAATATACAGAGATATTCTCCTTTTGCTACCGCAACAGCTTGATTATTTGCCTTACTGAACCCTACATTTTCTTTATTCTGAATTAAAGTAATATGCGGAAAACGTTGCTTTACCATTTCACAACTATCATCCTCAGAGTTATTATCGATTACAATAATTTCTCCGTCCAAATATTTGAGACCTGATTGAACACTTAAAATGCATTGCTCGAGAAAATAGCGAACATTGTAATTTAGAATAATGACAGATATTTTCAAATTATGAACTCTTTAAGGAATTTTCGAAAGGAATTCGGTTTAAAATACTTCGTCCCAAAGTGACCTCATCTGCATATTCCAATTCGTCGCCAACGGAAATACCTCTGGCAATTGTGGTAGTGAGAATATGGTATGGCTCGATTTGCTTAAAAATATAAAAATTCGTCGTATCACCCTCCAAGGTTGAACTTAACGCAAAAATAATCTCATCGATAACTCCTGCTTTTACTTTCTCCACTAGGCTAGTTATATTTAATTCACTTGGTCCTATTCCGTCCATGGGTGAAATCTTACCTCCCAAAACATGATAATGCCCCCGTATTCTCAATAGCCATAACGTCTCTGATGTCTTCAACTACACATACAATCTTTTCATTCCGACTGGGGTTTGCGCATATTTCACATCGTTCTGTATCACTAATATTATGACAATTGACGCAGAAATTAATTTCTTCCCGCATTTGCTGAAGGCTTTTAGAAAGCCTTAAAGCTTGTTCTTTTGGTTGTTTCAGCAAATGAAGCAACAACCGAAGTGCCGTTCGTTTACCAATACCTGGTAACTGTGACATTTCGTTAACAGCATTTTCCAATAATTTTGAAGAGAAATCCATAGCACTTAAAGATAGGAGGCAAGATAAAAAAAATGCTTCAGAAAAATAGGTTTCTCTGAAGCATTGTATCATTAGAGATTGTTTCTAATTCTTAATAAACTTTTTAGTTACCTCCCCATTTTCAGAATTGATTCTTAAAAAATAAATACCTGAAGTCAACAAAGAAACATCAAGACTATGTGTGCTTTCGACAATCGTATCAGCCTCATATACTAGTAATTTACCTGACAAGTCAAAGATGCGAATATCAACTTCAGAAGGAGAGGTCAACGAAACGGTAATTTCAGCCGTAGCAGGATTTGGATAAACTTGAACATTATCAGAGGACAAAACCGAATTAATTCCTAAGTTAGAATCCTGAACAGGAGAAGACCATAGGCCTCTTCCGAAGGTCGCAGCATATAGCTTATTTTCCGTACTATTAATTTCTAGTTCGTTAATTTGAACGTTAGGTAAATTATTAGAATATGGAAGCCAATCCGTCAAGTCATTATCAATATAATAGATTCCATAATTCATTCCAACGTAGAGTGCATCAGCTCCATTGTCATCCCATACCACAGCCAAAGAACTAAAATTTGGAAGATTCTTTTTGTAATTTATCCATGTTGTTCCTCCATCATTCGAAATATAAACTTTATTTCCTGTAGAACTGGCAACTGCAACTTTGTTCGGGTCTGTAGGATGAATTGCGATCGATTTGATAATACCTCCTGGTAGCGCCGTAGTCGTCCAATTTGTAGCACCTCCATCAACGGTTTTAATCATGCTACCGCCATTAGAAGCATACATGATTAAATTATTTGATGGTGCAATCTTAAGATGATCTAAATCGCCTCCAAAATTCTGTGAAATAGAAGTCCAGCTCCCACCCTTATTTATAGATTTATAGATTATATTATACCCAACATAAATCGTATTCGCGTCGGTTGGATCCTGCTCAAATGGAGTTACCCATTCCCCACCTCCCTGTCCTGGTTCCGGCAAATTAGTATAGGAGTTAGCATTGTTGTCTGTTCGATACAATAATCCAAATTGAGTAGTACCGTACATGACATTAGAAAAATCTTTGTCTATGAAAGACTCCATACCATCAGCACCCAGCCAGTCTCGCCAACCTGTTGCAGCTGTATATGTTGAAGTCCCATTATCTTGTGAACCTCCTGAAACAACAACATCTGAATCTTGTGAAATTCCAATTTTATAGAATTGTCTTATCCCTAAGCCCGATGAGATATCGGTATAATAATTTGCATTCACAGTAGCTGTATTTGTTGCTTTGTATATCCCTCCATCTGTAGCAGCGAATAGGGTTGTCCCTTCGAACATCAATAAATCAACATCTGCATGGCAATACCCTATGTTTGCACCTGCAGCTTGACCGGGGATCCAATCTGAGGTACAAGTAAATGATACGCCACCATCCGTAGATCTCCAAGTTAATATACCCGCAATATGCACTTCTAAATCATTTGTTGGATTGACAGCGATATCCATATCACGAGGAGCTTGCCCAGAATTATCTTGAGCAGTCGTGCTATAACCGAAATAGTTATTTGTTCCATGATCTAATTTTGTGAAAGAATCTCCAGCATCTGTCGAAGAATAAAAGCCACCGAAAATTCCGTTTGAAGCTTCCAAAACATACACATTGGCGGTATTAACTGATGCAACGCCAATCATTTTTGGACCCGAACCAAATCCCCCAATAGTTGTAAATGTCGCTCCTCCGTCTATAGATTTATGAAAACCATTTCCTGATGCATAAACAATCATTGGGTTCCCAGGACTAAACTCAACATCATATCCTCTATTATCAGTCACTGCAGATGACCACGTAGCACCTCCATCACTAGATTTGAAAATTCCAGTACCAGAAGATGTTGCAAACATTGTATTCGAATTAGCAGGATGAACTAAAATCTTATTTACTGATGAACCTCCAAGGTCACCAAGCAAATTCCATGTAGCTCCAGAATCTGTCGAACTAAATATCATTCCACTATTTGCCCCTGCGTAATAAACACTTGAATTTGAAGGGTCAATTGTAACTGAATAAAAAGACATATTTGAAAAATTATCGTTTAGCCCAGTCCAAGTTGCTCCCCCGTCCGTAGTTTTCCAGACACCTCCTGATCTCGCACTAACAATAATATGATTGTTATTGGTTTTGTCAATGGATATTCCAGTAACCCTTCCAATCCCTGGATTCCAGCCAGAAGTTTGAGTCCAACTTTTAGGTCCCAACTCAGTCCAATTATCATTTGTAAATTGTCTATTTCCAGCCGTTTCATTTAAATATGCATTATAACGTTCCCATTCGGCAATATTTTCGGTAGTAGTTGTTAGATAACCGTCTTCATTCATTAATCGCGTGGCATTATACTCCCAACGTTTGTATTGAACATAGCCTGAGCCTCTGCCTTTATCTCTATTTAAGAAATAGGCTTCCGCATTGGTTTTTATTTCTTCAACGCTAAAAGTTTCTGCATCGATCATCTCCAAGTATTCTTGAGACTGAACTGTTGTTGCACCTAGCAAAAGCGCAAACAAGAAAAGTAATTTGTAACTATTTTTCATAATCCTTTTTTTTAAAGCTATTCAAAAGCCAATAACTAAAATAAAAAATAAACTTCTTTTCAAAAGAAATAATAACGTATCATTTTTTTGAAGATCTTAATCTCTAATTTATTTTCACTTTAATTCACGGAAGAAATCCTAGCTTTTTTATGATGAATATACAAAAAACCAATTACAAATTGTTGCTCAACTAAAAGATGGCCGAATTAACAGCTTGATAATATTTTATTGTATTCAATCTAACGTCAATAATAGTCTATTCAAGAAGGTTATCAGATCGATATAGAAACCAACAAAAATGATTCGTATTCTTTATAAACTTTGTATTTTTATCAAAACCTTCACACCTATTTTATAATATATGCAGCCAATCCAAATTGTTCTTTTAATTGCCGGTTATTTTGGGATCTTATTAATTATTTCATTTTTAACAAACAAAGGAGGAAGCAACGCTGATTTTTTTAAGGCCGGGAAACAGTCACCCTGGTATCTAGTAGCATTTGGCATGATCGGCGCTTCTTTAAGCGGTGTAACATTTATATCTGTTCCTGGTTGGGTTGAAGCATCCAAGTTCGGTTATTTCCAGGTAGTCCTAGGGTATACTGTTGGTTATGCAGTGATAAGTCTAGTGCTGTTACCTATGTATTACCGTCTTAACTTAACATCTATTTACACCTATTTGGAAGGGCGCTTCGGAAAGTATTCTTATAAAACTGGAGCATCTTTCTTTCTTCTATCACGTATTGTAGGTGCCAGTTTTAGGCTCTATTTGGTGGCAATCGTACTTCAGAATTTAGTATTCGATGCTATGGGTGTGCCATTTTGGGTAACCGTTACCGTCACTATTTTACTGATTTGGCTCTATACTTTTAAAAGTGGAATAAAAACCATTGTATGGACAGACACCCTGCAAACTTTGTTCATGTTAATTGCAGTTGGGGTAGCTATATATTATGTCGCAACCGATTTAGGCCTTTCGGCTTCGGCTACATTTGAATTTTTAGGGGACAGTGATCTATCGCAAATCTTCTTTTTCGATGATTGGAAATCCGGAAATCACTTTATCAAACAATTTTTAAGTGGTGCCTTCATAGCTATTGTAATGACAGGTCTTGATCAAGATATGATGCAAAAAAACCTCACCTGTCGAAATCTGAAGGATGCGCAAAAGAATATATTTTGGTTTACGATAGTGCTAACTATAGTGAACTTCATTTTTCTAGCTCTCGGACTATTGTTAACAGTTTATGCTGAGCAAAATGGAATCGATGCCCATAAAGATCAATTGTTTTCTACAATCGCCGTAAACTCGGATTTAGGAATCGGTATCGCCGTATTCTTTTTACTAGGATTAATTGCTGCAGCATACTCTAGTGCAGATAGTGCACTAACTGCTTTAACGACATCATTTAGCATTGATATTTTAGATATTGAAAAGAAATATGAACCAAAAAAACAAGTTCAAATTCGGAAGCAGATTCACATCATCATGTCGCTGGTGCTAGTTGTTGTGATTATTTTCTTTAAATATATTATCGCAGACGCTTCGGTAATTGCCAAACTTTTCACTTTCGCAGGCTATACCTACGGCCCACTGTTAGGTCTTTATGCCTATGGGATGCTAACCAAATGGAAGGTAAAAGATCTGTGGGTTCCTCTAGTGGCGATTGCTACCCCCTTCTTAGGATATGCTATCAGTTTTCTTTGCGAGGCAGCTTTTAATTTTGAATTCGGGTTTTTTATTTTAATTCTGAACGGAGCCCTAACTTTTCTAGGATTAGTATTGATTCGTACTAAGAAGGACTAAAGTACAAGCAACCTCAGATTCGATATCATTTTCGCTAAGTAATTGATATAATTCAGGGTTTTCAGTGCCAGGGTTGAAAATAACTCGGTTAGGATTTAAAGAAACTATATAGTTATAATATTCCTTTTGGCGTTGCGGATTAAGATAAAGCGTGATACTATCTAAGTCTTCAAATAGTTTCTTCTCCTTAATAATTTCGATTCCAGCAACTTTGCCTTCTCGTAATCCAATTGCGACTACCTCATGCTTATTATTCACTAACCTATTGATTGCCATATGTGAATAACGTGCGGGATTAAGACTTGCGCCCAAAACAAGAGTTTTCTTCATTAAGTTGGTTCTTTGTGAAACTTCCAGCGTTTCAATATTAAATCACAATAATAGGTTAAAAATTAAGTCGAATGTAACATTTCTAAGAAGACTTCGTCTATATAATAGAAATGTTTCTGCTTTGCTGTGAAAAGTTTTACGTTGATGGTTAGTGTTAATAATAGCAGCAAAGTTACAAGCCCGAGGTTCTAGATCTTGGGCTTGTTTTTTATGTTAAAGTTAAACTTCCCTGTAACAAGATTTTAATTCAAGCGTCATAATATAAGTATCATTAATCTTTGGAGGCATCTTTTCAATTAATTATGCTATACAAGGTACTATGTTAAGTCAATCAATCAGAAAGTTAAACAATCAAACATGAGAAAATTAGTAGTATTATTTTTGCTCGCAATTAGTTTTTCGGCAACAGCAGCCGATTCGGACCCTACTTCAGAAAGACCTGGTAAAATAACCGGTTTTGTAATTGACAAAAATCTTCAAGAACCATTACCCTATGTTACTGTCGTAATAAAAGATCTTGCAGGTGAAGTTCTTACCGGTGGTGTTACCGACGATAACGGAAAATTTACAATCGAAAAAATACCCGAGGGAAAAAACCTTGTTTTTATTCAATACATAGGATATAAAACATACAGCACTGAGATAGAAATTAGTAAAAAAGGAGACTTAGTAGATCTAGGAAATATTTACCTTGAGGAAGACATTGCATCCTTAGACGAAGTTACAGTAATCGCTGAACGGACTACAATTCAACAAAAGTTGGATAGAAAGGTCATTACAGTTGGTAAGGATTTAATGACTGCTGGGCCAACCGCTTCAGATATAATGAATAATCTGCCTTCAGTGAGTATTGACCAACAAACTGGAGATATTTCCATGCGTGGAAATCAGAATGTTCGTGTTATGGTAGACGGAAAAATATCTAATGTGCCTGTCGCCCAACTTTTGAAACAAATACCTTCTACCGCTATCAAGCAAATTGAACTGATTACAAACCCCTCCGCTAAATACAATCCAGACGGAATGAGTGGTATTATCAATATCATTCTTGTTAAGAATGTGAGCATTGGATTCAATGGGAATTTTAATGTAGGATTAACGTATGAGGAAAGAGAGAAGTTTAACTCCTCTATAGATATGAACTACCGCAATGGCAAGTTCAATTTTTTCGGAAGTGCAAATACTAATAACTCGAAGAATGAGAACTTCGGAAACATCAACCGACCTGCAGACAATTCTGATCAACTGTTTGAATTTTTAGATACCAATAATTCAAATTTGTTTAAAATTGGTTTAGACTTCTATTTAAACGAAAAAAATACCGTGTCCTTCTTCACCAACCAGAATTTATATAACGGGAATACTATGGGTATTACAGATATCATTTATAATGATGACATTTCAAGAAATCAAACTCAGACATTTCTTAGCGAAGGTGAAAGCCTTTCCTCTCAATATAACTTCAATTACAAACTAGATTTTGATAAAGAAGGTAGTAATATCGAACTAGAGGCAGATTACAATAATTATAACAATGATGAAGATGCGAATTTCAATTTTACTGGTAACTCTCCTATCGAAAACTATACAGATTTTGTAGATATAGATCGGGAGTCTATAATTGTAAACCTCGATTATGTGAATCCATTGACCGAATCTACTAAATTAGAACTTGGCTTGGAAGCCCGTGTAGTTGACACCCAAATTGATTATACTTCAACAGGAGAAACGTTCAACTCTAGTGGCTTATTAGTTCCCACTCCGAGTACAGCTTTTCAGTACAAAAGAGACATTTATTCTGCCTACGCTACCTACGGGAAAACACTTGAAGAATGGTCTTATCAATTAGGGGCACGCGTTGAAACTGTAGATGTAAAGGCAGATACAAATACTGTTAGATCTTTTGAGAATGACTATATCCAAGTATATCCTTCGGCGTTTCTAACCTATACTCCAACAGAGAAGAATCAATATCAGGTAAGTTACAGTCGTCGTGTAGATCGTCCAGGAATTGATCAAGTAAACCCTATTCGAGAATGGAGTACTCCACTTATTTCCTCATTCGGGAACACAGATTTGGAGCCTCAGTTCACCAATTCAATAGAATTGAACTATACTCGTAATTTTGAAAAAGGAAGTATTACATCAGGTGTTTTTTACCGCGTAATTAACGATGAAATAAACAGAGCTTTGTTCATAGATCGAACCGACCTAAACAAGGTAATCCTCACCTATGACAACTTCGACAATACCTCCGCATATGGTGTCGAACTTTCAAGTAATTATAAACCTACCAAATGGTGGAGTTTTAATGCCAGTTTCGATCTTTATAGTCAGACACAGACAGGTATAGCAGAAAGACTAAGCGATACTACAAACCCAACTGCTGATGACATTATTGTTGAAACATTTGAAGTAGACAATGTAGCCTATAACATAAGAATGTTTAACAACTTTAAGGTGACCAAGGATTTGAGCCTATCTGCTTTCGGATTATATCGGGGAAAGGCTAGAACACTGCAATTTAACGTAAGCCCAATGTACTTTGTGAATGTAGGGGCTCGTTATACTTTATTTGATGGAAGAGGAACCTTCAGTGTCAATTACAATGATATTTTTGACACGATGAAATTTGCTTTCAATGGAGAACTACCTTATGAACAAGTAGGAGAATTTAATTGGGAAAGTAATACTATTTATGTTGGATTATCGTATCGTTTTGGTGGCGGAAAATATAGCGCAAAGAAACGTAAGAAAAGAGATGATAACGAAAAATCGGGTGGCGGCGGAGTTTTCTAAATATCAGGATAAACGTTATTAAATAGTTAAAATAGAAAAACAAGTGAAACATTTTTAATGTTTCGGAGTCTATTAATAAAATACCTAAACGACTTTTTATAATTTATTTGAATTAGCCTTTAAAACTTTATAAACTTAGGTAAAAAAGCCTTCCGAATAAAATCGGAAGGCTTTCTTTATTATAGTAGTTCTCACTTTTGATACTCAATAATATCTCATTACCATCTAATAATAACACTTCCCCAAGTAAAGCCGCTACCAAAGGCAGCCAATACCACCAAATCTCCTTCTTTTATTTTTCCTTTTTCCCAAGCTTCAGTGAGAGCAATGGGTATCGAGGCAGCTGTTGTATTTCCGTATTTTTGAATATTGTTGAAAACCCTTGAATCAGGCAATTTTAATTTCTGCTGAATAAATTGAGATATCCTCAAATTCGCTTGATGCGGAATTAACAAATCAATATCATCAACCGATAGATTATTTGCATCCAAGCCTTCCTTTATAACTTGAATAAAACGAACAATAGCATGCTTAAAAACAAAAGTGCCATTCATAACCGGATAATAAGGAATATCTTCCTGAGGGTTCTTTTCTATAATCTCGGGCACCCAGTAGGAAGTACTTGGTCCCTGCAAAGCCAGTTCATCTTTATGTTTTCCTTCGCTATGTAAATGTGTGGAAAGAATGCCTCCCTTTTCAGTATCGTTTCTTGAGACAACCGCCGCACCTGCCCCATCGCCAAAAATCACAGAAACGCCTCTTCCTCTCGTTGTAAAATCAAGACCTCCACTATGATTCTCACTACCTATAACCAAAATATGCCTATGCATACCTGTTTTAATAAATTGATCGGCCACTGAAAGAGAATAAACAAATCCACTACATTGATTACGAACATCCAAAGCAGGAATAGTACGCATCCCCATAAGTTCTTGCACCTCTACCCCGCCTCCTGGAAAATACATATCGGGGCTCAGTGTTGCGAATATAATCATGTCAATAT
>RCNB010002512.1_pt1 | contig 11215 bp, 8 predicted proteins | sample 2041321 | NCBI WGS metagenome assembly RCNB01 (sample SAMN09708232, study PRJNA481090) | Marine sediment metagenome, whole genome shotgun sequencing project.
TCAAATCGAAAAATATTTCAATGAACGTTTGTTCCAGTCATATCCAGGTCTACGCTAAATTAGCACCTTGCTTAACCGGACACTAGTGAGCTGCTAAAACAAAGGGAGAAGGTACTATTACATTAACAGAAGAAGTAGGTTATTTAATAGGTGAATTTTCATTTACAGGCGTAAACAAAGAGAGTAATAGTCCGAAACAAATTACTGACGGTGAATTTAAGGTGAGAATGGGCTCTTAGCTAAAGAAAAAAATGAAGAAACTAATTACAATAGTCTTTCTATTAGAATTAACATTTAGTTGTTCTGACCAACAAAAAAAAGAGACGGTAATTAAATAGCGCAGGGTCGAAAGAATAACTCAAGACGAGTTCACTGTGTTTCCGTATCTTTAAAAAAGACATAATTCTTTTAAAAATGAAAAAAATTAGCTTCTTATTTGGGGTCGTACTTGTTGCTAACCTCAATGCACAAAGAGACTTTAGCGATGTACAGATTACCTCCGAAAAACTTACGGACAACATCTATGCCTTATTTGGCTCAGGAGGCAATATCGGTCTGGCCATCGGCGAAGATGCTGCCTATCTTATTGATGATCAATTCGGCCCATTGACCGAAAAAATCGTGGCACATGTAAAGACGCTGACCGACAAACCGGTCAATTTTGTACTTAATACCCATATGCACGGCGATCATACGGGCGGCAACGAAAACTTGGCCAATGCCGGGGCGTTGGTCATCGCTCATGAAAACGTTCGCAAAAGAATGGTGGCTGCGGATGAGCCGAACCCAAAGGAAGCACTTCCGGTCATAACCTTTAATGATAAAATGACCTTAAATTTAGGGAATGGTAAAAGCCTTCACGCCATGTATGTAAACCCCGCCCATACCGATGGAGACACTTATTATTACTTTCCCGAGGATAACGTAATTCATATGGGCGATAACTTTTTCAATGGTCGCTATCCGTATATAGATCTCAATTCTGGGGGTGATATTGACGGGTTGATTTCCAATGTAACAATGGCATTGGGCATAGTTGATGATTCAACCAAAATAATTCCCGGTCACGGTAGTATTTCTTCAAAATCAGATTTGGAAAATTATAAGAACCTATTGATCACATTGCGAGAGCGTGTTACAAAAGCTAGAAAAGAAGGCAATTCGTTGGAAGAAACCCAAAAACTTGGCCTGTCAAAAGAGTGGGACGAAACCCATGGTCAGGCCTTTATCAGTGCCGATAGAATTATTGAATTCATTTACAAATCGGCCGATTAATACTTGCAACCATGAAAGAACTAAAAAAAGAAGAAATCAAACAAGAGGTATTTGATCTCTACGACGACTATGCACACAATATGTTGAAGAGACGTGAGTTTATTGAAAAGCTTTCACTTTATGCCGTCGGTGGTATTACCGTGGCCTCTTTGATGGGTTTTTTAATGCCCAATTATAAAGATACCCTGCTAGTCAAGAAAGATAACCCCAATTTAGATTCCGGCTATATTACCTACGACTCTTCTAAAGGCGGAGGAAGTATTAAAGGATTACTTTCCAAGCCCAAAATTATAACAGAAAAATTGGGCGGAATCGTCGTGGTCCACGAGAACCGGGGCCTGAACCCTTATGTGGAAGATACCGCACGAAGAGCTGCGTTGGATGGTTTTATCACCCTGGCCCCAGACGCTTTGAGCCCCCTTGGCGGTTATCCCGGAAATGATGATGAAGGCCGGGAAATGCAACGTAAACGTAATCGCAATGAAATGCTGGAAGATTTTATCGCTGCCTACCAGTATCTTAAAAATCATAATGACTGTAGCGGAAAAATCGGAGTGGTCGGATTTTGTTTCGGCGGATGGATTTCTAACATGATGGCAGTAAAAGTCTCTGATTTGGCTGCAGCAGTTCCTTTTTATGGAAGTCAACCCACCGAGGATATTGATAAAATCAACGCCCCATTGATGCTTCAATTCGCAGGGCTCGATGAACGTGTCAATGCTGGTTGGCCAGCTTATGAAGAAGCCTTAAAAAAAAATAACAAAGAATATATGGCTTACACCTATCCTAATGTAAACCATGGGTTCCATAATACCTCAACCCCGAGATATGATAAGGCCGCTGCTGAGTTGGCCTGGGGTAGTACAATGGAGTTTTTTAATAAGAAATTGAAGTAAAGCATAGCTCTACAAATTTATAAAGATCTTGTAAAACAAGACCTTTTGTGGCCGCGGCAAGGTCGAAACTATTTATCTATCCGGTTTCTTTAGCTTTGGTTTACATAAGAATCTATGAAGAACTCCACCCTATGATTTCTGCATACCACTGATTTAAATAGTTGCCGATTTTACGCTATATTTAAGTGCCAATTGTCTTTGGGTTACTTATGAAAATAAAATGAAGCCTATTATTGATATATTAAGTCAAGATGCGCCTGTTCTGGATTCTTCCAGAAATAGACTTGTCCATATAGGCGTTCTATCTGTTTTTACTTTAGTTTTTTTATCTGTTTATTCCCCGTTCGATATGACGGAATGGGGCGGGAACATAATAGGTTATGTTTTTATCGGCTCTGTAGTAAGCTTGTTAAGTCAATTTGTTATCCGGCCTATTCTAGGGGTGAACAAGTTCAAAATGTACGAACTAATTCTTTGGGGGGTATGCGAGATACTAGCTATGACATTTTTCATTTATCTTATTTATGGCCCAGCATTTCCGACCATCGGCGAAAAAATTGATGAGTATTTGTTGACCCTCAAGTTTGTTTTTCTAATTGTTGCAGGCCCTTACACATTGTTGGTTTGGTACTTGGCTTTTACCGAAAAGTTTTCATCTTATAAAAACGTGGCCCAGAACGGCCTTTTGAAAGACTCCAGAAAAGGCAAGGAACTTTTGACCATTACCGGAGAAAATAATAAAGTTCTTTTGGCCATAAATTACGACCAATTACTATACGTCAAATCTTCAGGAAACTATTTGGACATTTATTATTTAAAGGGCGATACAGCTTCAAAAGAGTTGGTACGTGTTAGTTTGAAAGAACTAGAGGCAAAAATTACGGATTCAAGTATTGTGCGCATTCACCGATCCTATATGGTGAATAAACACAAGATTTCCTCTTTCAAAAAGACCAGAAAGGGATACAAACTTATTGTGCAGCATAGTCCTGATGAAATACTTCCCGTTTCGTTGGGTTATAAGGATAAATTCGAAGAAGCACTTGAATTAAAAGTGTCCCATTAGTCACAGCATAGGCCCTTTTTACAACAAAAGCCCTAAAAAATTAATATTCCTGCCTTAATTATTATTATTTCGCAGTACCGTTCAGTTTTTAAGCAGTTGAATTACTACATCGATAATTAAGTCAGCAGGGATAGATGAGCAAGAAAAATGTCATTTTAAAATCGAGTATCTCAGGGCTTCTTTTGGCCTTTATGCTGCTGCTGCTATTTTCTAAGAGTCATTCAGAAACTTACGAAAGCGTTCCGAAATTAAACACCGACTGTCCGCCTGGCTTTAAGAAAAATACTAACAACGAGTGTATTGCACAAAATTTGTACATGCAGTACAACTCTCCTAACAATAAAGGAGTTGGAGGTCTTCAAACCGGTCTTCCTGAAATTAGAGATGGTTTTTCTCCACAAGAAATAGATTTAGGCAGGTTTTTATTTTTTGATCCCGTGTTATCTGGTGATGGAACTATGTCATGCGCCAGTTGTCATGACCCAAGTAAAGGTTTAAGTGACGGAATGGCCACTAGTATTGGTAATAATAACCATAAATTAAAGCGATCAGCGCCGTCATTATGGAATGTTGCCTACCTGAAAAAACTCTTCTGGGATGGGCGAGCTACTTCCCTAGAAGAGCAAATGAAAGAACCTTTGTTTTCGGAAGAAGAAATGAACAATACTCCTGAAAATCTTACGGAAACGTTGAACTCCATAGAAGAATACAAACAGCTATTTGCAGAGGCTTTTCCTGAAAAGGAGGAAGCGTCTACTATCGAGCTTAAAGAAATCTATAAAGCTATTACAGCGTTTCAGTCCTCTTTGATTTCTTTGAACAGCAAATACGACCGTTACGCCCATGGCTATCATAAAGCCTTGAATGAAAACGAAATAGAGGGCATGAATGTGTTCCGCTCTTTTGTAGCCCGCTGTGCCGAATGTCATACTCCCCCACTTTTCACTAACCAGCAGTTTGCCGTCATAGGTACCCCCGAGCCTGACGGCTTACCGTTGGACCCAGGTGCGCAGGAATCTTTTCAAGACAAAAGCTTAAGAGGTGCTTTTAAAGTACCCAGCTTAAGAAATATTGAGAAAACGGCTCCTTATATGCATTCTGGGAATTTTGGAACGCTACGCGAGACTGTTGAATTCTATACCAAGGGGCGCGGTCATGCCGTACCTGAAGGCGAAGACCTTAATATACATTGGCATATTTGGGAGCCGCAATTAAGCGATTACGAATTGGATCGGCTTGTAGACTTCCTGAAAACACTAACTGACGAAACTTTTACACCTAAAATACCGGAGACCTTACCGTCTGGACTAAAACCTTCTGTTTAATCAATCCTAATTTATATTTAAAAATGGAATCAAAATTATCAAGAATTATTGGTGCAATCGTATTATTGGCTCTTGGCTTTTTTTTGGGAAAATCATTTTTCTCATCACCAAAAGTAGATACGGTACCTATGCCCTCAACGATAAAGTATAGAAATGCCGGGCTGTCTAGCGAAGCTACTGAAGTCGCCCAAAGCAAGGAATTTAATGGTAAAATCATTGAGGTCAAAGATGGTAGTTCTATCCAAGAAGCTGTCAAAGCAGCAAACCCTGGTGATTTGATTCGGGTATACCCAGGTACGTATTCCGAGAATGTTTATATAGACAAAGATGATATCAGTCTACAAGGAGTGGTTATTAATGGCGAATGGCCTGTTTTAGATGGAAAAAAAGAAATAAACGATGCTTTTCTCTATTCAGGTAATGGAATATTAATAGAAAATTTCAAAATCATCAATTACAAAGGCAATGGTGTTATGGGCCAGGCCGGAAACAATTTTGTAATCCGTAATAACTGGATTATCGATACCGGAGTATACGGTATCTTTCCGCAGTACGGAAAAAACGGGCTCATTGAGCATAATGTTTTAAGCGTAATAGCCGATGCTGCTATTTATGTAGGTATGTGCGATAATGTAGATGTGCTTCATAATGAAGTATTTGCTAGTGTAGCCGGTATTGAGATTGAAAATTCTCGTCATTGTTTGGTGGAGAACAACTACGCGCACGATAATACCGGTGGCCTTCTAGCTTTTGTCACTCCAGGGCTACCTATAAAAACCACATTTGACGTGATTCTCAGAAACAACTTTGTGGTCAACAATAATCATGAAAATTTTGGAGCTCCAGGATCAACTGTATCAGGTATTCCTGCAGGAACGGGCATTCTAATTATGGCCGCGGATGACGTTATTGTCGAGAACAACATTATCTCAGGGAATAAAAATTCAGGTATTACCATTGTAGATCTTGCAACAGGTGACCCCAAAGCCAATGACCCCAATTCAGAAGGCAATCCTGACAGGGTTGTTATTCTTGATAACATTATGTACGAAAACGGTAACGACCCTACTGGTGAACTTAAAGCTATCATGTTAACGCAAATGGACACTCGTGGTCCTGATATTTTCGCGTATGGTGGCGGAACAGGAAGCACAATAAGGGACAAGAACAAATACCGCACCTTTGGTTTAGATAATTATGGCGTTGCTCAGATAACTAATACCAATGATATACCAACCATGATGACTCCTTCACCCGTACCAGCGAGGTCGGTATCAAAAGAAGAAATAGGCGAACTCACTTATTATGGGGTTTGCGCCGGATGTCATGCCTTTGGCACCAGATTAATCGGTCCACCGACTGAAATGCTTCAGGCAATTCATAATGGTAATCCACAAGGTATAGTTGACTATATCAACAACCCTAAAAACCTTCGGGAAGACTATCCTGAGATGCCCCCGCAAGACTATTTAGATGATGATGCGAAAATGGCCGTAGCCGAATACATACTTGCTTTAAAGGAATAGAATATCAATACATAAAAGCGCAAGCAATAGTTTTTCAAACAACCGATTTATATAAAAAAACTAATGGTATTGCTGTGTTTTATGTGGTTTTCTATTTCGGCCTTTTCGCAAACATCTGCTTCTGGTAAAGTGCTGGAAAAAGATACAGATATACCGCCCTTGTTCTTTCATTTGACCTTGGAGTCTTTGTGAATCCTAGAAGTTCCTTTTATTAACGTATTCATTTAGAAAATAATATCTTTAGTATGATATCCCCAAACGTCTTCCTTTGGGGAGATTTTATATATAAAATTAATACGTATGGAGTTAATTCAGAAACAGCGTGATTTTTTTGCAACACAAAAGACCAAGGATGTTTCTTTTCGAAAAAAAGCCTTAAAACGGTTACAGCAAGAGATTATTTCTCGCGAAGATGACATTGCAGAAGCGATTTATAAGGATTTCAAAAAACCTAAGTTTGAAACCTTCGCCGCAGAAACACAATTCGTCTTGGCCGAATTGAAACTAACTATCAAAAATATTGACTATTGGGCAAGTCCTGAACGGAAATCGGCCACTTTAATGAACTGGCCTTCATCTGATTGGATCTATAAAGAACCCTATGGTGCCGTACTGATAATCGCACCGTGGAACTATCCATTCCAACTCGCTTTTGCACCTCTAATTGGGGCAATTGCTGCAGGAAACACTGTTGTCATAAAACCATCGGAAGCCACGCCGAATACAGCTTCCCTTATTTCAGAAATTGTAAGTACTGTTTTTGAACCGGAACACGTTACGGTCGTGGAAGGTGCTGTTGATGCTTCACAAAAACTTTTGGCCGAGCAATGGGACTATATTTTCTTTACGGGAAGCACCCGAGTAGGCCAAATCGTTTACGAAAGTGCTGCAAAGCATTTAACTCCGGTTACCTTAGAATTGGGAGGCAAAAACCCCACCATAGTCGATGAAACCGCGTCAATTAATTTGGCTGCTAAGCGAATTGTTTGGGGTAAGTTCTTAAATGCCGGCCAAACATGTATAGCTACAGACTATATTCTGGTACACGAAAGTGTAAAAGACAAACTTGTTGAAGCCTTAAAAAAGAATATTACAAAGTGCTATGGCGAAAACATTGAAGAATCGCCAGACTTCTCTCGAACTGTAAGCCAAGGGCATTACAATGGTTTAATGGCGATGCTAGAAGACCAAGAAGTTCTTTTCGGCGGAGAGAGCAATGACGAAGACAACTACCTCTCCCCTACCTTGGTCAATGAACCAAAATTGGATAGCAAACTGATGCATGGCGAAATATTCGGACCTATACTTCCGATCATTGCCTATGAAACGGAAGATGATATTCGTAAACACATTATGAATTATGGGAAACCATTGGCCACCTATGTGTTTTCGAACCGGAAATCCTTCCAGAAAAAAATAATCAATACGTATAGTTTTGGAGGCGGTGCTATCAACGATACCGTAATCCAAATCACTAATAAGAAACTTCCTTTTGGAGGAGTTGGTGCAAGTGGAATCGGTGCATATCACGGCAGAACTTCTTTTGACGTCTTTTCACATCAAAAAGGCATTATCAAAAAAGCGAATTGGTTTGATGCTCCTTTGCGTTATCCGCCCTATAACTTACCCATGAATATTGTAAAGAAAATAAAGCACTTGTTCTAAATGTTTCTATTTCGAAGGAAGTAAAAAAACTCTTCGAGCTACGTTGTATTGGATGTTTCGGAAGAAAACCCGAATGCCCAACGGTTGTATGAAAGAATGGGATTCAGAATTGATAAACATATGCTCTCGAAATATAAAAGCAACTATGGGTATGTACCCAATTTTTTTAGAATGCACCTGAAAAAATAGCTATTTTAATGTTATTTTGATTGAAACCTTCACCAAATGATCCAATCGTACAAGAAAAGACCTCAATTACAAGAAACTTACGACACCATAATCATAGGGTCGGGCATGGGAGGTCTTACAACCGCAGCTATCCTTTCAAAACAAGGCCAGAAAGTATTGGTGCTCGAAAGGCATTATACAGCAGGTGGTTTTACCCATATTTTTAAGCGAAAAGGATATGAATGGGATGTAGGAATCCATTATATCGGAGAGATGCAGCGGGAAAATAGCATCCTCAGAAAGCTGTTTCACTATGTCACGGACGGCGAATTGAAGTGGGCTGATATGGGAGAAGTGTACGATCGAATTGTGATAGGCAATCAACACTTTGATCTTATCAAAGGGGTCAAAAACTTCAAGGAACAAATGGTTTCTTATTTCCCAGAAGAGGAAACGGTAATAACTGTATATATTGATTTGGTCTTCAAAGCTGTCAAAACGAGCAAAAACTATTACCTGAGCAAAGCGCTGTCTCCATTCTTAAATGCATTGGTAGGCAGGTTTATGACAAGACCGTTTTACAAATATTCCGATAAAACTACAGATGAAGTTCTCCGTTCCCTGACCGATAATGAAACTTTGATAAAAGTACTCACCGGGCAATATGGCGATTACGGGTTGCCGCCAAAACAGAGTAGTTTTTATATGCACGCTTCTTTAGTAAGACATTATTTCGATGGCGGAAATTTTCCTGTAGGCGGTTCTTCCCAAATTGTGAACACCATAGATCCTGTGATAGCCGCTTCTGGCGGAACCATTTTGATCAGTGCTGAAGTGAAGGAGGTGCTCATTGAAAATAATTCGGCTATTGGTGTACGAATGACAGATGGCCGACTATTTAAATCAAAAAATATCGTAAGCAATGCTGGAATCACAACCACCTATAACAAACTATTACCACCCAAAACGGTCGAAAAACATCGGTTGGCAGACCAATTACAAAAAGTCAAACCATCTGCTGCACATTTAAGTTTATATATTGGTTTAGAGGGTTCGCCTGAAGAACTTCGGCTACCAAAAACAAATTATTGGGTATACCCTACTGATGGTGACCATGATACTTGTGTTAAAAGATATATGGAGGATTTGACCCAACCATTTCCTGTGGTTTATCTTTCTTTTCCGTCGGCCAAAGACCCCGACTGGCCCAATCGGTACCCTGGCAAAAGCACTATTGATATTATTACATTGATTCCATACGAAGTATTCGAAAAATGGTCTGACAAGTCTTGGAAGAAAAGAGGAGCGGAATACGAAGCGTTCAAAGAAGAATTCGCTCAACGTTTATTAAAGGAGCTTTACAAACAACTGCCGCATTTAGAGGGTAAGGTAAGTTGCTTCGAACTTTCGACACCGCTTACCACACAACATTTTGTCAACTATGAAAAAGGGGAGATTTACGGGTTGGACCACAGCCCTAAAAGATTTAGGCAACCCTTTTTAAAACCAAGAACCGCAATTAAAAACTTCTATTTAACGGGTCAGGATATTGCTACGGCGGGTATAGGAGGTGCCCTGTTTTCAGGGGTTTTAACTGCTGCGGCCATCACTGGTAAAAACGTATTGAAAAAGGTGCAGCAAATGAGATGATTTGATTTGCATGCTATCCTATCACCCATTAACCACCCTGGTCAGTAATTAGCATTCCTGTTCTTAGGCGCTCATCTCGGAACGGTTTGTTTTTCCAAGAAATGGAGTGTTACCAAGAACTGTTTCTCGTTCACCTTGCCCAAACACGTTTCCTTTAACGAGTAGCCCTTGCATATCTTGCTCGAAAAAGGGGAAGGTTACACGCGTAGAACACTATTTATTGGAAAATAAATCCTTTCCTTGCTACTATAAATCCTAGGTACACCGGTACTCATATTGATCTTTATCGGTACTATTCTATCATATTTATTTTAAATTTGAATAGATTCACATTACTTTTTCATGGATAAAAACTATTTAACCGATTACACAGAATCAATTGAGGAGTTATCACAGGCATTTGAATTTCTAGTGGTCAATTCAAGTGTCAGGGCAAAGGCAAAGTCTGAAGGATTTTATTCAACTGGGCAAGGCATTGTTTCTAAAAACTTCTATATCGGAAATAACCTTACTGTAGGATTAATTTCAATTGAGGTAGAAAATTCCGATTCAATCATATTATCAATACCAAAAGACGGAAAATATAACGTCACTTTATCAAAAAAGGTCACTAAAACATTCTCTCCAAAAAGAGGTGGAATCATATTGCCTTCAGATCATACTTGTTATGAAGCCGTTACAAATCATATTGATGATTTAATTATCATAATTGATATGAAAAAGCTGAAACCCATATTTAAGAAGAATTATAATTATAACTCCGAAAAAATAACCGCTTCGTTTATAAACCTAGATATAAAAAGCAAAAAAGTACTTTCCGTGGTCAATTTCATTAAATCTACATTAGAAACTACAATCAACTTTCCCGATTTAAGAGAGTCTTTATTGATCAAATCGGACATTGAAGAATTAGCAGCCTTATATGTTACAGATTTAATCGCTGAGGCCTTAAACGTTCCAATTAATAAAAGAAATACCACTCCAGACCAAGAGCTTGTAATGAAAGCTGAAGAACTTATGGAAGAAAACCCAGCTCAATATTTTTCTATTAAAGATATCGCAGAAATGGCTTTTACAACTCCCCGCAATCTTCAACTCGCATTTAAAAAACATCGAACGTATTCTCCAATGAAATTTCTTAAAGAAAAGAAGTTTCATTGGGCAAGAAAGCTAATTTTAAATGCACAACCTGAATCAACCATAAAAAGTATTGTGCTATCTGCTGGCATTTTGGATATTAACCGGTTTAGCAAACATTATAAACAACTTTTTGGGGAATTACCTTCTGAGACCTTGCGAAAATCAATAATCAAACCTGAAAACTAATTAAAGCTGATGTCATTTTTAGACATTTACATTACGCTTTGTGCTTAATTGCATATAGTTTTTCGTTTTATGTAGTCAATAAAACGAAATAACTAGATATGACTTTGTACATTCGCCTTTAACGACCGTAGTCAATTCTCAACTAAAAAAATCAACCTTATGAGTTCAAATTTGAAAATGAAAAAAATCACACTTGCAATTTTGACTGTATTTTTTGGCCTTATAACTGCAAATGCACAAGAAATTTTTAATCGAGAAACACTTCCTATTGTTCCTCCAGAACCTGCGACGTATTCAGAATTAAGTACTAAAAACACA
>RCNB010002513.1_pt1 | contig 11214 bp, 11 predicted proteins | sample 2041321 | NCBI WGS metagenome assembly RCNB01 (sample SAMN09708232, study PRJNA481090) | Marine sediment metagenome, whole genome shotgun sequencing project.
CATTAACTTTATAATGTCGTTTTTTGCAGTTATTGGGTTTTCAGGATTAATATATTGAGGTGTAATAATAAAACCACTAAGAATGCTTTCATCCTCAAACTGCGCGCGCGCTTGGAGAATCCTTGTAAATCAAAATACGCTAAATACCCAGTAATATCTTCTGAACCCATATCATTAGATTCATGTCTCTCTTTAAAAAAACCGACGCTAGAAGACTATCAAATCGCACGAATAATTATTCACTGTTCTAACTAAACTAAGACTCCCTTGAGATCAAGGATTATTCTTTTACGTTTTCTAACATTTCCCGCGGACACAGTTAGGTACACTAATGATTATTTTTAAATAGAAATTAAAACATACATTATTTAGGTTCTATCTCTAGTAATAGAGCCTTAATCGGAGATGAAAAAATGAAGTTTTTAACTATTATGTCTTGGGAGCCTGACAACGCAACAAAAATAACTGAAGCCTTTCTTAAATGGAAACCTCCTGAAGGATTAAAGTTCATTTATGGGCCAAGTACGATGTTAGGTCAAAACAAGTCAGTCAGTGTTGTTGAGATAACTGATGAGGCGTGGGCTAAGGTTGACAGGTACTGGCGTGAACTATGTGTAATGGAACAGTATCCTTTGATGGATACCGTTGAGCTAATGAAAATAACACTCTAACCTCTCCCTTTTTTTATCCAAGTGCTCACAGTATAATGAACACTCATGGTGAGGACTCCATGCCAGAGCCCTTCTGATTGCGCGCGCGCGCCTCGTGGAGCCGGGGGACACGGTGATCTCGGTTGCACCCACGTATCAGCAGCTGTTCAGCGTCCCGAAGGGGTTCGGGGCGAAGGTCAAGAAACTGGATTTGAAACCCGAGAACATGTGGCTCCCTGACTTGGAGCAGCTCAAGGAGCACGTTGACTCTAAAACCAGGATGATAGTGCTCAACAACCCAAACAACCCCTGCTGCAGCCTCATCGACGAGGTTTCATTGAGGGCCCTCTGCGAGATAGCCGAGGATGTTGATGCCTTCGTCCACTCAGATGAGGCATACAGGGGGCTGTACATTGATCCCAAAGACAAGGTCCCATCTGTTGTTGATATCTATGAGAAGGGCATAGCGGTTGGTAACTTCAGCAAGCCATTCAGCCTGACTGGGCTACGCCTTGGCTGGATAACCAGCAACGAGGAGACCGTGTATCAGTTCATGCTGAGGCGGGATTACACAACTATCAGCAAGTCCATGCTGGACGAAGCATTGGCAGCCGAGGCCATGCCGCACATTGACAGAATCCTTGAGCGGAACAACAGGATCGTGCGTGAGAACTGGAAGATGCTTGACGACTGGATAAGCAAGGAACCCCTCCTCGACTGGGTCAGGCCGACCGCTGGAAGCGTCGCCTTCATGGAGCACCACGTTGACATGAAGGCATCTGAGCTATGCTTGCGGCTCATCAATGAGAAGAGCACATTCATGGTCCCAGGCGACTGTTTTGACCTGCCAGGGTACCTGAGGATCGGGTACGGGAACAACAGGAAGCTCCTTGAGGACGGCCTTGAACAGGTTAGCGAGCTCCTCGCTGAGCTCTGATGCTAACTTTCCATGACCTTTCATGAGGTATCTTTAAATTATTGATGAAAGAAGATGGTTCGGTTGCGGAACGTATGAGCAGAGTTATCTAGTTTTCCCGGATTCATCCTTCGTTCCCCGTTTATTAACCATCAAACAACCGAAAAAAGTGTATTAAATGTCAGAGCAAATCAAAAAAATCCGTTCCGTTCTCAAGGCGCGCGCATTCCTCAAGGCGTATGGGTAGGGAATAAATAACCCCCATCCCAAGGTTTTACTGATTGTTATGATTGTGGTTGATCGAGACAGTGAGTCGAAATCAGAGGCCGTTGAGACCCTGAAAGAGCAGCTTGTGATAGAGGGCCAACTCGTGGGGCTCTACGATGAGTACGAGAGGAAATCAGAGAACAAGGCCATGAAAAGGGTGATGCAGATGTTCAGGCTGGACAGCCAGCGGCACATAAACATCATCCAGGCGGCCATTGAGATCATCCAGGGCGAGGATGTGTTCATCGAGGACAGGGTTCCACTTAAGGAGACATTTAAGAAACATCTTGAGCTTGAGGCCGAGGCATTGAAAAAAGCCAATGGCTTGCTTAGAAAACAGTGGGTTGAGGAGAACCAGGGACTGAAGAATTTGCTTCAGATGTGGAGGGACGACGAGAAGAGACATCACGCTGCGTTGAAGACCATCACATCCAAGCCTTACATACGGATGACCAGCAACGACTTTGTGTCCATGTTCAGGGACGAAGAGTTTCTGGAGGATCGATACAGAAAATCCAAAGCGTTCAAGGAACAACAAGGGTCCTCCTAACCTTTTTACGGCATTTTTATCCAGTATTGTTCCAAACATGGCGAGCGATAATATTAAACACTGAAAATGGCTAGTATCTTCGATTCGATTATGAGTATGAAGGATCGTTTTCAGGGAAAGGACTACCTTACCCTAATGGACTGGAAACCTGAGGAGATTAAGTACATTCTAGACGTATCCGCTGACTTTAAGCGACAGCGCATGATGAAGCAGCCACACGCAAACCTTGCAGGCAGGACCATCGCCATGGTATTCGAGAAAGCCAGCACTAGGACCCGCTTCAGCTTCCAAGCCGCCATCGCCCACCTGGGCATGCAGAGCTTCTATTCAACACCCAGCACAATGCAGCTATCAAGGGGTGAGCCTATCAAGGACACTGCCAGGATCTTGGACAGGTACTGCGAGGGCTTGGTCATCAGGACCTTTGGACAGGATGTAGCTGAGGAGTACGCGGCATACATGGACAGCCCTGTCATTAACGCATTAACTGACATGACACACCCATGCCAGGGTCTAGCCGATATGCTGACCATGCGAGAGCATAAAGGCAAGCTCAAGGGACTGAAAGTAGCCTACAGCGGAGACCCATGGAACGTATGCCAGAGCCTGATGGTTGGAAGCAGCCTTATGGAGATGGACATGTACGTGGCACTACCAAAGGGCTGGATGCCTCACAAGAAGATCCTAAAGTTCGCGACGGAGAACGCTGAGGACAGGGGAACCCAGATGGTCGTCACGGATGACATCGAAGAGGCGTTCACAGGAGCTGACGTAATCTACGCAAACACCTTCCACAGTATGGGTCATAAGGACATCGAGGAGAGAAAGAAGAAGTTCGCGGCATACCAGGTCAACGACGAGACCATGGCGTACGCCGACAAACACGCCATCTTCATGCACTGTCTACCGGGTTACCGTGGTGAGGAGATGACTGATAGCGTTATAGAAGGCCCCCAGTCTGCGGTGTTTGACCAAGGCGAGAATAGGATGCATACAGAGAAGGCCGTACTGGCTCTCTTCATCCAATAATTTATTCTAATTCAACCTTATTCCGTATTTGGACGCCGAACCCATCTCCTCGTAGTATCCATGGATAAGACTCACAATTTCTCTCCCAACTCCCCAGGTCTCCAGGCTTTTTTCATCGGTGCGTGGAATGTGTTTGAACATTATCGTGACTGCGTACGTGTTGTTTGGATGATACACTATTCCTGTGTTACAAAGGACCCCGCCCATCCATCCTGATTTATCAGCTAAGTCAATTCCATCGGGTACGGAGTCCCTGATGATACCCTCCTTCCATAGTTTCAGCTTGTCTAGGGTGCTACTGAAAACGTACTCCGAGACCTCTTCCCTTTTGTAGAGAATGGACAACAATCTCGTCATGTCGTTTGGGGTCGTGATGTTCTCGTTCTCACTCTTTATGTCCCTGAAGGACTGCATTTTACGCCTTAGCTTGGTATCAGTGAGACCTAGTTTTATGAGCAGCCTGTTGACGTCCTCACTCCCCACAGTATCATAAAGCAGGTTGGTGGCCACGTTGTCGCTCAGGACGATCATAAGGGTTGCATAGTCCTCTAATGTCAACTTTGTTACGCCAGGGGTCAGGTGCTGCAACACACCGCTTCCTCCGCAGATATAATCTTCGGGGAGCGTTATCTCCTCCTTCGAATCTAACTCGCCCGCCTCGACCCTACTGTAGTACTCCATTAGTAGAGGTATCTTGATGATGCTGGCAGTCGGAAACGTCTCTATTGGATTGTGACTGAAATCACTGCCCTTCCCATCCAAACTGACGGCATAAAGACCGATGACTCCAAGGTAATCACTCGCGATCTCCTGTATCCGATTCTCTATTTTCAGGTGGAACGAACTCATGGATATGCATGTGTCATTCCGTTAATACGTTTTTCCAGAAATCAACTAATACAATTGATTCTACCCTCTTCATTTATCTGTAAGCTAGCTCCATTGAGGTAGGAACGTATATGATAAGGGCGCTAAAGAACCGTTTCTCGTTCATGAAGGGCAATCTGACCATATTGACAATACGTCAAGTGGTTGGGATGTTCTTCAGGCGGATGGTTCTCAGCTATGCGAGTCTCTTTGTACTCGCCGTGGGTGGAAACAGCTCCCAGATTGGTATTATCAACAGCCTTAGACCATTGGCAGGACTCTTAATGTTCCCAATAGCAGGCTACCTCACTGACAGGAGAAGCCGTGTCAAGATAATTGTGATCGCAGATATCCTCAACGTGATTACAATGCTCTTCTTTGTGCTTGCCCCGAGCTGGGAATGGATCGCTGTTGGGTCTCTTCTTCAAGGATTCATGGTAGTCTCCTTCCCTCCCACATCGGCGATACTAGCTGACAGCCTAGAGCCAAGGAACAGAGGAATAGGGATAGCCACCATGGGTACAATAGCAAACGCTGTTTCAATGTTCAGTCCATATATCGCAGCAACCGTCCTGTTAATGTACGGCGATAACGTTGGGATGCGGGTACTGTATAGCTTGCTTGGGCTACAGTTCGTATTCTCGGCTACTCTAGCTCACAGAAAACTCGTTGATACCCATAAGATAGACTCCAGTGAGCCTATGCCCAGCGTACTCGTTATACTCAAGAATACTTATGGTGGAATCCCTGACCTTCTACGTGACACTTCCAAGAGTGTAGTCGCTCTAGGAGTCGTGGTTCTTATGGGCTTTGTATCCAATGGGATATCGAGTCCATTCTGGGTAGTCTACGCTACAGAGATAATTGGGCTGACAAAGATCGAGTGGGGCATCATCCTACTATACGAGTCAATTCTAAAAGTCGTGCTCACAATACCCTCAGGGATGGTTGCGGACAAACTTGGCAGGACAAAGTCCCTTACGGCCGCTATGGTTGTGTCGCTTGTCTCCCTTCCAGCACTCATTTTCGCGAACGGTTATTTCTCTGTACTACTGATTCGCCTCGGCGCGGCAACTGCAGGTGCGCTGTTCCTACCGGCGAGCACTGCCCTTATGGCGGATTATGTACCAAGACAATTTAGAGGAAATGTTATGGCAGCTTTTGGCAGGGGTAGCGTGATGATTGGAGCTACTGGAGGAGGAACAGGTGGACCTGGAATGGGCTATCTATTTGTCTTACCTGTAATGGCTTCATCAATAGTTGGTGGTATTCTCTATAACATGAACCCAGCATATCCATGGTACGCGGTAGCAGTGGCGACCGTTGTCCAGCTTATCTGCGTAATATTATTCATTCGTGACCCCGAAAAGGCTCAGAGCTAAGAATATATGAGCTACAGTGGATTGTACTATTACAAAGGTTTTTTAATTAAAGCTGTAAATTGTCACGGGATACCACAGTATCAGGATACATATAGTTGCCTTCAATATTATCAGACGTTTCCACTAGCCTGAAAGAAGTCTTCTCGAACCGGAACATTGTCGCAATTAGCAGCACAAATATGCTATACACTATTTTTAACGGGTTCTGGGAGCTATGGTGGGGCCTCTACCTTCTTAAAGTGCTCAATGTTTCACCTGTTATCATTGGTTTTCTGGCAACAATCCAGAACACGAGCAGAATCCTGTTCCAACTTCCAGGGGGCATGCTTGCAGACAGGATAGGTAGAAAGAAGGTTATTGTCCTTGGTACGGCCTTGAGGGTTATCTCACCTATTTTCCTATACTTCGCGAACTCATGGTACTGGGTTGTGCCAGGAATCGTTGTGAACGCCTGCGCAAGCATCTATATGCCTGCTTTCAACGCAATAATCGCCGAGAGCCTTCCACAAGATAAGAAAGGTGCAGGGTTTGGAGCCTACAGGTTCATGACAGGAATCCCCGGCATCTTCATGCCAGTGGTGAGCGGATACTATCTGGACCTCATGGGACTCGAAAGAGGGGTCAAAACAGGGCTGCTCATGTTTATTGGGGCAGCCACGATCGCTACCATTATTAGACAAATTTTCTTGACAGAAACCCTTGTGACAGAGGACGCCAAGGAAGAGGAGATAACTGAGACGGAAGAGCGCGTCGGACTAATAGAGACGTTCAAACGACAGCCGAGAACCGTCTGGGCAATGCTAGCTGTTACAATCATCACGGGTTTTGCCATGAGGATGACCTGGACTTTCCTTTCTATATACGCTGTCAACATAGTTGACCTAACAATGGCACAGTACGGTATGCTTCAGAGCGTTGCCATGTTCATCAGCGTGCCCCTATACCTAATCAGCGGCGTCGTTGCAGATAGGACTAGCAGAAAGAACTTGATCCTAATGGCGAGGGGACTGGGACCTTTCGATAGCCTGAGCCTATTCTTGTTCAACGATTATAGGAAACTCCTCGGCGCGTACTCCGTTATAGGTGTGGCACAGGGAATCGGCGGCGGACGCCTTAGGACGGGTGGGTTCATGGGAGGACCAGCCTGGAACTCCTTGATTACAGACCTGGTACCGGCGAAGGACAGAGGAAAAGTACTCGGCTTGATGGGTACAGTCTCAGGGCTGCTGGGGCTCCCAGGGGCGATGATAGGTGGATATGTATACGAGAAAAATCCCGCCTTGTTACTAATCTCTGGATCTCTGCTTGAAGCATTAGCTATCCCCATAATCATCTTCTTCCTGAAAGACCCAAGGCAAAGGAAATCTCTCCATCTGGGTTATCCTAAACCTTTGTAAAATCTTTCATGCCTGCCCCGTTAGGGTTATTAATCTATCAAAGTACTGTATCCCGATGCATAATGACAAAAGTTCCTAACTTAGTCACTGCAGTTCCAGGCCCCAAGAGCCTTGAATTGATTAAACAGAGGAACGAGTACGTGCCCGCGGGCGTTTATCTTGTCCAGCCAGTCACGATCGCCAAATCAAAAGGCGCGTTGTTGGAGGACGTGGACGGGAACACATTACTCGACTTCACATCGGGGATCGGCGTAACCAGCCTCGGTCACTGCACGGAGGAGATCGTTGAGACCATCACTGAGCAAGCTAGAAAGCTGATTCACAGCTGCATTCACGTAGGCAACTACCAGGTCTACACCGATTTAGCCATGAAGCTGTGCGACATCACACCAGGCGACTATAAGAAGCGCGCCATGATGGTCAACAGTGGCTCCGAGGCGGTTGAGAACGCGGTCAAGATCGTCAGACAGTCCACTGGTAGGCCCAATATTCTGAGCTTCGAGAACAGCTTCCACGGCAGGACGTATATGGCCATGACTCTGACTGGTAAGTGGGACCCCTACAAGGTAGGGCTTGGCCCATTCGTGCCGGGAGTCTACTTCACGCCATTCCCATACGCGTACAGGTGCCCATGGGGCACTGATGACAGGGAGGAGTGTGGCAAGGCGGCCATCCACCACATCGAGAAGAGCGTCTTCAAGACACAAGTGGATCCAACTACTGTAGGCACGATAATCGTCGAGACCATACAGGGCGAGGGAGGTTTCATCGATCCACCCAAGAACTTCTATCCTATGCTGAAGGAGGTCGCCGACAAGCATGATATCAAGATTATCATGGACGAAGTGCAGACTGGCTTCGGCCGTACGGGAAAGATGTTCGCGATAGAGCACTACGGTATCGTTCCCGATATCATCGTTATGGCTAAGGCGCTAGCTAATGGCTTGCCACTGAGCGCAGTAGTTGGAAGCGAGGAGCTGATGGGCGATGTCTACCCCGGAAGCCTAGGTGGTACCTTCGGTGGTAACCCCATCGGGTGCGCTACAGCCCTCAAGGTGATAGAGATCATGGAGAGGGAGGATATTCCTGGTAGGGCAGAGAAGATGGGCGTAAAGCTACGCAAGAGGCTGAACGAGTTCCAGGAAAAGTACCCAATGATCGGCGACGTCCGAGGGCTCGGACCAATGCTGGCCATGGAGTTCGTCAAGGATCCCAAGACCAAGAAACCGGATGCGGAGGTTAGCAGCGCTATCATGAAGGAGTGTCTGAAGAATGGGCTTATGACATTGAAGGCAGGTCTTTACAGCAACGCCATCAGGCTCCACCCACCGCTCATCATCGAGGACGACCTCATTGAGATCGGTATGGGCATACTTGAGGCTGCTATAAAAAAGCACGCCTAACCCCTTTTTCTTATCCTATTTCTCATTATTTTTTGGATACCAAATAATGTTTGATTAACAGAAGACGATTCTACGCCACTTTTTTCCACGTCTGATAAATGGGGCATATATCAATCTTGCATTGGTCCCGGTCGACCATCCTGTACAGTATACTCGTAGACCCTCCATCGGTCAAAACACATTCTATCTTGGTTGCGCCTTTATCACGTCGCTGGAACGCACAGTTCAAAGGTTCACCCTCCCCGGGCATATCCGTTTTTTTGGAACCACCTGACATAGGTCATGTAGGGTGTTTCTAATAATAAACACCTAAGATTGATAAAAAAGAGGATCTTTCTTAGTTGTGTTTGAACAGGTCTTCAGCATTCACACTTAGTATCCTGTCTAGTTCTTCTGGGTCCAGTCTCAAGGCTTCAACGCTTTCCACGCACCTCTTTAACTCACCAACCCACCCGTAAGGGTAATCGCTGCCAAGAACCAGCTTTTCTGCCCCCCAGAAATCAATGGCGCATCTTAGCGCTGGTTTGTAGAACGAGGCTGCGTCGAGGTACATTTTCTTAAGATAATAGCTAGGAGGACGAGTGATTTTATTCTGAACCGACTTGAATATTCGGTACCCATCATCTATCCTACCCATCAGGTACGGTAACGTGCCCCCGAGGTGCGATAACACTAACTTCAGATTAGGCAGTTCCTTAAGCAAACCACTTAGAGCAAGTCTGGTCGCCGCCATTGTGGTCTCGAAGGGGAAGCCAAGGACGGAGAGCAGGCTGTAGTCATCGTAGACCTTGCGGTGCCGCGGAGCTATAGGGTGGACGAACACAGGCACACCCAGCTTTGATGCAGCCCTGTAAATCGGCCAGAACTCCTCTTGATCGATCTGTTTCCCAGAGACATCCGTGAATATTGATGCACCTTTTAACCCAAGCTCTTCCACTGCGCGCCTCAACTCATCCACAGCCTCCATAGGGCTTAACAATGGTAGGGACGCGAGACCGATGAATCGATCGTCCTGATGTGTCAACTTTGCCGTCTCGTCGTTGACTAGTTTTGATAGGCGGACAGCGTTCTCGGGTGTTGACATGTTGACACCGGGAACGGCTATGCTGATCACCTGTCTGTCAATTCCGGCTTTCTCCATGTCGGTGATTCTCTCAGGTGTCAATGTGAAGCGTTCACTGAGTGTCTGCCCGAAAGGTATGTTGAGCCTTTCCAGTTCCTTGACGTATTCTTTAGGGAAGAGGTGGGTATGGCAATCAATTATATGGTTTTTCAATTCAAACACATCTTCTCATCACGAAATAATCAAGCACGTTACCGATTACGGTCAATCCATGCTCGGTCCCTCCCGGGTAATGGATAACCAATGTTTTTTCCCCATTCAGTTGAAACTCTAATTCGTCTCCCTCGGACTCGACCCTGAAATGTCCGTGAGTAGCGATCACCCACTCGTATGCTTTGTGTGTGTGTGGGTGGATTTGCCTTCCTTTGGGGTACGAGTGCCTAATGAGGACATGGTCGTGATCCTTGTCCATACATGCCTCGAACGCGTCCTCCAGTTCGGGGTAATACTTGGTTCTAATCATGTCTAGGAAAACGCCTCATGTAAATAAAAAACAGCATATTGTTTTCAAGAATATCCATGGTATCCATCAAGATTATTCGATTTGTTGGAAAGAAAGTTCGTCGATAATTGAATTACGCCCTTTTTTATTCACCTATCACGAATATGAGCCGATGAAGCTAGGTTGCCACGTCTCGATCGCCGGAAGCGTCGATAAGGCAGTTGACAGGGCGAATATGATCGGCTGCGACACGTTTCAGGTTTTCACCCGAAGCCCTAGAATGTGGAGGCACAGGGAGTTCAAGCCCGATGAGGTAGAGGCGTTCAAGCGTAAAAGGGGTGATGCGGGCATCGCCCCCGTGTTCAGCCATATGCCCTACCTGCCCAACCTCAGCTCATCGAACCCGGAACCATACAGGAAAAGCGTGGATTCACTAAGGCTTGAGCTGACTAGGTGCAACCAACTTGATATTCCGTTCCTCGTGACCCACCTCGGGAGCCATCTGGGCAAGGGATTGGATACCGGCATCAAACAGATAGTGAGGGCCATCGATGACGCCATCGACGGGCTTGATAGGTACCCGATGATCCTCCTTGAGAACACGTCGGGCAAGACCAACGAAGTGGGCTCGACCTTTGAGGAGTTGAAGATAATCATCGACAACGTCTCAACTAAACGTATAGGCGTGTGCTTCGATACGTGCCATGCATTCGCCCGGGGCTATGATGTATCCACGCATAATGGAGTCGACACCATCATACGGGATATCGAGCATACAATTGGCTTCGATCGGGTCCAGCTTGTCCACCTGAATGACAGCAAGGGGGAGCTAGGGTCAAGGCTTGACAGGCACAACCACATCGGGGTTGGGTTTATCGGTGAGGAAGGTTTCAGACGGTTCCTCAAGAGCAGGTTCAACACCAAGCCATTGATCCTTGAGACGCCCGTCGATGATTTCAGGTCCGACATTGACAACTTGGAGAAGGTCAGGGAGCTGACGGCCTAGATGTGGGCGAAAAGTGTTGACTGGTAGCTTAGCGCTGTGGACTCACCTAGGATGATTCGCAGAGCAGTTTGGCTATAATCGAGGCGTTCCCTATTTGATAGGATGGGGTATAGCTGCCTGACCGTGCGTATGATTGGGTCGACGGTGGTGACTCTCCTGTTTCTTGCAGCGGCCTCTTTCTT
>RCNB010002514.1_pt1 | contig 11212 bp, 6 predicted proteins | sample 2041321 | NCBI WGS metagenome assembly RCNB01 (sample SAMN09708232, study PRJNA481090) | Marine sediment metagenome, whole genome shotgun sequencing project.
ATGTATGTCGATGACTTCGATGGGAATGGACAGATTGAGACACTTCTTGCCATGGAAAAAAAGGGGAAGTATTATCCGGTCAATTCTAAAGATGAAATGGACAGTCAACTGGAAGGAATGATCAGTGAGAGATTCCCCCGTTACAGTGATTTTGCTGGTCAAACCATGGAACAGATCTTTGGAGAAGAAGCACTGGTAAAAGCATCTGTATTTGAAGTAAATACCCTGGCTTCCGGTTACCTGAGAAACGATGGGGAAAGTTTTAGATTTGTTCCTTTTGAAAAGGAATTGCAAATCTCCCCGATCAATCGTTTCTTAGTAGATGATTTTAATGCCGACGGTAAGGAAGATATTCTGACGGCTGCTAATTTTTGTGGTGTAAGTCCATACCATGGACGGTTTGTATCAAATACTGGAACCATATTATCAGGTGACGGTAGAACACTGAGTGGCCTGGAAATCGGAATAAATTTCAGCCAGAAAGAAATTCGTAGAATAACAAAAATAAGAGTGGATAATGAATTCTATTTATTGGCTGCACCAAATAATGATTATTTGTTATGGTACAAAATTAAAGAACTATAATGTAAACAGCTGAAATTCAGCTTGGATTAACGGAACCCTTTTATGACGATTTATAACAAAGCTCTACAGGAAGCGGAGAACTTCCTCAACAACGAAAAACAGTTTCATCTGGGAATGTTGCCAACGGAACAATCCAATCCCAAGACCCGGAACATTGACCTGACCTTTGAAAAAGATCCGGCGGGTGGAGTGGCAGCATTATTATCAGTAGATCGGGACATTCAAACCATGGCCAGTAAGATCCTGAATGGTAATGAATTCGAGAAAATGGTCAAAGCAGGAGTGGATACGATTGCTAAAGGGGGAAAAATTGTTTTTTCCGGATGTGGATCTACCGGCCGTTTGAGCATTCTGCTGGAAGCAATGTGGCGTTATTTTTTCCGGGATCTGCGAAATAAATATCCTGATTTATATTTCCAATTAAAAAAAAATGAAGACAGGGTATTCAGTATTATGACTGGCGGAGATTATGCAATGATCCGTTCAGTTGAATATTTTGAAGACTATCAGGAGTTTGGCAAACAGCAGGTACGTGAACTGGAAATGACAGACGGAGATATGCTGATCGCAATCACAGAAGGTGGTGAAACATCGTCTGTACTGGGAACAGTTGAAGAAGCAGCGGATCGTGGAGCAAAAGTATTCCTCTTATTCAATAATCCGGTGTCTGTCCTGGTTGAAAATATTGAGCGCTCAAGACGTGCCATCGAAGATCCCCGTGTAACAGTGCTCGAACTATATTGCGGGCCAATGGCCATAGCCGGCTCAACCAGAATGCAGGCCACCACTGCAGAGCTCCTGATTGCCGGGGCGGCACTGGAGATTATCTTAAGCCGTTCGATCAGGCAGGATATTCCCCAAAATCTGCAGGAGAAACTGAATATCAAAGAGATAGATTATGCTATGGCATTCAGCACACTTTTAGATGAGTTGCTGAGCGCCAGGAATACCGAAACAATAGCATCTTATATTAACCATGAGAAAGAGATCTATCAGGAAAAAGGATTGGTTACCTATTATGCAGATGAATTCCTGCTGGATATTTTTACCGATACTACGGAGCGGGCTCCCACCTTTATGTTACCACCTTTTCGAAAGTCGGATGATCCCGTATCTCCGGTATCCTGGGCATTCGTAAAGAGTCCGCTTCGATCGACCTCTTCCGTATGGGAACATATGCTGGGACGCCCACCACGGTGTCTGGAGTGGGACAGCAAGCTATACCGGGAAATGGGTGTTCCCGAAACCCTTGCCTCTGCTCCGCCCAAACTGGATAAAAATGAAATCCTGAAATTTCTTATCGGAAATGAAAAAGATGATTCCCGCTTGTTAAGAACTCCCAATATCGCAGTGAATATCCTTGGAAGCAGGGAAATCCTCAGTCCGGGCTACAATGATTACCAGCATGCCCTTCAACAAAGCGCTTCAAGATTCCAGAAACAATTTACCTTGATCATAGGCAATGTTGATGCAAATGCAGATTACCAGATAGCATGTCATCACTCTTCTTCGATACTGAACCTGATGGAACGACTGGCAGTTAAATTAATCCTGAATACGATATCGACCGGAACCATGGTCTTGTCAGGCAGGGTGACAGGTAATTGGATGAGCTGTGTAGAAATCTCGAATAAAAAACTACGGGACAGGGGAATACGTTTGATATCTGAAATCTGTGGATTAAGCTACCAGGATGCATGTTACGCACTTCATGAGGCAATTGAGAAATTAAAGGAAGAAACGCCCACCGGAGAAGAAAGACTTTCCCCCGTGCAGTTCACAATAAATCAATACAGAGCCAGGGATAAAAGTAAAGATTGACAGGTCTACAAACTATTGATAATATCAAGGTACTCATTCCTGATTTTATCAGAAGAACTGCTGTCAACGACCACGAGCATATTTTGGGTTATTTTTTCTACGGCATTCGAGTCAAACCAGGACCTGTTTCTTTTTACAGAGAGAGCAATGCTATCACTCAATCTCTCTAAGTCTTTAGCATTATATAGTGAAGTGTCTTTCTGTTTATCCAAAACACTGGCCAACATGATTACATGTCCGTATTGTATGGCTTTGAAACCAGACTGCAACTTTATATCTCCCGGCTTATCAGATTCATTTATCTGATAGGCAAGATCAAGCATTTTCTGGGTAATTGAAATTCCATAAATATAGAAATCGATCAGTTCCTTATTGTAATATTGTTCCCTCTTATTCAGGTCGGTATAGATATCAATATATTTACTCTGAATACGGACAAAAGATTGTATCCGGTAGGCTTTTTCATAGAGAGGCAGCGTATCAAGATTCAGAAAAGAGAGATTATCCATGCTGATCATGTGTTCAAAGAGTTGGCCTGATTTCCTGCTGTCCTTTCTTGGCAATGAGAGAGGTTCCCTTTTCTTAATATAACTCAGCGCTCCAGCTATATCCCCAAATTCACTTTCTTTCCATGGCCTGTTAAAATCAGGCATGCCCAGTTGCAGGTATTGTGCCGAAGGGTATGAATAATCTTTCCCATCTGGATTTGAACAGGATATAGTGCAAAAGAGAAAAAACAGGATGAACAGATGAGTACTTTTCATTATGTGTGAAATTTTTCCGGCGGATAAAATTAATAAAAACAAAATCTAAACAACTATAATCAAAATTCAATTGTTATTCAATGTGATTCTGTTTCAGACATATTTCATATTTTAGTTATCTGAAGTTTTTAGTTTTTATAGACATATTGAAAAAATGAAAGAAAAAATTTCAAGACGCAGGTTCATTGGTACCTCTGCCACGGGACTGGTAGGCATTTCGGCCGGATTCAGTGCAAAATCATATCAAAGGATCACCGGGGCGAATGACCGGATCAACATCGCTTTTCTCGGTACAGGTGCCCGGAGTTACGGCCATCGGCGAATGGTAAAGGGTTCCTATGATGATAAAAAACTGCATGCCATTGCCGTATGTGATATCTGGAACAAAAACAGAGAAAAGGCAGCAGCTGACTGCTTCGAAAAGTTCAATACAAGGGTTAAACAATTCAAATATTCAGAAGAGCTGCTGATGGACAAAGATGTAGATGCTGTCATGATCGCCACCGGAGACCACCAGCATGCAAGGATCCTGGCCGAAGTTGTCCAGGCGGGTAAGCATTGCTATTGTGAAAAACCAATGGCACAGGATATTGCCGAAGCCAAGCTCGCACGCGACACTGTATTGAATTCAAAACCAATTGTCCAGATGGGTTCACAATGGGTCAGTGAACCAATTCATCAAAAGATCAGGGAAATTGTGAGATCAGGCAAACTGGGACAGATCACCAAAATTGACCAGTGCTGGAATGATAATAACCACCGTTGGCATGATCCGGATGATCCGGATGTAGCTTCCATTCGTGAGGAAGATACAGACTGGAACCGATGGTTACTAGGGAAACCTTATGAGCCTTTCGATCCCTGGAAATATTTTGAGTTCAGGATTTTTGAAAAATACTCCGGCGGAATAACATCACAATGGATGAGTCATGGTATAGGACTCGTTCATTTTTATACAGATACTGCTATCCCGGATTCTATGGTAGCGAACGGTGGTATTTTAGGATGGCCTGATATTCGGGAAAACCCTGACACATTCCAGGCATTGGCAACCTTTGAGAAGGAAAAATTCCTCTACTCATATGAATCAAACTATGCCAATAAATTTGGCGACCATACGATCATTCGTGGCAAAAAAGGCACATTATTTGCCCATGGCGGGGAAGGTTCTCCCCGGTGGTTTTTTATCCCGGAACACCTGGATCTCCCAGGCGGATTCGACTTTTATAAAGGTTTGAAACAGGCGGTAAAAAATGGTGAGGCCGAGATGATTACCGTACCTGAATTTGAAGGCAAAATAGCTCCCACCGTAATAAGCGATGACAGCAAACCACATCTTGACAACTGGATCGATTGCATCCGTGACGGTAATCCCGAAACAAATGGCCATATCATGACGGGATACTGGCATTCTATTGGCATTATCATGGCCACCCGCGCTTATCGCGAAGGGAAAAAATTATACTGGGACAGAGAACAAGATATGATAGTTGATCAGCCACCGACTCAGAGCTCCTAAAATATTATTGAGTATTGAGATGGACAATCTTGATGTTAAGCGTAATCTAACTGTCCGCGTAATTGTCGGGGTGTGCATCATGCTCATTCTTGCAGCCATTCATTTCTTTAGACTAGGAAGTTACCTTAGTGGGAAACTGTATATCTATTACTACAGTTATGCGTCTGATATGATGCTTCCTTTTGGTTCATATTTTCTACTTGGCATGAACGAAATTCAGTTACGATTTCTTCGAAAATGGTACATAAAAGTGATAATAGTTATCAGTGTAATGTCGTTTAGTGAGATTCTGCAATTATTTGGTGTATACCTTTTTGGAAATACAGAATACCTTAACTACGTTTCTTCTGCTGGGCCCTGTCCGCCCTTGCAATATGTTCCTTTAAGGTCAGAATACCGAATTCATCCATGACATCCTGAACCTTAATTTCAGGAGACAGGCTTTCAATGGTGGTCCATTCCTCCTCATCAAAAGTCTCCAGTTTTATATCCCTGCCATATTTTGCTTTGATATCCGGGAAGTCTTTTACATAAGGCCAGGTGTGTATATGAGTTTTTTCAAGATTTATGGGAGCGCAAATCCAGTTACGGTTCCAGAATTCGGTCTGGGCTATAACCATCCCGGGAAGATCGCATATTCTTGAGGGCCCTTTTATGGTACTGCTGACAGTAAAAGCAGAACATTCCCATGCTTTGGTCTGGATCAGCGTCCTGCCGGGAAAAGCTGATGGCCAGAAGATGATATCCGGATTCTTTTCCTTCAGGGCTTCCCAGCCATCCTTCCATTCGATATCAAAACAGATCTGAATTCCGATCCTTCCAAAATCCAGGTCAAATACCGGCGGGTCCATAGGTCCCGGGTAGACACCCTGATCCATCTCACCTATTGTAGTATGTATTTTTTTATAATTGCCTAGAATTTCTCCCTGCCTGTCTACTATGACGGCAGCATTATATGCCCTGCTATTTTCTCTGATTATTATCGGACAGATCAGGTAACAGTGATTCTTTTTTGCATACTCCTGGAAACGTATCAAGGAAGGAAAAGGGCTTGATTCTGCACTCTCCCCAAATGATAAGCCTGAAGGATTGCCGTAATGTGTAAAGGTCTCCGGAAGACAGATAATATCGGGCTGATAGACTTTCATAGCCTCAAGAAATCCAATCATGGTATCTATAACTTCTTCCCTGCTATCAACTTCCATTCTGTCCTGTGAAACGGTCCCTATCCACACTTCGCGGGGCAGCTTTTCTTGCTTTTTATTCAACATGGCTCCATGCACATTTCCGGAAGCCATAATTCCACCAGCAACTCCAATGGCTGATTTCTTGAGAAATTTTCGCCTTGAGGTATTTTTCATTTTGATTAAGGTTTTAACTGTATTGTTTTACTTTGGTTCCAGACAATCGAAGATACCCTGGGTTGAAGACGGAAAATTTCATGAATATCATTGAAAACAAACTTATTGATTTTTTTTATATTTAGATACTACTTAATAATATCATGTGAGAGCGAAACGGTTTTCCCAATGTACATCGCGATATTCTAATTTTTAAACGAATGAAAAGAAGAACTTTTTCCAAAGCGCTGTTATCTTCCATAGGTTTAAGTGCCATTGGTGACAAGGTATTGCTTGCCGGTCCGGAGCAAATCAATACAAGTGGTAATCATTGGTCAGCGAACGGCCTTAAATTGGGAATTAGCCATCAGAGGCCGGATGAACTTCATGAAAAACATATTAATTATCTCAAACAGATGGGAGTGGAATACCTGGAGATCAGAATTCCGAGTGAACAAAGTTCTCTTAAGAACATCTTAGATATTCGTGATAAGGTGGAAAAGGCCGGTTTAAAGGTTTTCGAAATTATGCTTGCTGATAAATATAACTTCAAGGAAGCTGCTTTGGGACTTCCGGGAAGGGATGAAGAAATATTGTTTTTTCAAAATTTTATAAAGGACCTCAGTAAGGCAGGCATTGACACGACAACATATGCCTGGCAAACAGGAGGTGTTTATAAAACTGGAACAACGATGACGCGGGGCTGCAGGACCCGTTTATTTGAACTTGAGTCAGCTCAAGCTGAACCAAATTCTTATGATAAAGATTTTTCAGAAGCTGAATTATGGGATAATTATGAATATTTTATAAAGCGTGTTCTGCCGGTTGCAGAAGATGCTGGTGTAAGACTTCAATTGCATCCTAACGACCCTCCGGTTATGCACAGGGGCGTGCCCAGATTATTTAGCAGCACGAAGGCATTTCGGAGTGCCATGGAAATATCGGATCACAGTCCTTATTCGGGGATGTTATTTTGTACCGGGACTTTTGCAGAGATGCCAGGACCCGATGGCAAAGGAGAAGATTTGGAGGAAGCTATTCATGAATTCGGATCCAGGGGCCATATTTACCAGGTACACTTCAGGAATGTGAGCAGTACCCTGCCAGACTTCCATGAAACATTTCCTGACAACGGATACCTTAATATGTATAAGGTGATGAAGGCATTGGGAGAAGTCAATTTCAACGGGATAGTCGTCCCTGACCATGTACCATTCTGTGAAAACAGTGAGGCAGGACCTGTAACAGGTGAAGCCTATATTTTTGGTTATATAAGGGCATTAATACAAGCTGTGAATACTGAATTGGGGCGATTAAGCTGAACAATTGTACGTTGGGATGAACTTAAAAAACAGTCTGTTACAAATGTCGAAATAATTAAATGGATGAAAAAGTATCGAATATTGAACTTTGTTGCGATGACCCTGCTTGTGTTCCTATATGCATCATCTGCCAAGGGCCAGAACCACCAGCTTAAGAGGGGTAGTTGGACAATTACTGCTGACATGGAAAAATCGGCACTCACCATTGAATATGAGCATCTTGGTCCAGTTCTTAACAATGCTCAACTGATGATAAAACAAGGGGATGACTGGAAGAAATTATCGGACTGGCAGGTCACGGTAGAGGATCAACGTTTGCTGATCCACACCGAGGATCCGGCAACAGACTGGACGCTTGATATACGTAACCGGGTATTGGGTATGACCACATCCGTGAGCGAGGGACTTCTCACTGCGGAAGCACCGGCCGATAAAAATCGCTTTCCCGCCCGCATGATGGACTACAGCGGAAGCGCCACACCGGTTGCATGGAAAGGAACAGATGAAATTGGATATAGTTACGGAGGCATGCAAACCAAAAATTTCAGCTTTCTCCCGGCAGAAAATCCTGAGGTGCTCTATCTATCCCTGGGGCAGGTTTCCAGCCGGAATATGCACTGCCTTTTTGATCGTAACGAGGACATGATGGTTAAATTTCATAAAAGCACTCAAATGTTGCGCGGTGATGATGATCAACTGCTACAGATTTCCATTCCGGCAGTTGCTGAAATGATTGTTATGTATTCGGATTATTACACAAAACATCTGGGGCTACCGGTTTATGAGCCGATGGATGATACCCATTTCAAGAATCCGCCGGTCATGTGGAACAGCTGGACAAATTACTATTATATGGTAACAGAAGAAGAAGTTATAAAAAACGTTGACTGGATTGTGGAGAATTTTAATGATTACGGGCTTGAATATGTTGTGATTGACGACGGACCGGAACGCGGTGAAGATGGCGAGCATTATTGGATCAGTAATTGGAATAAAGAAACATTTCCGCATGGAGGTAAGTGGCTTGCAGAATATATCAGATCAAAAGGATTGACTCCCGGACTGTGGCTTGTCCCCAATACCTATGCAGGTGCACTGAATGATCATCCGGAATGGTATCTCCGGGATAAAGACGGAAAGCATATTATGGTCTATAATACGCCTTCACTCGATTATACCAATCCGGAAGTGCTTGATTTCCTGACAGAAATGTTTTCAACACTTAAAAATTGGGGGTTTGAATATTATAAATTTGACGCCGAATTTGCATTGACGGAATACATACCCTATGTGGATAGGGATAAATTGTACGATAAGAAGATTTCACAAATCGAAGCCTACCGGAACAGGCTTAAGGTAATACGGAATAGTGTCGGTGAGGAAACATTTCTTGAAGGCTGTCCCGGGGGAACGCCTCTCCAGGGTATAGGATATTTCAATTCATATTTTAACGGTGATGATATTTATAACAGCTGGCTGGGCATGTACCCCTTCTTTCTGTCTATCAATGCCAACCTGTTTCTCAATAATATTGCCTGTTATCTCATGCCGGGTGAAGGGATCTGCGTAAGCCCTCAAATGGATATAGAGCAGGCCAAATCAGTCCATAACCCTGAATTTATCAGGGTGGCTTCATCTCGTGAGACGGATATATCGAGTATTGGAACGACGATGAGTGAGGCCCGGACCATAGTTACTTATGCCTCATTGAGCGGAACACCGTACAGTTTTGCCGACAGGCTTCCTGACCTGCCGGACTCCAGAATTAACCTGTTAAAAAAGTCACTCCCCACCATGCCCATAGTTCCCATGGATCTATTCAGCCGGGGGGGGTATTCAAGCTGGAGCATGTTTGAAGAATTTACCCCTGAAACTTATGAGCATAACTTCCCCAGTATTATCGATTTAAAGATCAACGTGGCTTCCGGCAAATTTGACGTTGTCGCGGCAACCAACTGGACAAATGAGGAACTGTCCCGCGAAATCTCATTTGCAGGAAACCTGGGACTGGACCCGGAGAGATCCTACCTGGTATTTGATTTCTGGAACCAGGAATTCTTGGGATTATTCAAAGAATCAGTTGAGTTGAATATTGAACCGCACGATACACGTGTGCTTCATATCCGCCCCTTACTCCAAAGGCCGCAGGTGCTGGCAACAGACCGGCATATTTCCGGAGCATACAGCATAGAATCACTGGAATGGGATACAGAAAAACTGACCTTAACAGGGGCTTCGAAAACCATACCTGGCAAGACCTATTCACTCTTCGTGCACGTTCCCGGTAAGTTTTCGCTTTCCAGAATTAGATCGAAAGCAGAAGCCGCTCCGGAAAAAATAAGTGAGAATGTCTTCAAGGTAACTTTGAAAGCAAATGATAAGATGACCAAGTGGTCCATAATATTTCAGGATTAATATTAACCCCTTTAAAACCCCTAAACCATGAAAAAGATCTCTTTCAGCCTGGCTTTAATGCTGTTTTCTTCTTTGCTCTTATTCAGTCAAAGCAAGAATACCAGAATATTTACGGTGTTTACTTCATATGGTTGTGGCTGTACAGGATCCGGAGGTGCTCCCATGACTTTTACAACAAATGATGATGTCATAGCTAAACTTCAGCAGGCATGCGATGGAGTGGATTTCATAGTATGGGAAGGGACACGCAAGGATGCACAAGTTGAAATGCAATTGAAAAAAAGCAGCTATGATGGAGTACTGATAATAGGGGGAATAGATGGAGACTACAGGTTGGCTTTTTCAGGAATACCTACCATAGCTGTGTATAATCTCTGGGAGTTTATGAATCAGCCCTGGGACTTGTTTACCACCGGAAAAATGCCTGAAAATGCAATACTTAAGGGAGGCACTGATTACAAAGATGTGAGGGTCTTAACCGCTCAGCTCGATAGAAGGAATCTTTGCGCTCCAGCTGTGAGTGATAAAATGTTTAAGGATCTGGTCTACAAGATTAAACTGATACAGGTCATTAAAGATCTTAAGGAAACCAGAATTTTGATGGTGAAAAATGCAAAAGATGAGATCATCGCATCAGTTAATTACAGGGGGGATATTAATCAATCCTTTCCCCCTGATCATAACGAGCGATATCTTGATAATTTTAAGCAGACATTTGGTGCAGAGATTGTCCAGGTTGAAGCTGAGGAATTTTACGATACTTATAACAAGATCAGTATCAGGGATGCAGAAGAAATTGCCCAGCAATGGATGGATGGTGCACAAAGGGTAGAAGCCTCAAAATCAGAAATAACCAAAACAGCCAGGGGCTATCTCGCATTGGATGAATTAAGAGAAAAATATAAGTGCAATGCAGTGTCAACCCATATCAGAACGGTTACCGGAAGCGGTGAACTTAAAGACCGGTATAATCCCGGATTAGGTCTGGAGCTTGGATTTAAAACAAGGGGAATACAGGCTATTTGCCAGAATTATCCGGATATATTAATGAGCCAGATCCTGGCATATTCACTGACCGGGAGAACAAGCATGCTGGGCGATGTTATATATGATATTTACAATTCTGTGGAGATTGTATTGCATTGTGGCATACCTGTTAATCCGATGGGAGATCAAAACAGGCTTCCATATGTTATTCGGACCCATGCAGAAAGCCCGGTAAGGGATATACCGGAAGAACCAGGTTCTTCTACCGGGATGACAGTAGAATGGCCGGTAGGTGAGCCTGTTACATTCTGGGAGATCCACTCCCTTAACAGGAAAATAAGACTGCATACAGGCGAAACAGTCAATGGCTATGATATATATACCGGCGGGGAAGACATGTACAATGTTATGTGTACGGCTAAGGTTATAGCCAGGGTTGATGCAGAAAAAGTACGGGAT